>OGOX01000242.1_pt1 | contig 44788 bp, 37 predicted proteins | sample 1552761 | NCBI WGS metagenome assembly OGOX01 (sample SAMEA2580212, study PRJEB22360) | human gut metagenome | biome: human gut; feature: human-associated habitat; material: faeces | place: Denmark | collected 2008/2010
TACTTTCGATTGCAATTTTTACTGCGTTTGGTATGAAGATTAAAGCCAAAACCATTAAGACAACAATAGCCAGACTTGTGAAATATACTTTTTTATCCATTTGTTCCAATGCTTTTCTTATCTCTAGTTTATTCATTGTCTTTCGTATACCTTTCCTTTATTTTGCAAACTTTGTAACATCTACATCGTTAACCATTCTAAATACCTTGTCCTGCTCCCCTCTTAAGATGTAACATAAGTTTTCTGCACCTATTCTCTGACATTCATATAATGCAAAGTCTGAATAAAATGCTGTATGTGGTGTTAATACTACATCTTCACGCCCAACAAATGGACACTTTAATGTATTTTCATTAGTTTCTTCAACCAAAACATCAAGTCCTGCGCCGAAAACCTGACCATTATCTAAAGCTTCAAGCAAAGCCTCTTCATCTATCATGCTTCCTCTTGAAACATTCACAATAATTGGTTTCTTTTTCATCATTGCAAAGGCTTCACGGTTTAACATATTTTCATTTTCAGGTGTAAGTCTCATATGAACACTAATTACATCGGATGTTTCAAATAATTCTTCTTTGCTTACACATTTCACATATTCCGGTATATCTTTTATTTGGTGTTCCGTATAATTCATAATTGTATCCAGAGCACCATCCACATCCTTGTCCAATTGGACAATTTATACATTCATCTGTGGATTGAGATGTAAGTGTGATACTGTCCAATTCTTCTTTTATTTTCTTTTCTCTATCTGTTTTATATATTCCATTAAAGCAATCGCCTATACATATTTTATCAGCTTTTTCATTACCAATAGAGATAGGCATATATCTGATACACGGATATGCTTTACCATCAGGTGAAAATGCAAGCATATTACCTGTACCGCCACAATAATTTTTATTATCATGGATTATGTCAGGTTTATTACCAATCAATCTATCCAAAATACTAATATAGGTATCTAATTTATTTAGCAATAAATAATCTGCAATTTTCTTTAGTTCAAAATAAATATTTTTACCATCATTTATTGTATACATTGGTTCATATGCAAAATTGCAATTAATAATTTTACATTCATTATTAATCATCATTTTTACAGATTCAAACATGTATTGAATAGATCCAGGTGTAAATGTCATTTTAGAATTTACCAATCCATATTTATTTTTACAATCAAGAAATGCTAGCCATGCCTTTTCAAATGATCCATTTCCATATTTGTCTATTCTATATTTATCGTGCAATTCTTGTATACCATCTATAGATACGGTGCAAGAAATAATATCATGATATTTATTCAATAAATGTTGAGACTCTGGAGTAAACCAATTTTGACCATTTGTAGCAAATGAGATCTTAGTAAAAGGAATAAATGGAATATTCCTACGAGATCCTTCATGAATATAATAGTCTACAATTTCTTCTATAAGTTTTGCTTCTAGTAAAGGTTCTCCACCAATAAAATCTAGTATTAATGCTTTTGTATTATGATTAATAAAATTACTATTATTTGCTTCATACATATCTAGAAGTAAATCAATACATTTTCTAGCCGTATAAATATTCATAGATCCAGAGCATTTATTATGCTCATAGCAATATGAGCATCTTAGATTACATTGGTTTGTAACTTGAAATGTAATTCCTCTGCATATTTCCATTGAATTTATTCTATCATCATGAAATAAACGTCTAACGTATTCTGAATAATCTAAGTCTATTGCTTCATGTTTATTACTTAATTCCATCTGAATATAATTTTCCTTTCATTAAAATCAATAGCATATTGCATATTATCAATCATTTTACCAAATTCATCGTTAATGATTGTATCGATATACATATTAAATTCTATATATGCATTTTGATACATTGTACGATATTTTTCTATCAAATCTTCAGTTTCTTTTGATTTATGATCAATAAATTCTTTAGTTAATATCGATATAAAAGCAGAGTAGCTTTTATAAATATAATACGATCTTTCAATATTAAACATAATATCACCTGGAATATATACGATTTTTTCATTCTTGCATTTCATATTGTTCAAACTCCTTCCAGATGGCATCAGAATTGATATGAGGCATTGCTTTGTTTATATCTTCATATTTATTTCGTGCATTTGCAACAGCATTTAATAATTTTAGAAAAAGTTTTAGATTATTTTCTGCTTTCAAAATATCGAGATAATAATTTCCAAGAATAGTTAATGACCAAATATTTGGTAATTTTGATAAATCAAAATCTGCAAAATTGCTAAGCTCTATATTATTCATCATAATATCATTTGTACTAAATCTATCAGTTGTTTTAATTATGATTGAATATATAATTGCTTTTTTCTCCAAATCAGTAATTGAATATTCGCAAGCTTCTGATAGTATGTCAATAATATTAGTAATGTATTTAAAATATTTATCATAGTCAATATTATTATTAATATCGCGCTTAAATGTTGTGAGATATACAATACAAGTAAGAAATTTATGATCTGAAACTTTTTCTACAAATCTTTTAATGTCATCTTTAATATTATTATCATAAGAAAGAAATTTTATCAATAATCTATTTCTTTTAGAAAAATAACTATCTGAATTTAAAATATCAGTACTATTCATAGAAAATTTTATAATTGCCATAATATCACCTTTTAATTATATTACCATAGATCTCCACCGGTACAGCTAAATGCACAGCCACCATCACAGTTACCACATCCATTACGGCATCCAGCCCAACAGCCGTCCCCACATCCACTACAGGCATCAGTACAGCTACTACAGCCACCAGAGCATCCAGAACCACATCCTGAACCACATCCTGAACAACCAATACATCCTCCAGAACAACTTCCAGAACATGTATTATTACACGAAGTTTTACATCCACCGGAACAAGTATTATTGCATGTATTATTACATCCGCCACTGCACGATCCAGAACAACTTCCAGAACATCCAGAGCAACTACTATAGCATCCGGTATAACACAATCCACTACAACTAGATTTACATCCAGCATTTGAGCTATTATTTGCTGTAGTAGATTTACCACTTAAATTTTTAACTGTATTTGTAGCATTAACAATCTGAGCAGCAGTTATTGTGGCATGTGTTCCTGGAGTTGTATTATTTCCAGTAACAGCATCCAAAGGTTTAGTAATCTTTTGAATATGCTCAAGATTTATATTTCCGCCTTTTGCCGGTGTAGTAGTATAATTATAGCTACTACCATTATATGCACTCATACTACCAACGCTCTTAGAATTGCTTCTACGATTAATTTCATTCTTTACGAGATTTTTAAGTGTCGTAAAATCACTAGCAGATATTAGTCCCCCTTGTGCAGCCATAATATATTACCCCCTTACTCGAATACGTACTTGACGGATACTTGTATCTAGATCTTCATCAACTGCATATCCTACAATTTGAGTAAATTCAATATTTTCATTAGGAGATTTAGCTCTACCAATTCCTGGAATATCAGATACTACAATAATATCTCCTTTATGAATAACACCAATGCACTTACAATGAACACGCCCGCATAGTGATACAGGAATATATTTTTCAATATTCTTTTGAATATAATCTTCTCCTTGTTCTGCAGATTCGCCACCAATAATCATTGCATATTCATTAGAATGAATTCCTGCAATAATTTTACTATTGGAAGTAGCTTTGATATATCTTTCATCATCAGAAGATAAATCTAGTGCAACAATATCTCCAGGTTCTGTTTCTTCACCACGAGGAAAGAATTCTGCATAGTCATTATAAACGGCATTATATACCTTATTAAAGTTTGCAGCTCCATTTACATCAATGCTACAATGCTTAGCGGATCCTACTCCATTTTGACAATTTGTATAAATTTCAATGCTTTCATCGCTACACAAAATTATTTTTTTGTCTCCACCATTTGGATTATTCGTACCGATATATGAATCTATTGATTCTCCGCTGCCTACAACAACCAGTCCTCCACCACCAATTCCAATACCATTTCCATAGGTATCTTCAGCATTATCAATAAACCTAATCATCTTATAAGTACTGTTCGATCCCTTATAAGAAATATCTCCAGTCATTGTTCCACCTGACTTAGGAAGATAAGCGTCATATTATTAAAAATAAATAAAATTTATAATAAAAAAAAATAAATGAGTCTGACGCTTCTCTTAAAATACATGAAACATTATTCGAATATCAGTATAAATATCAATCATTTAATCTAGGTAGTATTGTATCTTGTTGCTGTTATAATACGAATATCAAAGATGCAATTGATAGACTTGTAATATGGTATCATTACCATTATTATGAAACAGTAGTTATTGATGAATATAGAATAGAAGTATTCAGTTTAGCAAATTTATCTGATCATATATCATCTACAGTATACATTTATTATATATAAAAATTAGCCGTAGTAGAATAAATCTACTACGGTATTTTTATTAAATCCAAATCGTTTTTTTTTTTTGATTGATTACAAATTAATAATGGCCTTATAAAATATATTATATTATAAAGGAGAATTAAAATTATGGCTATATTTACAGAATCTACATGCTTAAATTGGTTTAATGAGTCTAATAAGTCTGTACTTACATTTATTGATAATAAGTGTAAAATTAATGATGAGAAAAATTGTTTGAGTGATGATAAGCTTGTTAAATGCTTAAATAGTCAATGGCCAAAGATTAAGAAAATGATTTATTCTAAGATTAATGAATATCTTGATGATTGGTATAAAAATGATGATGGAAGTTATGAATACGACGCAAATACTGTTGATAAAGTAATGAAATTTGGAACTCTTGATTTAGTCGATATTGAAAAATTTAATAATGGAACTTTTAATGTTTCTTTCTGGTACAATAATTCTGCAAAAAGTAATAAGAATTCTAATAAATTCTTTGGAGGACATGTGGTGATTGCTGGAGTGAATATTACTAGCAATTATAAAATCTCTAATAATCTTGAATTTTCTATTGAAGGTTAATAAATAAAATCCCGTAGGATCATTAATGATCCTACGGGATAATTTTATAGCAAATTAAGCTTTGAAGAAACGATCGTCCGTGAAGATGGCAGACTCACTAGTCTTGCTATACTTCTGAGCAAACTTCTCAGACTTCTTCTCTAGCTTCTCATTATTCTTAGAAATCTTGTTGAGAGCACTATTAGTCCTAACAGCAGTCTGAAGCAGCTTAACAGATGCATCGATATTAGTATGATATGCCTTGATAGCAAGAGAACTATATGCAGAAATATTACGGCACTGCTTATTGATCTTCTTAACTTGCTCAGACTTATCACTATCGTCAGATCCCTTAACTTCCTTCTTAAGAGCATTTAGTGCTTCAATAGAAGTCTTTTTAGCAGTTCTGATTCTACCAATAGTAGTATGCTCAGTGTTGAAAACATTCTGGAAAGCATCATTCAGCTCAGAATTGGTTGCACTAGTCATAGGAGTGATATAAGTATCAAGCTTAAATTCACTCTTTTCCTTATCAGGAGAATCATAATCGATATCATCGATCTTTGCGATGATCTTTTCGATATCTTCATCCTTAACATTCTTAATCGTAAGACCAGTGGGGAATTCAAATCCAGCAGCACAAGCCTTCTGAGCCTTATCCTTGTTGACCTTTGCACGAGCAAATGCCATACGGACATCCTCAACACGATCCTGAACCCAACTAACAAGCTTATCCCACAGCTGAGAAACCTGAGAAATAACCTTGTCAACAGCGCCGGTAATCTTGTTCTTCAAATCAGCAAGCTTACCCTCATTGACATAAGAGATGTCCTCACCATTCTCACGCAGATACAGGTGCTCATTCAGCAGAATGCTCATGTTCATCTCGTTCAGAGCATCAGACACATTAGCCTGCAGCTGACCACATGCTTCAGCCAGGCTCATACCAGCAAACACATTGCTAGCGGATTCAGTGATACCACTGTTAATAACATTAACAATCATGATAATTCTCCTTTAATTTAAAATTTACGATCGTAAAAGGAATGGATTAATATAAATCGTCCCATCCTGTAGCCGATTCTCCAAAGCTACTATCGTCATCTGCAGCCAACTCAGCAGGGCTTGCTCCATCGACTTCAGGTTCATCAAGACTATCAGAATATTGATCATCTTCTAGATCATGATGAGGGATAGTAGTGGGATCAACAGGAATACTTTCAGATCCATCTTCCATCACTAGACTCGCGTCCTTTTCGAACCCAGAGTTGTCAGATTCGCCAAAAGCATCATGGTACGACAAATCAATAGAACAATCCAGACCACCATCTGTAGCATTAGCAAACTTAGTTGCTGCATCTACTCCAGTGGTTAGACCAGACTTAGAGGGGCGATCGATTTTATCAACCCCAAAACCATCAAAGCCAGATTCATCATCAGATTCAGTAAATACATCAGCGCTCTCATTCACGTCAGTATCATCCTTATCCTCATCTTCACTAGTAGTATTTGTATCAAATCCACTAGTGTCCTGGCTATCATCCCAGGTATCATGAGGTTCATCCTTATGCCAAGTATCTTCATGAAGAAGATCTTCAAAAATACTCATTGTATAAATTCTCTCCTTTCCTGAGATTTATTATAAAGTTATATAATTAAAGTCAGAACAATCCGCCATCAGACGATCCATTATCATCGTCATCATGTTGATGAGACTCATTCCGTTCATTATCATCGGTTTCTTTTCTTGCTTTAGAATCGGTAAGTGCTAGTTTATTAGCAATTTTCTTAAATCTATCAACCCATTTCATCTGAGCATCATAGACTTTCTTCTTATGATCATCACCCTTAGGATCATCACGATACTTGAGATTCTCAGCATTAATCTGAAGATAATTTGCTTGAATCTCAAACCAATCAGAGATATCCATACGGGTCTTAAGAACAAAGAATGCAACTTTTCTAAACAAAAATAGGAAAAGAACTGCTGTAATACCAGCACCGATAACTGCAGTGATAAAAATGCCAAAAGGATTATTCAATAGAGGAGCAGCTGCTTTAAGTCCAGCACCAGTAGCAATACCAATAATTGCTTTTGCTGTATCATTCAGCTTAGTATTACCTCTATCATCAGTATCTGTAAAGATTCCCTCATTAACACTCTTTACATTTTGAGCATCCACAATAGTAGATTCATTAGTATTAGTAATATTATTCTTAATACAACTATTGACAAGCTTATCAATAGTACCATTTGCACAGTTTCTATTAAATTGACTTACATATTCAATCATGAGGTGATCCTTAGATTTCACATAACCAACCTTGTCCAAAGAAGTAGTAAAAGAATCATGACCATTCTTAATGAATTCTACACTAGAGCTCATCAATAGAGAAGTAGCACTTACAATGGCAGTTACTGTCATATTATATAGCATAATCGGGAATTCAATATTAAGAGTAAAAGCTTTAGTAAATACTCTTTCTCTATTCTTAATATTGTTAATAGCTGTAGTTAGTTCATCTACACTTTTAGTAGGTTGATTATAGCTCTTAACCAGATCATGAATACTATTGATACAATCAATAAGGCCATTATAATTATCAATCTTAGTAATAATTCCCTTAGATCTAGGAATAGTACCAAAATCAATTCCAGTAACGTCATTCTTAATATGAGTATAAAGTCTACCAACAATATTCTCAATATTTTCTTGACGCTTTGCTTCATTGCAGAAGATAACTTTCTTCTTAATATAAGGATCAGATAGATCATATGCTTCACTTACGATCTGCATATAGTCAGCATTAGTGATCATATTTGTATCTCTCCTTTCTCTTACTTAGAAGCTGCCATCAGATTGATCAGCTTCTTATAAGTACTATCTTGAGTTTCTCTCTCAAGCATTCTATAAGAAATGTCTTCAAAATTCTTACTACCATTATCTAGTAGCAAATGAAGGACTTCATTAGAATCATCAGCAATAGCAAATCCCATTAGATTATAGGATTGCATAAAGTGAATAGCATTCTTGGGATCATTGATATCAAAGTTCTCTTCACGATACAGTTCATCAGCATCTTGCTGAGAAATCAGAACTGTAGTGATAGCAGAGAAGTCATTATGCTTACCAGAGCGAACTTGTTCTTTGGCTGCTACTGCACGATTCTGCAGTAGAGTCCAAATATCACCACGAGCTCCTTTAACCTTATAAGACTTGACATCGTCAGTAATACGAGACAATCCCAAAAGAACATCAGAAGCTTTTAGCTCACCAGTAATAACTCTCATGAACTTAAGGAATTTCTGACCATCCTTATTATCATTCATAATACGGCGAAGAATTTCAGCAGTTGTAATAGGAACAACCTTAGACTTAATGCCAATTAGAAATTCAGTAGCAACACCAGAAACTCCATCATTATTATTCTTCTGATAGAATTTAACAATCAAAATAGAAGGAAGAGCATCATTCATCTTCTTAATATCCTGATCTTTTAGGAATGCAGTATTATTATGCATTCTATTTGCATCTCGCCAATCATTGTCTCTACTTGTACTTTTCTGATCTTCTTTTTGCTGCTTTTCATTTTCAGCATCCTGCTTATCTCTTTCGGACTGAGCCTTTTGATAAGTCTTCATTCGATCATTCAAGATCTTATTCATCTCTTCTTCATGACGATGCTGCTCTTTATTTTCATTATAAGAATTATTTGCTTTCCTCTTATTAGCCTTAGCTTCATTTAGGATATAAGGAGAGACAGTGACTCTATAGTCACCACCAGCAAATTCTCTAACAACGTAATCATCGATAGAAAGAGGATTCAGCTTAGTATCGTAGAACTGAATATTTGCACTCTCTTGCATAACATGCATTAGCTCTCTCATATCAGAAGCACTGATCTTAACATCATCAGATTGCATCATAAAAGGATCTACCATTGCTTCACTAAGAACTTCATTATTCAAAGCATCAGCAAATGTGGTACTTTCTTGTGTACCCTTAGTATATGCATCAATCCAAGACTGCATAGCTGCAATAACAGCATCTGTATTATCATCGCCCATATTTAGGTTTTGATGAAATTGTCTTAGATATGTAATACCATCTTTTGCATTACTAATATTTGCTTGCTGTAGAGCAAACATAAAGAATTGACAGGAAATTTGTTCAATATACTTAGAAGTCATACGTGCAGTATCGAAGCTTACAGTACGACTAGTAAGAACAGGAAAAACAGCAATCAGCTTAGATGCTGCATTTGCAATAGAGGAATAAGAATATTCACTCTTATTAGCAACTTTATTTGTAGCAACATTACTAAGTCCTTTAGCGATCTGAACAATAGTATCTACAGTATCGCTACCGGCTTCATGAAGAGTATTCCCCATCTGTAAAACCTCCTTTTTAGGTATAATACCAAGTATTATACTAATGTTAAAAAATAAAAAATAATGCTCTGGAGCCATTTCTGGACTCCAGAGCACTTTTGCTTGATTAATAGATTACTCTAAATTCACCATGAATTTCTGCAACACTCTTTCCATAAAGATGATACACTTCACTGATTTCCAATGCATCATAATATTTTACCAAAACATAGTATCTATTATCTTCCGTATTTTCAAAACTTCCGCTAGATCCAGGATATTTACAATGCCTTAAATATTTCTTACAAAGCTTACCTTTGATAGGCTTTCTAAATAAAGATGTACAGTTTGTTTTATCTGTTACATCATCATAGCATGCATCCATAAATACCATAGATTTATAAAGTCTATTTCTAGCTTTATTCGTAAGCTTATTATTCTTTGTAGACATCCATTTTTTATTGCTCTTTCCTCCTTTGATGCTTGCCTTATATTTTAATTCAGCATATAAAGTCATATCAGCAACAGTGATAGTATCTTTATATACATAAAATATATATTCATGTGCATCATCAATATTTTCAATGCTTTCTTTATTAATTGATGATACATATTCTTTACCGTCTTCTTTATTGATTACGATAGAATATTCACAGATTTCCATTAACTCTTTTAATCTGCTACCACGGATATATCCTTCTACATTTTCAAGATTTACTTTAGCATTCCTATTGTAATTACCATTATTAAAATTTCCATCCACAAAAGCAAATGATTTATACATCTCATCAATTGCTTCTTCAACTCTTGGATCTTCTGCAGAAAGTTCAATAAATCTGTTTTTAGTTTTCTCTACTGCAGTGCTTTTCATTGCACTCTCGAGAATAGGGCTAATAACAATTACTCCATCCATTATTTTGCCTTCCTTCCATTAACAAAATATACAGCTGCTTTATCTTCGATAAATGTTCTTCCCATAATAGTATCACAATAATACCGTTTAGTCTCTTGGAAAGAACCCTTTACAGAAGGCCAAGGAGTAAATCCTACATCACGACGCTTATCATAATTATTTACGAATCTGCGTCCTGCATCATAGGCGGTATATACTACCGTGTCTACTACATAAGGGATTGCATCTCTGAAGATAGATTCAATACAGATTTCCATTTTTATCAACCTCTTTTATTTTATTTGAGAAAATACGTTTCCATACTCTCTCAAGTTTATAATATCTTTTTATATCCGAATTTGGCTCTATAATGTTAGTACTGGAACATCCGTATAATATTTATTATATAAGAAAAGGAGGTAAGAGTATTGTCTAGTCAATACACGAAAGAGTCTATCCAATATGGAGAACTTAATGATCGTGGTAATGCCAAAGCATCCACTTATATAACTGATGAGCTGTTAAATTCTCAAGGATTATATTCTAAAAAGGATATTAACAATGCTAAGTTTAATAAGTATTCTAGATTTGGTAGAGTCCTTGATCCATATGGAAGACTCAACGGAGGAAGAGAATACCTTTTCTTTGTGAAACCTGATCTTCATATATGCATACCATATGGAAAATCACAATCTGATACTTTATATACAATGGGAGGATTTCAAAAATCTAGAGTTATTTCTAGCAATGGATTGAGATTAAATCCTCAATTAACTTCTGCTCCATATTTCTCTGGTTTGCTTAATACAAATCCAGATGTTATTAAAGAGCTTCAAATGAGTGCTGTTTATAATCCAGATCCTTTTAGTCATCTATTAAGTTTCTCTGTTAATAGTAGCTTACCTCTAGATTCTTCTAGTGCTCAAACTATGGATAACCCTGCTACAATATATGGTACATCTTATAAATATCTTCAAGACTCAGAACCTTCTGATGAAAGTTATAGTTTCTCTCTAGAATTTGTAGATGACAGAAGTTTAAATACTTACCAATTCTTCAAAGCATACTCTGAATATCATATTGCTAGAAAATCTGGTTTGGTAACTCCTCCAGATATGAAATATTATCAATATAAAAAGCTTCATAATACAATGGGTATATATAAATTCATTGTAGATGAAGATATGGAAACCCTAATCTACTGGGCATATTTATGGGGTGTATACCCAACATCTTGTCCCAGAGATGCATTTCAGGATGCATCTTTTTCTGACGGCTTAACTTTCTCTGTTAGCTTTGATGCAGCATTTATCGAAGATATGACTCCTACTATTTTATATCAATTTAATACTTTGATGAATAGAGTTATGTCTAAGCATGGACTTAACAAAAATAACTGGTTGCCAGTTGTTCGTCAAAATAGAAAATCTGATATGCTATATGGTAGAAATCATAGTTATGATACTTCTATTAGTCTTGGTGGATCTACTCAAAAGATTGGTAAAACTACTTACAATATTGGAGCTACTGAAAGAATAGATGGTACATTGCCAATTGCTGCTCTTGTTGATGGCAGAAAATTAGCTACAGATGAAAGAGCAAAATATCGTCTTAGATGGTATGGTAAAAAATAAAATTGATAAGGAGAATTTCAGATGGCAAAGAAAACAGTCAACTCTGATATCTATAACCTGTCTAGACTGGTTGAAGATGTTAAGTCAGTATTTCTTCCAGATGAAAATGAAGAAACCTTAGCAATTGGTACATATGGATATCTTGGTGCACTAGAAGCAAAAAGACTTCAGACACAAGTTCAAATGACTGGAGAATTGTGTAACGAAGTTTTTCCCTCTAGAGCAAGACTAGAAAGAAATGTTATTACTCATGCAATAATGATGAATATCGAAAACATCAATGCAGTTCCTGCAAAGATGACAGCATTTCTAGCTCTAAAAGAATCTGATATTACCGATTACTTTGATGAAAATAATATTTTCACAATTGATAGAGATTGTCCTCTAATGATTGGTGATTATGAGTTTCATCTGGAATATGATATTAAGCTAAAAAGAATTTATATTGAGAAGAAAGCTACTAATACTTATACTGCTCAATATGATATTCCTGCAAATAGAGATGTGCCTACATCTACTATTACCTCTGCTAACCAATATCTTAGCCCTCCTACAGTTGTTAACGTAAATCATGAGAACTATATTTATTTAACAGCAATCCTTGCTCAGGTTGAGCATAATGTAGTTTCTAAGAAATTGGTTACTTCTAATATCATCGATAATAAGACTATGAATTTCGAGTTTACTAATCAATTGGCTTATTTCGAAATTCATTCTAAAGAATCTGATCAAGATTATTATATTACTCCAGTCTTTGAGGGCAGCGCAGTTCCTGATGATGTAAATGCTCAATATTACTGCTGGTATCAATATATTGATACTAATCTTATCAGAGTTCGTTTTGACCGACAGTCCTATATGCCTGGTCTAAATGCTACTGTTGAATGTCTAGTGAAGACTTGTCAAGGATCTAGCGGAAACTTTACTTATGGTAAAGATGTCTATGCTACTCTTGAATCGAGTAATTATAACTACAAGAATATCACTTGTTTGATTACTCCTATTAGTAATTCTTCTGGTGGTATTGATAGAAAATCTAAGAAAGAACTTCAAGGAATTATTCCTAAAGAAGCTTTGTCTAGAGGATCTCTTACTACTATTACAGATCTGAATAATTACTTTGGAATGCTTGATTCTGATTATGGTAGAATTGTTATTCAAAAGAAAATTGATAATCAGATTGAGCGTGTCTATTATGCTTACTTTGTAGCAAAAGATGCAAATGGAGATATCATTCCTTCTAATACTATTGATATTAGAGTTCCTATGGATGCTCTAATTGAATCTAAAATTAATGAAGTAGATTCTCCTAGATATCTATTACCTGCTGGAACTTGTTTTAAACTTGGAACAGATGGAGTAGGCTATATTAACGAAATGCCTATCCTAGGTAATGGATATGAATTCACTGGACCTTCTGTTTCTCGTGGAGATATAGTGGAAAGTAATTTCACTATTGAAATTACAGAAGAAGAAAAGAAACAATTTTCTACTACTGTAGAAATTGGAGGATGTAATTCTGCTACTCATGTATTTCCTGATACCACTACAGGATCTCTTGATGGTAAATTTACTTATGAGAAAGATGAGTCTACTCCTTCTCAGCAAGTAGAAGATTATATTCAAATGGGCGTAGGCAAAAAATATGTCTATACTACTGAATATATTACGCAGAATGATAATTCTATTATTCAAGCAAGAGATAAATATCTTTCTAATCTAGATTTTGTTGATGCATATTACACAGTGGATGGGGTCACTAGACATTTTAGTAGCCTACCTATTGTTATCACAGATCTTCCTAAAGATACTAAGATTACTTTTGGTATCATTCGTAGATTGAACGAGAAATCTAATGGTATTACATATTTCAAGTATGGTTCCAATCAGTATAATCTCGTTCAGAATCTTAAGGTGAATCTGTCTACTGTTCTAAGTGCACTAGATTTTTCTGGTGAGATTTCTGATTGTAAATCTTCTAATACTGATTATGTAACAGTAACTCCTAATGGTACAGTAGATAAACCTCTTATTATGGATCCTAATGATCCTGAAGCAGGAGTTCCATCTGAAAGTGAAACTAATAAGCCTTATAAGCTTAGTGTTGTTACAGATGAGACTATTCCTCCTGTAAGCATTCGAGAAAAGAATGAATGGTTCTACAGAGAAATGGAAGTAGAGCAAACTGATCAAGATGCTTCTACTAAGCCTGCTGGAACTCTAGATAATTATGATCTTAAAGTTACTTCTGAAAAAGATATGCCTGCTTTGAAAGATCGTAAAGAAAATGAATGGTACATGGGTATCGTTAGTTCTACTAGAGTTCCTAATGGAGCAGAACAACAAGAATCTGATGATAAGAATGATTATAGTCTGAATGTTGTTAAAGAAGATGAACTTCCTGCTATTGGAGATCGTCCTCAGAACAATTGGTATTATATCGTCGATGGAGTAGAATATGCTGAAGGTGATCCTGATGATCCCGAGAAGCCTACTAATCGTATGAGAGGTAATGAATATATCATTACTATTGCTAAGCAATTTGGTGATGATAAACCTATTAGTCTGAATGTAGTTATTGATAGTAAGCTTTATACTATTAATCTAACTCAAGATGTATATGCTATTGAAAATGGTATGTACGTTACTGAGGGTGCGGTACAGACTAAGAAAGATATTAATATTACCTATGTACCTAAGATCGAAGTGGTCAATAAGATTAATTCTGTTACTAATAATACACAGATTACTTATAAGATTAGCTATCGATCTACTAGCTATAATTATAATCCTAAGATTATTATTAAGCTTTCTAGAGGTTTGGATTATCTGCCGTTTAGTAATTATCTCAAGTACGGAGATAAAAACTATCAACACGAACCTACTGAAACTTCTATGGAAGGAAAACGTGGATTTGTTTATACTAATCCCTATGCAATTAATATTAATGGATATCGTCTATATTCCGCATTCTATATGATGTCTATGGAAGAGAATCCTTATCTGCATTTCGATTATATAAACGATAAATCTAATATCCAATTCATTTCTACAAATGTTAATTGGAATAGACCTTTCTGTGAAGATAAAAAAGATAAGTATACTTTAAGAATCGAGCTTATGCAGTCTGTTCAGGATGATCTTGGTGTTATTCCTGAAGGCGAGGATGATGAGGTTGTTCCTCTTATCAAAGCATTTGTTGTCTTTAGACGTAATAATACTGATTATAGATATAGAGCATTGAATCTAGAGTCTTTTGATAAGAGTAACTACTCTTTCACTTTTACTCAGCAATTTAATGCAGAAGATATCTTTGATCAAGACAATAATATTAAGCTGACCAATGTGCAAGTCTGTGGTCAGAATGAATATATTGTCACTATTACCGGTGAAAATAATAAAGATACAAAGTATACTCTAAACAATGGTGCAATAGTTACTCTATCTGCTATTCTAAATACTCTAGGAATTAAAGTTCCTACAGAGTTTGATACTATGGTAGTCAGTAATAATAGTGCTCTTACTCTAATTCCTATTAAGGATGAAGAGGAAAAGATCATTGATTATAAAGTAATTTCTCTCACCGATTTTTCTGGTGAGATTCAAATTGCTTATACTGACAAAACTACTGATACACCTACTATTTTGACTGCTACTAGTACTCAGCCTGCTACAACTGAATATGGATTCTTCAATCCTACTACGGAAATGAAGATCTACACTCTAGTAGCAATTCCTGATACTAGTGGAACATATTCAAGAAATGGTTTTGATTCTATTTGCCCTGGTTTGAGAAATTGGACATTGACTAATACCTATGACGTCGTCAATGGAGTTACGATGTATCATAACTACTCTGAGATTATGGGATCTAGAGTCAAGCCTTATGGAACTGATGTGGAAAAGGCTGAATCTGATACTAGTGCAACTACTATGAATCTTAAAGGCTATTATGTAGCATCTGTTCCGATGATTGGATATGATTATACACAAGATGAAGCTCTTGTACAATCTGCAATCAATGATTTGAATTATAGAAAAACATATATTGAATCTGCTTTGATTAGACTCGAAAATTCTTTCGGAATTGACTTTAAGCTATTCAATACTTATGGACCTTCTAAGACATTCTATATTATCAAAGATAAAGACAATAATGGTCTGCTCGATGACAATATTGAATTTATTAATAAGGTCAATCTATCTCTATACTTCAGAGTCAAGTTGGTAGCAGATAATGATTCTTACACTAAGGGAAATATTGTACAAGAAATTAAGGATTATATTGAAGATCTTAATGATCTTAGTGAGCTGCATATTCCTAATCTGGTTACACAGATTACTACTAACTATAAAGAACAAATTACTTATTTTGAGTATCTAGGATTCAATGATTATGGTGCAGATGTCCAGCATATCTATAAACTGGATGATTCTAAGATTCCTATTCATGTTGCTCCTGAATTCTTGAATGTAAATAATGTTCTTGAAAAGGATGGAACTACAGCTCCTGATATCAATATCTATGTTTCTGAAATTTAATAATAAATCTAGGAGGATTATACAATGAGTCTTAGAGAAGATCGTCAGTATCTTGCTGAACAGCGTAAGGCTAAGGAAGAAGCAGCAAAGCTTGCTCGCCAAAAGTCCATTAATGAATTTAACCAGCATATCGTTGAAGAAGAAAATCAGAAGATGGCATTCAATAAGAGTGTGGATAAGCTCTTTGAATTCAAGGCTAATGTAAAGAAGTCTCTGATTAAGAAGATGCTTATGGAACTCTGTGTTGGTTCTATTCCAAACTATACTCATCGTGAGTATTCTATCTGTGAGAATCTTATTGAGAATTATATCTCTGAGGTTGGAGAAACTACTCTGCTAAAGAATATGCGTTTCTCTGAGAATGGATTCCTGCGTACTTGCTGGTCTGAAATTAATAGTCATTATAAGATTATTACTGAGGATGCTACTCGTGATGAAGATACTCAGTATATTGATTCTGGAAGTCTTGATGATTTCTGGAAGGATGTTGATAATACTGAAGACGTTGATGATATTACTAACCTTATCAGAATGCGTGTTTCTAATGCAGAAGAGAATTTTGTTAATAGAAACCAGCAGGATAAGGAGAATGTCAAAACTGTTTTAAAGCAGACTGCTGATCGTGTTCAGATGGCTAAGGATACTAATGATAATGATTATGCTGAGAGTGTAGAGGAATCTGAAACTCGTATTGCTAAGGATAAGATCTACAAGATTCAGCATGAAGGTTATCGTAGCGTCTTTGATCGTATGGTTCGTAACCTATCTGAAGCAGCTGTTAAGAATAAGGATGCAAAGGGTTCTCTGATTGATGAGAATGGTAAGCTGAATATGGATTCTATTGTTGAATCTGCTCGCTGCATGTATTCTTTGCTGGAAACTATTGGTACTATTCAACTGGAAAAGGTTGATAATAAGTACATTGAAGATACACTGAAGTCTATTAAGTATTAAAAAAAAATAAAGCCGAGTGGATATTTAGTCCACTCGGCCTTTTTATTTAGTAATTTATTCTGTCAAAATAATTAATATTAAATCTACGATGATCAAAATATACATTATCCGGTCCCAATGGTTTATTGATGTCTATTCTATGGATATAAATATGTTTAGGGCTACCATCGTTCATAAGTTCTGCATATAATGGTTTACAATAATTCATAAAGTTATGAATAGCATGTATAGGATCTTCATCATTAAACCATTCATCAGAGAGAAATTCTGCTGAAGTGCGAGCATGATTAGCCATACGATGATATATATTATATAATCTTACTGCAACGGGATCGCTATCTTTATTAATAAATACTTCGTGCATTACCATTGAAAGATTACATTGCCCACATGTAGGTTTACGTCCATAAATGACATCATTCAGTCTAAGATCTATCATCCGTCCACAATCACATTCACACCTTACAATATATCTTTTCGCACCACCATCATAGTAAGAAGGATCTTTTATTCTTCCTACATATGATTTTATTGTTAAATGATTATATTTCTTATTAATATATTTATCTAACATTTTTATATTTTGATTAGCAATAGACATTTCACATCCTTTTGAGCATCCACTAGGTAAGCGTAATACATTATTTAATGTTTTAATAGGTTCTCTCCCGCAATCACATTTAACTTTTACTTTTGATTGTCTAGTATCAGCTGTATTTGGCTCTACAATTCCAATAATTGTTAAATGCCTGTACTTTTTGCCCATAAAATCATTTAGATCTAGTTTACTCATAATACTATTTCTCTTCTTTCTTTTTATTTAGTAATACACTTTACCAGAATAATGGATATTATATTTATTATGATCAAAATAAATATTGCCAGGTCCAAGTGGTTTATTGATATCTATTCTATGAATATATGTAAATCTAGAATTGGTACCATCATTTATACATTTTTCATATAATGGCCTGCAATAACTCATAAAGTTATGAACAGCCGGAATAGGATCATCATCATTAAACCACTCTTTTGATAATTGATCTTCTGTAAGGGATTTTGACCGTTTAGCATAATGATACATTGCATTTAATCTACATCCGATAGGATTTTGACCTAAAGTCTCCTCATGCTTACATTTTGCAAGATTGCATTGTCCGCATGATACAGCATCTCCCATAGTAACTAAATAAATATCAAGGTCTACAGTTCTACCACAATCACATTCACATCTTACAATAGGTCTACGATGCCAATGAGTATTATTGATATACATGGTTTTTCTTCCAACATATGATTTTATAGTTAGATGGCCATATTTCTTATTGATATATTTATCTACAGTTTTCTTTACATGCTCAACACCATATAAGTCGCACGATTTTGAGCATGCAGATAGAGATAATAATACGGTAGATAATGTTTTATCAGATTCTTTTCCACAATCACATCTAACTCGTACTTTTGAGTTTCTAACATTTTTATTGGCTTTTACAATACCAATAATTGTTAATGATCCATATTTCTTATTCATAAAATCATTTAAGTTTAGTCTCTTTCTCTTTTCACTCATAATAATTCTCTTCTTTCTTTTTAATATTTTTTTTGATAAGAGATTTCATTCTTATCAATTTTATAATATCTATTTGAAATAAAATAAAAGGAGTAGATCATAATGATCTACTCCTATTCTTATTCATCAGATTCTAGCTTTACTTTAAGAATAAAGTTTCTCTTGTATACTTCTTGAAGTTTACGAGACTTTCTCATCTCTGCATCATGGATAAGTCTCTGCTTATGAGTATGGCAAGGAAGTCTTCTAAAATCATTTAGAACTTTTACCTTATACTTATCATGAGATACAATATATTTTAGCATACTCAGAATATCAGATTTACCGCGATATTTCTGAATATGATAATGATGAACTAGATGGCCATTCTTAATAGGTAGCTCACCATAATTTTCAGTATTTGCATGATATAGCATAAGATCCATTGCTTTAGGCCTTGCACATATTTTCCAAGAAGAGAATACATTATCAATGTACATCGATCCACCTTCAATATACATTTTCAGATAATGAGAGCATAAATAATTATCTATATTTACTCTATCTTCATTATATTTTACAATAATTCTAGAGCATATGGGACATTGATAATATCCTTGTTCTTCTGCTTCATCTATACTGTTAAATTCTATAATATTACTACTCTTAATATTCTTAGCACATTTGCAATAGGAATAATGGAATGCTTTAGTTTTAGAACCTTTAGATGCAATAAGTTTCATAGCTTCACCATTAATGTATTATTCCCTGCATAGATTATATTGAATAGAATACTAAGAATATCATTAGTAATAGTCATATCAGGATTAACAGTTCGAATGGCAGAATAGATAGCAGATTTAATTTCAATGATATACTCATTAATAGCATTAATGTTAAAGCCATCAATAGTAATCAGGATATTAATACCACCAGCAGGATCATAGCTAAATACAGGATTATATCCAGAAGCATTCAGCTTATTAATAGTATTCTGAATAAAAGCATCGGAGTTATAAATGCTATTTCGAAGATTACTAATAATACTAGTAATCTCATCAGTATAAGTTGCGTTCATTTACTTATTATCCTCCATATATTTCTTCAGCTGTTCCTGTAGCTTAGGATCGGATGTAATTAGCTGTTGTTTACGTACATCCCAATCAGGAGATTCCATTTCAAGGATAAATGCCATATTGCAAGCAGCATGCCAGAGATGGGGAAGACCAGACTCTTTATCATATTCTTCTCCCTCTTGATATGCAATTAGATGCCTCCACATTGCATCTACATATCTTTGTTTATCTACTAGAACCCAGTTATTAGGAGCATGATACTTTTCTTCACCATACTTACGAATAGCTGCAATATCCTTGATAATAGTCATAGGAACCAAAGAAATAGGTAGCTTACCTTTGTCTGCTTTAGCACACTGAATATTCTTAGATAGATCAGCAGATTTATCTTCATCTACTAGATTCTTTCTAAATTTAAATTCAGTAGATGTTCCACTAGAAGATGTATTCTCATCATAAGTATTATTGTTTATAGTCGTTTTCTTCTGTTCATATAGTTCTTTAGCCATTTTATCTTTTTCATTTCTGAGAGCACTTTTACTAAAAGGAATAGCCATTATAATTCACTCCTATACTGGATTACCCATGCTATCTAGATAACTTACACCAAATTCAGGTTTATAATCTTTTCTATTAATTATCTGATTATATTGATAAGCATTGGTAATATAATTTAAATATCGAATATATATTTCAAGTCTTGGCAATACTGAGTAATATTTATGTATATCTGCATCTATAATAAGACTATCATCTAGCCAAATATTATAATTAAATGCATCATAATATTTTTTCTCAATATTGTCTACGTCTGGCTTCTGCATTGGTCTATGAAGACCAATTTCGGCAAGTATAGTATCTGCTTGATTGAAATAAGACGGTGTACGCGAAAATGTGTTTATTGATACTTGCATAGGTGTAGAAATGAGCCCATTTAACTGAATTAACTCTTGATCCACTAATCTATGCATAAATCTATGATCATCTGCAGCATTAGGAGAATATACATGAACGAAATCTTTTGCTTGAATTGCTACGTTCATATAATTCTTTCTATTTACTAATCTAAATCTAGGTCTCTTAGCGCCTTCTGGATCTTCATATAGAATGAGTTTGTATTCATAATATTGAAGAAAAGTTTCCATATTTCTTTTCTTCTCAATAATATCATTCATTCTTGTTGGAGATAATTTAAATTGATCAATTAGCCAAGCTAATCGTTCTTCGTTATCTCTTGGAATACATCCATATTTCTGATCATATTCTTCTGATTTTTCTTTTCTAGATTTACTCAAAAGAATCACACCTCCTTTCAGAAATTCTTTATTGTACCGTTATCGCTAATTTAAAAATAAAAAAAAATAAAAAGGAGTAGGATACTATTATCCTACTCCTCCTGTACATTATTTAGCCTTTATAAGGTTTAATATAAGAATAATCTGGCTGAGCAACACTAATAGGAACTTTCGCTCCTCTTTCATCATTAGCATTCCAATCATCCCTAATGACAGTCCACATTGTTGTTCCTGTCTTCTTAACAATTTGACTTAGCCAATTATTTAATAATCCTGCTTCATTCTTATTCAAAGTACCTGTATGGCTACCGTGAGTGAAATATTGATTATCCATAATCATAATACAAGCATCAGGTTTGCCATCCCTCTTTACATGAAAATGAGGAATCTTTCCATTATCATTAGGATATACCCAAATTTCCAAATTATCAGTATGCTTGAATCTTATATTATCATATCTACCATTATTATGCCGTGCATTCTTAGGCTCATTATCTGGCAATATAATTTCTCCGAGTTTAATTCCTTTTTCAGAAGACTGTTGCTCAAGTAATTCACTACAATATTTCTCAGTAAATATAGACATCTTTAATTCTCCTTATTAATAAATCTAATTTTTAGTTTGTTCCAATCATAATATGGATCCAAATAATTAATTCCTGGAGTATATCCACAATGAAGCCAATTCATAATAATATACTGATAATTATAGAGATAGACATTATTCAGTGATAATTCATTATAGAGCCATCTATTTAAATTAAAATATAAATTTTCTCTATATTTTTTCTCTACAAATCTACAATCAATATATGCAGTTTTGTTTAACATATCAGCATATGCAATAATATTTTCATCATGCACAAAATTAATAGTAATTGAGCTACCATTGGGAGCATATTCAATTTTACAAATTCCAAGTTCTGTATCCATTTCAATATCTGGAATTATAAAATCAGAATTACGATGAATTATTGAATAATCTGGAATATTATTAATATATTTTTCGGCTTCGTAATATCCATATCCAACATTTCCATCTCCATTATTCCATGTTTCAAATAGTTCATTCCAAACAGTACTATTTGCAGGTGTATATTTATATATACAGCAAGTTCTAGTCTTTAAGAAATCATTGAGCCTTTTACACTCATCATCTTTAAGAATAATAGATGGATTTCCATAATATTCATTAGTCATAATCTTAATGCAAATATCAGGATATCCATCGGTTATAATATGAAAATGCGGTTCTGCAAATCCCTCCATTCCATAAACAGCAATTTCACTTAATTTATCATCAAAGATATGAATTGGTCCATTCCACTTCGTAGGAAAATAATGTTCCAAATCGTAGCAATGATTATAATATTCAGACTTACCAGGCTTAATAAATTGCATATGCAACTCCTTTACTATATACTTAATCTAAAACGAATTATTCATATTTATCTTGAATATCCTCCTTTATATTCATTTTTATAATATCCATTTATTTCCAATATTAAATTAAAAAATCCAGAAGGTATTTAATACCTTCTGGAAATTATTTATGTCAAATATCTTGTATCTGTAAACCTAGAGAATATTTTACCACCAGCTTTATTTGCTGTTGCTTTAATACCACCCCATGCATAATCACCCCAATCATTAAATGTATTACCAATGATTTGAGATGCAAGTCTAATTTGCCGTGTAGGTTCAAATTCATTAAGATCTACACCAGCCATTGTAGCAAGATAATCCATCTGAGCAGTATTTGTCAATAGACCCATTCTCTTAGAAATTTGCATAGATCCATAGAGATCTTTTAGGCTAATAGTTACATCTGCAGATGTAGGCATACCCATAGAGTTCCAGTTACCAGATCCACCTTTGTTAATAGATAGGCTAGTAATGATTCCCATATCACAGCTAAAGATAGATTTATAAGTAGCTCTTACAATAAAAGGTGCTTCATAAGAATTAGAGCTATTTCCAATCTGCCTAGGAGCTGTCATAGAGATCAAAAGAACTATAGGCATATAAACATTAAGAAATATACTTACAGGATCAGGGTCAGGAGATCTAAGTTTAATATTAATATCATAAGATCTATCATAATCAGAATCTGACCAGATCTCAGGAAAAATTATTTTACCACCAGTAACAATAGTAGTCAATTCTCCAGCAACTCTACTGATCATATTCTTTCCCATAAGAGCATCACTAATACCAGACATTGCTCCAGTAACTGCTTGAGAAACATCTGTAACTGCATCTTGAACATTTCCCATTAATCCACCAAAGTCTTTAGATCCCATAATAAATTGAATTTCTCTAGCATTCTGAGAAAATTGATTTACAGTTTGAGAAAGTGCAGATTCAGTAGTTCCATTAGAGAAGGATTCACTTATAGCAGTCTCTGCATCAAGGAAAAAAGGAACTGTTACTTGAGATCCAAATAGTTTTGCAAAGCTACTATTAAGAAAATCTTCTATATTAAGCTTTCCTAATGTAACAGTTTTATTTCCTCCAGGAACAGGTATTCTAACTTTATCAATTCCCATATATAGAGCTAATGCTCTTAGAGAAACATTAGCATACTTCTTATATTCTTGAAAGTTGGATTCAAAAGAATAATATCTTCCTTCATCATATTCATTAGACTCATCGTCACCAGGATCATCTAGCATACCAGCAAGTCTAGCAGCTGTCTGTTGCTTTACAGCTTTATATTTTTTATTTCCATAGTCAGCCATAAATTTAGGTTCACCAGGAGTCAAGAATAGAATAGGCATAATGGAAAATATTTTCTCATTAAATTTACGCCCAATATGAGTATCTTTTCCATTTAGCTTAATGCAAGGATCTACGTAATCAGAAAACTGGTAAGGCATTCCAAATATTCCAGCAATATTAGTAGACATAGAATGGAAATTAGGTTGTTGGGTAGTTTTCTGAATATCTCCAAGAAACTTTTCAGTTTCTGCAAGTTCATTAGCCGACATTCCAGCTCTTTCATCTTCTGTGAATTCAGGCACTTCTAGTGTTCCACCAACTGTGCTTACTACTGCCATAATATTATTCTCCTTTCAGATAAAATATTAATAGGGAGTTGGGCTATTATACCCAACTCCCATTAAATATTTACGGAGTAGATGCTAATGCTTCCATTTTAGATCTCATTGCATTCAATTCTTGTTCGATATTATCTTTCATTTGAGCAGCTTTATCAGATAGATTTCCACCATTAGAAGCAGCAGAAGTTGCTAGTTGAGCAAGGCTACCCATATTCGAAATAATTCCACTCAAGATACTTTGAATTGCAGGTAGAGTATTATTATTGGAAGTATTATTAGCAATTTGCTGTAGATACTGTATAATAGCCTGCATAAGTTCATCATTACTCATAGAAGAAGTATTGATGTCTTGATTCTCAGGTATATCAGATGCAGAACCTCTAGAAATTGCTTTCTTCTTAATAGAGAATTTCTTTGCTGTATTCTTAGACTTAGTAAAGTCATAAGAAACAGGAATAGGTTTCTTAGATACAGAGTTTCTTCTAGAAGCTTCAATTGCTTGAGCCTCTTTATCCAATGTATCAAGTGCACTACCAGAACCACCAATCGTACCGGTAAGAGTAGCAGTTCCATGCAGAGAGTTGTAAAGCTCATTTGCAGCTTGATTACGCTTCGGATAATACTTAGTATCTCTCTTAGCTCTATCAACACCCCAACCAGGCATTTCGTAAAGTCCAAGAGCTGCTGCAGCACCATCCGAAGGATTAGAAGCACTCATCAATGCGCTATAAGCCTTGGGATAATTATTCTTGACCTCATCATAAGCAAAATCAACCTGAGTATTCAGATCACCAACAGATGTTCCTTTACTCTTAGCATATGCAAGTAGATTATGCTTACGGTTACCAGAAGTAGCATTTCCATTTGCACCAGTCCATTGAGCCAATCCATATCCGACGTGATCATTAGGAGAATCAGGCCATTTATTATTTGTATCAACGTACTGAGTGTACTGTTGATCGTTACCATACTTCTTCTCGAATTTATTCTCCAAATTAATGGGGTTAAAATTCGATTCATTCTTCCAGCATCCCATAAGACCAGCAATACCATTTTCAGACATTCCCTTAGTCTTAAGTCTCTGCCAGATAGTTTTAGCATTCGCACTAGTAGAACCAGAAGTAGAATGAGTAGCATAGTAATCTTGAACAGCAGGATTATAAACGAATCCCTTGAAATAATAAGGAGAATTAGATCCCCAATTTCCATTACCCTTCTTACGATTCTTGTTTCTAAATGCATAAGAATTATATCCAGATTCAGAAGTCATGACTTCATCACTAGATATAACCTTTTCTACAATAGCAACGTGACCAGCTCCACCTTGTTTACCCCAAACCATGATAGCACCAGCTTGAGGAGTAGAACCTGTCTTAAGACCGAAGGAAGCAGCCTTTTCATACATATCACCAGCATTGCTATGGAATGCTTTATACTTCATGGTCTTATCGCCAGATAGTACGCTATATATATGATTAAAGCGTCCACAAACCCAACCAACACAGTTAGACAAAACATTGCATACAGGGTCCATAGGAAATCCATTAATACAAGTACTTTGTCCACCATGGCTAGAGTTATTGTAATAAGAAATATAAGGATCACCAGCACTAGGCTTAGATGTAACAATGGGGAACGGAGAATCTCCAGAGTAAACATATCCTGCGCTACTATCTCCATAGGAATCTCCAGAAGTATCAGTAGAAGAGGAATTGAATCCACTGAAGATTGTCTTAATAATACTAGACATAGGTCCACTAGAAGTATTAGCCATAGCATTAAATCCAGCATTTAGTCCAGTATTAATAATATCAGTTGCTCCAGATGCACCACCGGTAACAGCACCAAGTTTAACATTCTTAAGAATGCTCTTCTTATAAAGTGCAGTTCCCTTCAGTTCAGGATCATCAACAATAACATTTCCCTTGTTATCTTCACCACGTGCTACGACATAATGAGGATTAGGTCCAAACGGACTATTAGACTTGGAGGTATTCTGAGAATCTTCACCAAGCAAGACAGTAGGATTACCAGATGCAATAGCGGAATTAATATCAGATTGATTATCTGTATATCTAGTACTAATTCCATTCTTACTGAATATATCTCCAAAGTAAGATGCCTTAGTACCTCTATCTACTACCTTAGAACTTCCGGCTACATAGCCCATCTTTTCAGCATACTTTGCAGCACTGTAAATATTGGACTTCTTGCCCCAAGCTTTAAGAACAGTAGAAGCTACAGCAGGACCACATCCATCTGCATCAATTGTACTATTGCCAAACTTAGTATAGTTACCCTTTTGCTCAGTATGAATTCCAGAGCCAGATCCAGATGCTTCTTTAGAATCATCATCGTCTCCATTTAGCCAATTCTTAAATGCAGTTAGTCCTTTGTTTGCCCAACCTGCAACGGATTTAACAGCACTCGACAGTTTAGATCCGATGTAGATAAAGGGTTTCAAGAAACCAACTGCTAGATGCATAATACCACCAACAATAGAAGCTATACCATTGCCAATAATACTAAATACACCAGAGTCTTTAGACTTATAAGAATCAACAGTCTTAGAGAAATCATCCATGCTCTTACTAGGATCTGTGAAAGACCAAAGATCATCAACCATCGAACCTAAATCGGGCATCGCAGCAGCAATATTACTAAACAGGTTACCGAGTTTCCTACCAACCCAGTTTAAACCAGTAGGTATAGTCAATGCAACCTTCATGATAGAATCAGAAGTTGCAGATAGCATAGATCCTAGATTAGTTTGACCTTCTACATCCTTATCGGAATCTGTCTTGGCCCACAAGCCTCCTAGGTCACCATTAGCACAATAATCTTTAGCTGCATTAAAGCTACCACCTAAAAGGTCAATACCAGCTTTAATTCCATTACCGATTCCCTTAATGACTCCCCAAACTTGCTTAGCAGCTCCGAATATCATAGTAGGCCCAGTAAGTGCAACCTTAGCTCCGATATTAGCCATTCCAGGAATGAACCACATATCGTTATCTTGACTTGCAGTAGCAGAATTCTTCCAGAGTCCAATCAGATCTCCTTGTAGTGCAAGTTGTCCATCGGATTTCAAAGTTTCAAGAGTATCAGTACCAGCTTGCAGCAGAGATTGAGCAGTAGGCTTCAAAATACCATTATATAGTTTTTTCGCTATGCCACCAACATAAAGAGCAGGAATCATAACAATCTTAGATACTTCGCCTATGCCCTTGGTAAATCCAGCAAGAGGATTATTTTCATCAATATCCACATGAGTTTTTACCATGTCAGCAAATGTAGTATCTTTACTCTTAAATGTAGCATTCAACTTCTCTTGCATTCTATTAAATGCAGATACAGCATCCTTAACTACATCAACAGCACCAGAGACTTTCTCTCCAGCAGCTTTAGCAACTATCTTAACTCCAGAAACTACTTTGTGCCCTATCTTAGTGCTATCAAGAGCATTAACTGCAGATTTACCAACACCGGCAATCCAATGTCCAGCAGATTTTCCAGCATTTACAATACCTTTACCTGCCTTTGCTGCTGCTTGTCCAACAGTAAGTTTACCTTCTTTGATATCTGTAATTGTGTTCTTAACAGAACTTACAGTATTCTTTGCCCAAGACTTAACCTTATCTTGAGTAGTGCTCATATTCAATACATTGTAGATGTACTCTTCTACATTGTATGTATGACCAGTTTCCTCATTATATTGCTTAACAGTCTCTTGAGCTTCAGCTCTCTTAGTAGCAAGAGTGCCGAACTTAATAAACTTAGAAAGGACATTAAATACAATATTGAAGATAGTGGAAGTACCAATAATACCACCAATACCAGGAATAGCATAGTTAATACCATTGCATGCAGCAGCTAGACACTTTTCACCAAGAGAAGGCTTTTCAATGATACCCAAGATGCTCATAGCTCTTGCATCTTCAAAGCCATCTTCAACAGCAAGTGCAATTTGTGCAATATAGATAACGCCAGTAAGCTTAGACAATGCTCCAGATACTTTAGATCCAGCTTTGCCCAAAGCAGTAGAAATACTCTCAGCAGCAGAATCTACCCATTCTCCAGAATTTCCAAGTTTCTTAGATACAAGTTTTAGAATCTGTTTAACAGAACCAAGAACCTTACTAGAAATCTTAGAAACTAGTTCTAGGCCCTTATCAGCAGTGGATGCCTTATCGGGATCAATGATAGAGAAATTACCTGTTAGAGCTTTTCCTGCTTTACCAACAATGGATGCAGCATTAGCACCAGCTTCTAGAGGTTTACCAAAAGTCTTTCCTACAATAGGAATCTTACTAATAAGCTTAGAAGCAGCAGTAGCAGATGCAGCTGTTTCAGGATTAAAGCTCATGAGAACATTCTTTCCAATTCTCTTTTTCCACTTAGAAGTGAAGAATTCACTTACATGATCATCTTGATCATAGGTGGTCATCTTTTTGCCACTAATTCTAGTTTCTAGAGAATCTACACCAAGAGTGAATTTGTTAAAGAGACTGGAATTCTCTACTTCCTTCTTACGTTCTTCAGGATCCATTCCCTTACGCATTCCGGAATCGTTATTTGTACCAGCAGCATTCTTACCAAGGTAAACAGCACCAGCTACTGTAGCAGCAGTTCCTAGAATAGAAGGAAGATTAGTGATAATATCTTTACCTAGAGATCCAAGGAAAGATGTAAGAGAATTTCCAATACTAGATCCTAAGAAATTCGAAACTGCTCCACCAACTGCACCTGCAGCATCAGCTAGTTTCTCCTTAATAGTATCCAGTAAAGTTTTCTTCTTTTCTTTTTCCTGCTTAGGAGATAGTAGATCTTTGAGTTTTCCGAGAATTCCTCCATTGACCCACATTCCATAGAATCTATCTCTTAGTTCATTAGACTTTTTCTTTTCTTCAGATGCAGTTTTGGTAGCAGCATCGGCAGTATTAAGAACAAGCTCTCCCTTAGCATTACGCATATATTGCATAGGATTGCCGTCTGCATCTATCTTAGTAATAATTCCTTGCTCATCATCTTGAGAATCTTCTCCAATAAGATTGCCACCACCTTTTGCAGGTGCACTAGGCCTTCCTACTCCGCCTAATCGTTCAGTAGCTTTAGCCTGTTCATTAGTCATTAGAGGAGTCTCAAAATTCTCACTAGGTGATTCAAAAGGTTCTCCAGTGACAGAAGATTTAGTCTTACCCATTAGAGTTTCAACGTATCCAGCGATAATGGAAACATAATCGACAATATTGCCAATCATATTCATACGCTTTTCTTCTGCTAGCTTCTTAGCCTTTTCATCTTTTTCTTTGAGCTCTTTAAGTCTATCCTCAGACTTAGCTTTTTCTTTCTCATCTTCATTCTTGACATCAATACCTAGCTGATTTCTCATTCTTCTGAGTTCTTTGCTAGACATGTTATTGATATCTAGACCTTGTTCTCTAAAGAATTGCTCTTTATTGACATCAAAATTAGCAATTTTATCAGTAATTTTAGTTGTTTTAGCAGTTGTATCAATAATAGACTTCTTAAGTTTCTCTTTGTCTTCATCACTGATATTCAGTCCTTCGACAAATTTTCTGACTTTAGTGTAGTCATTATTTTTTACAACGTCTTCACTATTCATCAGTCTATTGAGTTTTTTACCTAGTGCATGATCTTCACCAAGTCCAGCATTAGGCATAGAAGCAGTGATCTTATCTCTTAATTCCTGACGAGCTTTATGCTTCTGATTCTTTAACTCAGTAGGAGAATTAAGATAATCATTTGCTTCTCTAATGAGATCGCCTCTCTTATTCTCATCAAGACTGAGTTCCCACTTATCAAGAGCAGATTCTTTAATCTTCTTTTTTCTACTAAGTCCAAAGAATTTATTCTTATTATGCTCTTCACGCCAATACTTACGTTCTTCAGCAGATAGTCTAGTATAGCCTGCATTGATATTGTGTCTTTGCAGAGCGTCACCAATACCGCCAAGAGCTTTAAAAGGAGTAGTAACTATACCCTTTGCTAGCCCAAAGGCTTTTTTACCTAATCCTTTAGCAAGATTTACAAGAGGTCCAAATATAATATCAAACTTTTCACCGATAGTACGCTTGACAATATCTTTAGCACTATCAATAAAATCTGTTACAATACTCTTAGCTTTACCCTTGACATAATCTATTAGAGGATTAACAAATCTCTTTACAGGATCTACAAAATTAGTAGTAAAGAAATTCTTGATTTTCTCCATTCCATTTTCAGTAAATGCAATAAGAGGATCAACAACTCTATTCTTGATAGATCCAGCAATACCACCATGTCTTTCTCCATCTGCGCCTTTAGGTCCAAACATAATGTTTTGGAAAGCATTTGTATTAGAAACTAGATCAAGTCCAGCTCCAAGTACAAAGCCTCCCATGATACCTCCAGGAGCTAATCCAAAGGTACCAAGCGTTGCACCAATAGCACCAGCTTTAGCAGCATCTGGAAGTTTATCAGTAATGAATTTATAAAGTTTAGGAGGTAAGATTCCCTTCTTAACTAGCTTATCATTTTCATCAAATTTACCAAACAGTGCTTCAGATAGAGTATCAGAATTCTTAAGAATAATGCTACCAGCACCAATGGCCATACCACCAACTAGACCCAATCCAGATCCAGTTAGAGCAGCACCTGCAAGTGCACCTAGTGCACCACCAGCAGCAACCTTAGGAAGATCAGCTTTAGCAGCCTTTACAACTTCATTTCCAGTTTTCTTGATATTTTTGTATAGATCAAAATCACCAAAAATGTATTCTGCATTTTGCTTTATTCTCTCATATCCATATTTAACTCCATGTTCAATGGTTTGATACACGGAAGTTTTCTTTGCTTGATTCTTAACGGCATTGCCAACTTTAGATGCTACTTTAGCAAATTTCTTGAAACTCTTTTTCATAGATTCAAGACTTGCATTAAGTTTATCTTTCTCATACTCAACTCTCATGTCTTGAATAACTTTTTCATCAATTCCAGCTTCATTAGCAATATCTACAGTAGACTTGTTATTCTTAAATCCATTAAGAATAATATTAGCCTGCTCATCAGTTAGATTCGGAGAATTATCCGCTTCTCCAACAGTGCCTCCTTCAGCAAAGAATCCAAAGAACTTACCCTTGCCGCCAGTCTTTTTCCAGTTTCTATAGTTTCTATGCTCAATCTGTTCTCTCTGCTTATCAGACAATCCACCATTATAAAGAGGATTATATTTTGCAGGAATGATCAATTCGCCTTTAGAAACAGAAACCATTCCAGATTTATTAACTAATCCACCTCTATAAGATCCTTCAGGATTAGCATTTTCCGGAATCAAAGATTCAGCATGTTGAGGCGATAGAGCAATAGGTCCATTAATTGTCTCTTCGTTTTCTTTTTCTTTCTTATCGAGATCAAATCTAGTATTCTTAAATAGATACTTTAGAGTACCCTGAGCTTTTCTTTCAGCATATTGTTCAGTATCTTTAAAGAAACTAGAAATAATATTCTTAGAAGATTCCATGAATTTCTTGCCAAAATCAGATTCCTGGAACTTCTTCCATAGTTCACTAGTTTTATTTGCAATTTTATCAGGAAGATCCTGTATGCCTGTAGCAATCTTATTGGGCAAAGATTGCAGGTATCCGAACAGACCACCTTCTTCATCAATCTTCTGCTTAAATGCAGCAGGAGCATTACCGAAGAGAGTATTATCCATAAAATCATTGAATTTATCAATGATAATAGATAGAACACTATGGTTTGCCTTTTCCTTAAGCTTTAAGAAAGATCCTCTAGAAGAAGCCTTAGGAGCTTCATATTGCTTAGTAGAGGAATTATATACCATTCTTCCTTCAGGATCTTCAATAGCAGCTTCTCTCTCCGAAGCTCCAGCAGAAGCTTCGGCCATTTCAGGAGTAATAATCTCAGGAGCTATATTGTTAGGAACGTCGTAATTGAAATTATATAGAGATCTAAATCCAGAGTCTGAGCCGCCAGCTCCAGCATCTGCAGCAGCTGCTCTACTTGCTCTAGAAGATGCTTTTCTCTTCTTAGACTGACGTCTATTACCAGAAGTTCCAGTGGAGTTTTCTGTATTACCAAATCCTCCATTAAATCTACTAATAATTTCATTCTTAATAGTAGACAAATTAAAGTTAGATGCAGACATAGAATCTACCATAACTCTAATTTGCTTATAATAGTCTTGCAGATAGAAGAAAATATTATTACCATGATCATCAAGTGCCATAGTAACAGCATCTGCACTATTCTTATTTAGATTGCTTCTTAGTTTATGAGTATTAGTCATACCAGATCCATTTGCTACTGCAGCAAACATAGGATTAGTTTCATTAATAGTATCAACAAATCTAGCATTTGCAATCTGTCCAGAATAGATAGCATTATTCATTTTACCAACACCAGACTTTTTCTTGAAAATAAGTCTAGCAATAGCACGAGCATTCTTGTTAGAAATAAATCCCTTAGTAGGATCATCATTAATCCATCCTCTTTGACGAAGAAGAGTAAGCATACTCTGAGCAGAATCAAATTTAGAAGGGTCAATATGATTTAGAGTAATAAGAGACATCATCTTATCATAATCATCTGATAGATTTCTAACAGCTCTAGATTCTCTAGTATAAGCAATATGGTTTTCATCATTCTTATACTTCTCTTTATCTTCATCGATAAATTCTTGAAGAAGTTCTTCCTTCATACCCTTAGAAGCATTACCAATATTAGCCTGTCTAGATTTCTTAAATTCATTAAAGCCCTTACTTGCAGATGTAAATCTACCAGTTTCATAGTTAAATACTTTAGCTTCTCTGCCAGATAGCAAAGCTTCAATATTTGCCAGATAAGTAGGAATAACATCTCTCAGTGCTTTAGAGTCCTTACCAGTCCAATCTACTCGTCCCTTATTATAATTACCGAAATTCATCTTAGGATTAAAATGAGGGGTAATGTCAAAGAAACTAGCAATAGTACCTAGAATACCATCATTCTTAGATGCTTTATGAATCTGTCCAGCGACCTTCATCATACCATCTCTAAAGATATTGACAGTTCTATCTAGAGCTTTACCAGTAGGACCATTTTGAATTTTAGATGTAAGAGCCATAGTAATTGCCAATGCAATAGGAGAATGCATACCAGCACCTAGTAAAGTCTCCAGCATCTCAGGATTCATAATAGCAGCGAGGGAATCCATTCCAGAATCTTCCATTGCTTTATTCTTAGCATGCTTGATCCAGTTACCTAGATTCGGCAAATCTCCACCCATAACTGCTTCCCAAGGAGTCTCTTTAATTCCACTACCTTTACTAGTAGCAACGGGGGCAAATCTATCTGTTAGTAGTTTAGTGATAGTCTCCAAATAACTAGTTTGCTTAGCCAGCTCAGATGTAGCTGTCTGATAAAAACTAGTAGAATTCTGAATGTGCCCATTGAGAGGCTCTACTAGATCCTTATGAAGATCAAGAATAGAAGTATTAATAACAGACAAGGAATTATTCAACATTCCAGCGAGTCTATTATTATTTGTCATCATTGCTCTAGTATTCTTGATATTAGCTCCACCGATCTTACCAGCAATTCCCTCACCAGTAATAAGCTGGTGATAAGAAATCTGATTTCCAAGACCATGGATAGCTCCAGTAACTACATCTATATTATTAGATTTAGAAGATGCAGTAGAGCTATCTGTATTGTCATCGCTATCAGAATCTAGATCGAAGTCATCATCCATATCAAAATCAAAGGAAGTCATTCCCCAAGATTCTGCTAGTTTGTTCATGGACTCTGCTTCACGTTCAGGATTGTAGAATTTACCAGATTTCAGATCACTAAAAATATCTTTCTTAATTTGCCCAAGTTGATCGGTATTTTTAGATCCGATAGAGTCTTCTAGTTTCTTACGAATAGTTCCTTTATAATCCTTCGCTGCATTGTACATATCCTTTGCAGCAGAAGCATTATCAGCAATATAGCTAGTAAGTGTAGGATTAACACCCTTGGCAGTCTCAACAGCAATATACTTAGCAGACTTTACTACATTTTTGGCATATGCAATAGGGCCAGTTTTATTGTTGTCTTTATTTTTAGACTTAGCCATCTTGATTACCTCCTTACATATAAAAGTATTATACTAAAGTTGAGTTTATACAAAAGAAGCGGGGAAGACCTAAAATGGCCTTCCCCAGAATCTTAAAAATTTATTTCAACCACTCAGGGCAAGGATTAATAGCCTTAATGCCACCATGAGCGGGAATGAACGTATTCAGACGTTCACCAGTTTCTGATTTAATAGGAATTTCTGTAGTACGATCTTCAATGTTCTTCCACATAAGTTCAATATCAGAATTCTTACGGCCTCCAAGAGGAAGTTTTCTACCAGTCTGAAGATAAGTATTAACAAATTCCTTAGACATATTCACCATAGCAGCCGCATCTACTCTAGTGAATTCATAAGCATTAACAAGTTCAGTAGCTTCTTTAACAGGAATATGAGTAGTAGAAGCTACTACGTTAGTTACTACCTTTCTCAACTCACGAGAAGGATAGTATTCATCAACCTTGCCGCCCTTAGAATATACATCAACTGAAAAGTTAGTGTCATTCATCATAGCCTGCATAACAGTAATCTCATCCTTTTTAGATGAAGAGCACTGTGTGACATTACTTTTGACATCTTTAATGATATCATATGCACTTGTCATGATTGGTCATCTCTCTTTCTTTTTCTCAAATAGAATCATTCTTATTGTCCAAGATTCAAGACTCGAACTTGATAAATGTCCGCCACAATCTTAGTTAGGAGGGTATAGGTTATTCCGCTCGTTCTGCCCGAGCACAGTCTTTTATCCTACGAAAACCGATACCAGAAAAAGGCATCTAACTTCACTACCAAAAGGATGCTTTAGATGGTAGTATAGAGGGTCAACTGCTTAATCTCATACCCACAGCTCATCTTAATTAAATATCTATATCGCACAATATAAATACATAATTATTTTCTTAATCTAATGCTAGATGATTTACATTAGATCCAGTAAATTCTTTATATCTGCGGCCACCATTAATAAAGTTATACCCACTATGATCAGTAGTAACAAGTATAACTTAGCCTCCTTAGAATTTACAAGAGTATCTATGTCCATATCATAATGTGGCAGTAATGACCAGCCTACGAAAGGAATGGTTCTATGAGCAACATTATATTCTCCCGTCTCGGTAGATACTTTCGAGACTTACTACATTCTCCCAGTAGTCGTTATTTGGGCCATCTAATCCTCCATTGCATTTATAATTTAATTCTATTGATCAGAAAGAAAAGAAATAATAAATGCAATTTTTATACGCGGCTATTGTATTTCAAATTAAACGTAGTTCCCGTCAGGAATCTTTACGTAACCGATCAAATAGGCACGCAGGCTAGATCAAATGGATCTAAGCGTTAGGAATAAATCGAAAGGAGTGCACCAGAACTATTTATTCCCTGCAGAATCGTACTGCACCATCATTAGGTTGCGGAACTAATGAATCGAACCTCGCTTCGAGATTCAAGAAGAAAGAAAGAAATGAACTTGAATCTCTATCTTGTGTTTCTTCCACCCTCTATACACAAGAAAGAAAAGAGATTAAAATAGCGTTAGCGTGTGTGGTATCTTAATCTCTAATGGTGGGCCATGTAGGACTCGAACCTACGACCATCCGGTTATGAGCCAGAAGCTCTGACCAACTAAGCTAATAGCCCTTATGAGTAGAATTAGGGGAGATAATTCTACATGGTGCAGGAAAAGGGACTTGAACCCTCACTCCGAAGAACTAGATCCTAAGTCTAGCGTGTCTGCCATTCCACCATTCCTGCAAATATAAAAGAGCTAATAACTTAATTAGACTGATTCGAATCCGTACTATTATGTATGTCTTGTAAAGTTTGATCATCTAAAAATGTAATAGCATTTACATTTTTAATCTTGCCTTTAGAAGAAATAAAGTGATTAATTTCTTCAGGTGTAGATGAACAAAGAATTTTATAAAAATCAGATTTGTCCATAATATTCCTCCTACAATATTTTGTATTATATTGTTTAGGAGGTATTAAAAATTAAATATAGAATATTCTTACATCATATTTTGCTAAACTAATATTATCTGTGTTTACGTCAATATTAAATGTAGCGATTCCATATCGTGAATTACTATTGTAGTATACGCATACATATGGAAATCCAGATATAGGACCTATATCTTTACATATTGCAGATATTACAGTTCCATATTCAAAAGCTTTTAGTTCTGGAATATACATATCTATGTATTTAATTTTAGTAGAAGCGTCAGACTGTATTTTATCTTATCATTATAAATTGGATAGATTATCTTCCAGATCTATTCCATATACCAGATATTTATGTGGTTCTTTATTTCTATATAGTATCTGATAAGAAATATTGTTATTCCTATATTGACTATCAGATATATCAACATATCTATCTATATAATATGCATTATTATCATTAGTTACTCTATATTTCACGAATGGTTTAGGAGCAACTCCATATTCTATATATGGACCAGTAAAATAGTCATACATAGAAGAAGTTTGATAACCAGATTGTCCAGATTCCCAAGTATTTGCGATTTTCTTTACAAATACAAATCCTCCAAGATCATTATAATTTCCTCCAAATAACATTTCAAGTGCACATAAATATTTATCAGTAGAACTTTCTGGTATATCAAATAAAAATACTATATCATATAATCTAGATATTCTTGTTCTAATAGGATTAGTGGAACTACAATTTTCTTTTAGCCAATCATCGATTTGATATGAAGGAACAGTTTCTGTGGTATATGATCCTTCGTAGGTAATAGATTTAATAAATGAATTTCCAAAATTCTTAGTAGCGTCATATTCATTTATTTAATCTAGAAAAAGATTATCCGGTAGATATATCTATCTACCGGATATTTATAAATTAGTAATATAGCAAAGTTTGAATAGTTCCATTCTCTTTAGATGTAAAAAATGATCCATCTGAGTAGGTACTCATTCTTAATATATACACTAAACCATCCATTTGCACAAGTTGCATAAATCCATCTTTAGGAGAATCTGTTTTAAACGATCCATTTATAAAAGTGCCATTTAGTTTATACCCAGATGATGATACTTTAATATTACGAATAGATTTAATAGAAGCGTCAGATTATAAAAGAATCCCATAGGATATAAAAATCCTATGGGAATTTTGTTTTAATATTTATCCAAATATTACAGTGGTACCATCTACTGTAGCACTAGTAGCTCCAAGCCATTGTTTTAATACATCTTTTGAAACATCTTTAATTTTTGTTCCATTTTCTGTATAACCTGCAATAAAATTTAAATTTGAAGTAGTCAAGCCACTGCCAGCATAACCAATCTTAATAGTTTTATTAGCATCATTATAGTCTTTTACACCGTTGGATGTTGACGCACTATCAGCAGTTGTTGCTCTGTCTGCAGTTCCAGCACTAGTAGCTTTACCATTAAATTGCGAAGCAGTAACTTGTGCTAACCCACCACTGCCATTACCATTATTGAATCTATACTCTTTAACTTGTGTATTACGATAACCAAAATATACAATGCTGTTGTCTGGATTTCCTGTGAAATCAATTTCATTACCAGCTGTGAAGTTAAGATAATCTGCAGAGTTTGCTTTTGTAGCATAATTAACAGATTGGCTTCCTATTGTAGCTGAAGTAATAATAGTTCCAGCTTGAGGAGGTAAATAAACTTGTGTTGTTTCATTTTTTCCAGCATTATAATTGGCATCTGTAGAATAGTTAAATATTAATCTTTCTTCTCCACCTAAATTTCCAATCGTCCAATATCCATTTTTAGTTGCCATTGCAGCTACTGTACCATACGATGAGTCACCAGGATAATCACTTGATACGCAAGCACGATCTCTATCGCCGATCCAGTTTCCACTAGTAGATTTTGTTATTTTTCCAGTTATTTTACCACCAGAGGTTGATAATTTACCATCTAGTTTAGAATTTATTTCAGATTCTGTATAGTACCGATCATCATGAGTATGACTTGCTGTAGCAAATTGATTCTTATTTACAGATCGAAGTTCATATCCATTCCAACCGGCAAGCCAAGTATAATCCCCATAATTCATACTAGCTTTTGAATAAGCAAATACCGTATTTGAATTGTCTCCAATGTCTTTAACACTACTATGCGTATGAGAAGCAACAGCATAATCTCCAAGGCCAATCCAACTGCATAGCACATCTTTTGAGACGTCTTTGATTTTGGTTCCATTGTCTTCTGTGTAGCCTGCAATATACTTTAAATTTGAGGTATTTAAGCCATCACCGCTGTAACCGATTTTAATCGATGAATTTGTATTATTATAATCCACAACACTTGTGGCTTTTTCCGCACTATCAGCAGTAGTGGCACTTGTAGCTTTTCCCTGAAATGACGATGCGTAAATAGGAACTAATGTACCATTCCCCCCCATTACAGAATTTATATCCTGAAATTTCTCCATTGCGATAACCAATATAAGCAATTTTACTCTGAGATCCTGGACCACCTGTAAAATTAAGCTCATCTGCGTTTGTGAAACTATGATAATTAGCAGAATTAACATTTTTCTCACTATCTGCTGTATTATCAACATTACCAAGTCCAACACTGGATTTAGTATGTGTATGATTAGATGGTGCTTTACTATCGATTTGATTCTTAATAGTATTAGATGTAGAAAAGCCAGTACCAATAATATTACACAAGTATCTTACATTCTTGATCATCTGAGTAATCTTAGTAAAGATACTCTTATTTGTTTCAGTAGCAGCCAACGGATCAACATTAGTCCAAGATGTTGCACTTCCTTGTGCAACATCACTAGACTCAAATTTATTATTAGCAGTAGTTGTATCAAGTGTACCACTAGGAGACGGTGAAATATCATATATATCTGTTTCGACCTTCACCTTATTAACACTGGCCATAATATCATATCCTCCTTGATATATAGTGAATTATTATAAAGTTAAATTTTAGTCTATTTTCTCAAAAAAAAGGAGTGAAGATTTTACTCTTCACTCCTTCTATTTTTATTAATAGGTATAGCCTTCAATTATTTGATTGAAATGAGAAAGCTTTTCTTCTTTGATCATCATTTCATTAATTGATAATGGATATCTCTTATTTGCACTGACATTCGTCACATAAATAATTCCATTATCATCATCCATATAAACTGAATACTTTGCCTTTGTATTGAACAAAGGCATATCGAAGTCACCGGCATATCCTCGGTCCTTCATCCAGGCCCAACAGTACTGATAAATCTGGCGCATGGTCTTGCCAGACTTTGCTTTGCCAGTATCCAACATATGTGCTAATACATTAGCCCATTTATTACCCTTGCGGGTAAAACGTACACGAACATCATGTACGTTATGCTGTTCTGCAGAGATGTTAATAGCATAGAAGCTCAATGCATCGGCAGTGATGAAATTTCTGAATCTACGATTGATATTGCTAACCATAATAGTAGTCCTCCTTAATAGACCTCTCAAATAAAATATTCTTTCTAAGAAGGAATATATTCCTTCTTATCACTTTTATATTATGTAAGCGAAAATAAATATTTTAAATATATAATCTGACGCTTCTATAAAGAAGCTTAGTAATATTTATATTACTAGAGATGGATATCCGTTAAATGGTACATTGATAGGATTTGATATATTAGATAATGTATGGAGTGATGCAAACTGGATTGATCAAAATAAAGGAAAATTATATTGCAGATATATAAAACATTATAGTGATGGTAGTGGTACAGGAGCTGGTACTGAAAATCATTATGCAAATATTGTTTATATTTAATGAATCTGACGCTTCTATAAAGAAGCTTAATAATATTTATATTGATACTACTGGATATCCGTTAAATGGTACATTGATAGGATTTAGTCTAATAGATGTTAGTAGTTATGATGATGCAGTCTGGATCTATCAAAATAGTGGAAAATTATATTGTAGATGGATAAAACATTGGAGTGATGGTGGAGCATCATCTGACTATAGAAAGTGTAATGCAGATATTGTTTATATTTAATGAATATGACGCTTCTATTAAGGAAGATACAACGACTATTAGCATATATAAAAACTTGAATAATGGGTATGGATCTATAGATTCTAAATGTATTATATCAGCTATTTTATACGATATAAATGATGATAGCGATGATAATATGGAGCATGAATCATTCATAACTTGTAATCTTAAACATATTTCAATATATTGGTATTATTTATCAAGCTATGGAGAAAATGGTTCTAGTATTATAGGAATAAGCTCAAAATATGTTTTTGATTATACAACTTATTTTAGTTTTAAATATTTTTATATCTAAAATAAAAAAAAAAGAAAAGCCGGTAGAGAATCAAATCTCTACCGGCCTTCCTTCGACAAATACACAATAGATAATACGGAGACAACTATACAACAGTATGGTCTATCAACACACTGTCATATCAATAGAGTATAGCATTCAGAAATGCTGGCTACTACTATTGCGCATTTAGCATTAACCAGCTGCTTTAATAGCTTTCTGAATTCTATCAAACTTATTAAGATCTTCTTGAGTATAATTCTCTCTACCAAGTCTTGCTAGTGTATTAGCATTGATAAGAGTATCTCTTTGCATTAATGCATTGGGATTGAAATATCCATTATCTCTAGAAATATACATAGCATTCCTAGGATTGAATTTTTCCCAAGCAAGTCTAATAAAAGTCTGATTCATCGGAACCAAACAATATATAACATCGCCGTCAAATCTAAATTGGACACTTTAGAAAAGTTAAAATTGAAATAAGCGAATCTTACATCATTCATGTACTCTTACACATGAAATATTTAAAATTGCTTAAATCTGCATATTTTAACTTTTCTTTTAATTTAGCGATCATATCTTTATCCAGTAAAGATTCTGCAATTCTTTATTTATCTGGATATATACCGTTTCGATTTAAATGGATTTATCTGCTGCCTCAGTACCATACCTATATAATATAGGCTCTACATAATGATCTGTGAGCACACTCATTTCTGAGCTTCGCTGCTGGTTGTCAATTTTATACTATAATAGTATCGATCTTTAAGGAACTTAATTTTCATTAAGCTTTTATTGCATCCTAGATCATCCTGTAAATTCTTTCTGACTTTCGTCGGCTTTCACGCTTACCATTGCTAGTTACGTTGTAGCTTTACAGGCATTATGGTTTTCCAGCAATTAGATATATTAGCGACTCTAAATTACTTTAGAGAAGGGACTTCTGTGGTGATATTATATATTATAAATAGCACCACTGCTATTTAATCCGCAGCCAAGAATTTTAAGATCTGTAGAGGAACTGCTAATGTATAAGAATCAGTAATTCCAACACAGAACATTTGCAGAATAGAGCCATAAGCAAGTGTAGGATTTCGTCCTATGATAACCGGAAGCCCACGCATGCCTTTGTGTTTAAAATCGTCGATGATGGATTGAATAATGGTATTTATACGCTTATTGGGCTCAATAGTAGCTTTATACCAAATATCATGTGCTTGTGTAGGAGTCATGCCATGCATACGACAGAGAATATTTTTAATTCTTTGCTCAAGCATAACAGTCAATGCTACAGCAGGCATAGTAATCTCATCAATACGAAGATTAGGATTTTGAACAATAACACAACGAGAAGAGAAGTTATAACGTCCACCAAGTAGGCATCTGAAGTCTCCCTTCTTACCTGCTAGAATAGAAATCTGTTCAGCATAAATTTCCATAAACTTCTTTTGAAGATTATAAAGCTGCTGGTTCTTGATTTTAGGTTCTCTCTGGATAGCAGTTTTATTCTTATTAATAGAAGTAGCAAGTTTATTAATCATTGTATACATTCCATTCGTTGGCTCATAGGTCATGTTGTTACCGTCTATATCAAACGGACGAAGCAATGTAGTGATGACTGGAAGCGAAGATGAAAATACAGAATCACGAGACTGATAAATGGCATCGTAATAATTACGTTTATTAGGACGCTTCTTGATATAATAATCCATGATCTCATCAAAGCGTTCGACAAAAGCAATCATTCCAATACCAAAGAATGGTTCATCTTTAAGTTTGGGGTCATCAATCTTAATAGAATTAAGAACCAATTTAGTATCAGTAACATCAAGAATATTTTCAAGCTTAGTACGTTTATTACCCTGGATATAGATACCTTTACCAAGGATAGAATCGATATAAGTGTAGAAGGTAGGATGAATAAACTTATAAGGCTCAGAAAGTTTAATCCATCCACGATAATTAAAATTATCATCTACATAAGAACATAGATGACCACATTTTGGACAACGCAATCCAGCATTATTACGACCACGAAGTCCTCCTTCTTTACACCGACAGCGATAACGATCCATAAAGGGATTAGTATCAGCCAAGGTTTGTCCAAACTTAGGAGAGAAAATACCATCCTCAGCATTAAGATCTTTCTTGATATTTCTACCAGCAGGTTCTACAATAAAACCGTTTCCTTCTCTAAGATCTTCTTCACAGGCTTTATCATAATTAATGATTTCAAGCTGTCCAGAAAACTCAAACTCATCAGAATGAGGATATGTCTTAGTAGTAGACATAAGATCATTAGGAAGAGGCTGAAGAAAGTTAAACTCCTTCTGATGTGCCATCTGATACTCGATGTTATAGTCACGAAGTTGCTTATAGCCAGTAGTATCAATAGGATATCTCTGCTCTTGATATCCATATTTAGATAGATTGACATTATTGTTTTCCATGTTTGAAATTATCCTCCTTAGTGATTTTATACTTTTGGAGATTTAAGAATAATATTGTTACGGTGGTCTAATCATATTACCACTCCTTTCTATCAATATTATAATATATCCCTAAAAGATATTTTAAGAATTAGTGATATTAAGGTAATACTTATTAACAATTCCTTTATCGATGATAATATCACTATTCATTTGCTTATAAGTGATACCAACTGCATTCAGCATTCTAGTAGCTTCTCTAAAATCTGCAGTATCAGGATATTTATTAATACCATAATAAATATGCTTAACACCAACTTGAATAAGAGCCTTCGTACAGTTATGGCAAGGGAACATTGTTACATAAAGAGTAGATCCTCTAAAAGCAGAAATGTCTCCACGGAAGTTAAGAATAGCATTTTCTTCTGCATGAACTACATAAGGATATTTTGTATCCTCTTCAGATTCAGCTTCTCTTGCCCAAGGAAATTCATCATCAGAAATTCCATTAGGAAATCCATTATAACCAATGCTAAGGATACGATCATTAGAAGATACAAATACAGCACCGACTTGAGAATTAGGATCTTTAGATCTCATTGCTGCCATTCGAGCAATGCCCATATACATATCTTCTTTAGAGATATAATTAGTGCGTTTATCTGGCATAAGATAGCCTCCTTTAAATTTAGTAATTAATTGTCAAATGAAAAATTAAAAAATAATACTAGGTAAGGAAGTAGATTCCTTACCTAGTATTTTAAAATTTCATAATCGAATAATTATTTATCTTTTCATTACCTAATATAAATAAGAGGACGAAGACCGCCACTATTATCGCAGTCGCGCTTATCTAAATCACCAGAAGTGGTAATGCAATAGACACCGAGGTTGCTTCTTTTGTTGTGCAGCCCTCGCAACCATGCCAACTCATCAAAACTCCATGTTTCATAATTGAATAATGGTAGTTTATAATTAGCTTCTCCATCATCATATTTATTAGAATTAGAAGCAAATGTACCAGTTATTTGTCCAGCATTCATTAATGTACAATATGCAGTAGTCCATGTATATGCAGATGCATAATAGTTACTATCTCTAGCACTACTCAGAAGAACTCTACGTTCTATTAAATGATCTCCTAGTACGTTCTTAAGATTATTTGCAACGTCAGGCAGAATAGTTTTATTTATATCAGAACTTTTATAATTATTAGTGTAACCACTAACTGTATGAGACCATGCATAATTACCTAAACTATTCTTAGGTATTAAACATATACCATACCCATTATCATATACTATTCCATCTGAAGCCATTTTATTATGCTCCATATCAAATCCTGCTATTACCCATTCTTTATTATATGTACCATCATTAATAGTAACATAAGATCCTATAGAAGCACCATAATAACCTGTAACATGATTACATGCATCAAGGAATGTATCTACATCTTTTATACTAGACCAAGTACCAAGATTCTTAACTTCATATCTAGTATTAGGAGTAGATGTATCAATATTTTGTCCAACATCACCTAGCATT
>OGOX01000243.1_pt1 | contig 44733 bp, 28 predicted proteins | sample 1552761 | NCBI WGS metagenome assembly OGOX01 (sample SAMEA2580212, study PRJEB22360) | human gut metagenome | biome: human gut; feature: human-associated habitat; material: faeces | place: Denmark | collected 2008/2010
TAAAAGGAAATATTTTAATTGTTTTACTCTAAATTATTTCCTGAAAGTACTGATTTTGATATGTAAATCATTTAAGAAATTTATTTGTATTAAGCAACATGAAAATATATTGTCAATGACATCTAAATAACATTTGTTGAAACTGTTTTGCGCCATTCATTACAACGCAAATTTTTATCTTTAAAATGAATATCTTCCTCAAGTTCTTCAATATGATTGCTTTTCCCCTCAATATAGTCATTTAATCTTTGATAACAGTGACTTAATCGCTCTTCAAGGCCTTCGAATCGAATATCAATGATTTCATATGCGAAAGCTTTGTTCTCATGCATTCATCTTTCTCTGAACTTTCTTGAAAATACTTTTAATAATTGAATACAGCGTTCATAGTCTTTAGATATAACACTTAATCCTTTTTTATCATCCTCGTATAATAAGGTGGTATTTTTTAGTATCCCTCTCCAAGGACATATGCTACACTGTAAATGGTGCTGTGGATTGGTGAATTCCTCCTACCGGATAGACGGTTTTTGAAAGGCTCCAACCACAGACCTTTGCAGTATTGTTAATCAGTTAGATACCGCCCGACGGTTTATTTGGAACGAGGTTACAAGAGCAAAGTGCCCTGTGGATAACAGCATCAAAATAAATCTATCGGAGGTACTTAAATGATTTGCGTTGGAATTGATGTTGCAAAGGACAAGCACGACTGTTTTATTATGAGTTCAGAAGGCGAAGTCCTCGCAGATGTTTTTACTCTCTCTAACAATAAAGAAGGTTTTAAACATCTTTTTCAAACAATCAATATAACATGCCATCCGGACGATATGTAAATAGGGTGTGGCAGGACTCTAACGCATTTATTCAAAAGCAAGATGTTTATAAGGACGCCACCTATTCCGCACAGAAACTTAAGCTCATTTTACAGAGCCTATTACAGACTCAGTCTCACTTCACTCTCAACACTTTGCCGAATATAACTGTGTTTTTAACAATATTCATTTTCAAAATTTCTTTTTGCAACACAAAGGCACCTTAAAAATCAGACTGTATTATTTAATTGGGAACTTAAAAGAAGAGTTCGCTTCACATAAATCATATTTATTCTCTCTATATATAAGCTTGCCGTACACATTTTCGGGTAATTCTATATTGATGTGAATAAATTCATCTTTTCTTTCCAACTTTACCGAAATTTTGCCTTCCTTGATTGTTATATAACCTTTGGCAAAGTGCATTTTTTCAGGAATTTTAGGTGAAATAATAATTTTTTCAAAACCGTAAGAATCTGTTTCCTGATTTATTCCGAGAATACCCGTGAACAACATTCGAGAGCACCCACCGAACATAGGATGATTGCGAGAGTTTGTACCATTCCAATTTTCCCATATTGTTGTGGCTCCTTTTTCCATACAATAGCCGAAACCGCCGACAGAATGCGTACTCAATAAATCGAATGCTATATCTTCTCCCTTGTTTTCAAACAAAGCCTCCGTAAGCAAATCAGTCCCCAAAAAGCCGGTGTCAAAGTAACCCAAATTACGGTAAAATTCTTTTACATTATTTATCGTTAAAGAGTCACCGAGACCTGATGCGATTGCAAAAGCATCAGCGCCTTGTTTTTTACCCGCAAAGCTTCCGGTTGTTTCGTCATAATATTTGTCTATAACTGCTTTAGAAGAAACCCGAGATAAATTCTTAAAATACTCTGCATCTTTTTTTATTCCCATTTTATCGGCAAAAACTTCGGCAAACTTAAGAGCTCTGATAAAAAGGCAAGTATTGACAAACGGAGGGTCAAGCTGCATTTTGTCTATTGAGCTCCAATCTCCCAGGCACCAACCTCTATCCTCTTCACGCACAATAAGTCCGTTTTCGCAATGCACAACCAAATACTCAATCCATTTTTTAATACTTAAATAATTCTCTTTTATCGGTTCGAAATCACCGTATATTTTATAATAATTATACGGTACGGTAATTGCGGCCATTCCCCAACCGCCGGGTCCTCCTCCGCCGCCGGCAAACGGTGCGGTGTGGTTTATGTGACCTGTCTTTTTATCTTGAGAATCAAAAATGTCCCGAATCCATTTCTTGTAAAAACTTCTTGCGTCAAGCATAAGCATTGCCGCAGGCGCACATACCTGACCGTCGCCGGTATATCCTAAACGCTCCCGATGAGGACAATCAAGAGGTACTCCCTGATGCATATTATCTGTTTGCGTTCTTACATAAGCCTTGTACAGCCAGTTAAGTTCCTCGGAAGACGATTCAAAATCCGAAGTTACAGTAACATCACTGTGAATCACCTTAACAGAAAGCGGTTCTGCATTTCCGACAATTTCAAAATACCGAAATGCATGCCATAAGAATTTCGGTTCAAAGATATGTTTTTCCCCGTTGCCGATAAAAACATCTTCCATAATCTGCGGAATTCCGGCAGGGCTTTTATAATTTGTTCCGAGCCCGACAAAAAACAATTTGTTATTCCTTACTTCATCAGCAAAACGAATAGTAACTCTTTCTCCGTCTGCTGCATCGGTCAAAACGGTTACAAATCCGCTTATGTTTTCACCTGCATCATAGAGTCTTCTGTTTTCTTCCCTATATATCAACTTAGGTTTAATTTCTCTAATAACCCTATCAGCCGGTGCGTCGTCAAATGTCAAAACGGTATCGGGCAATTTTTTAATTGTAACCTCTGATGCTGCGTACTCTGTAATTCGAGAATCATAAATTTCACCGTAAAACAAACTACTTTTAACAGTATTTGAGGTGCGGCATATTTCATTGCCGTCAGAATGTAAAACAGTTGTACCATTTTTGTCTTCAAATACTAAGGTATATATTGCCCCGAGACTGTCCCCGAAAGCGACATTTCCCTCTGCAACTCTCTCATTTTGTCTATACCACCCGTTACCCAGTGCTATTTCAATTAAATTTTCACCGTTGGTTATATACTTTTCAATATCATAGATACTGTAATAGCACCTGTAAGTAAACTCATCTTCAATAGGATAAAAAAATTGTTTTGCATCACGCGCACAAAATATGCTGTTAGACGGTAAAAAATACTCATTACCTATTCTGTTCCCATTGATATAAAGAATAAAATTTCCGAGACTGCTTAATGCGATTTTCGCCGTTTTCACATCGGATATTGTAAATTCACGCATAATAACAGGTGCTTCATATTCTTTCGGTGCAGTTATCCAAGAAGATTTTTCAATTTCCTTCTTGATATCAATTTTCATTCTTACACCTCCAAACAAAGTTAAAGTGACATTTTAAATTTAAAGGAAATGTCCTTTTCGGAAAGTCTGTATTTTTCAGGCAACTGCGGACCGCAGGAATTTGAGCCTATGCCCGATACCGTGTAATCGACCCTTACATATGTGCCATCGGGCGTCGGTAATTCGTCGGTATGCTCGGCTTTCGTTAATTGCTCTATACTGTGGTGCAGTACGGATATTTCCATAGTGTCTTCCGCAGAGAATTTAAGTGAATTTTCAATTTCCAAAGCACGGCATCCGTAGTGGTTCCCGTGTTCCTGCGGACGGATATAGTTTACATACTCACGGTCCGCTTCGCTTTCGTGCCATGCCGTAACACCGTGGTGGGTCATATCGCGGTAGCTGTCCATAGGACCGTTCCCGAAATATCTGAATTTCGAAGTGTCATAAGGCAGCTTAAACTCAAATCCAAGCCTTGGCAGCCATACAACATTTTCCCGTATTTTACCGTCAAGACTCACCGAAACTTCGCCGTCGGCAAAAAATTCATAGCAAAGCGTGTAGTTAAAGAACGGTTTTCTTGAAACACCGGCGGCAGACATTGTAAACTCGGCGCGGCTACCGTTTATTTTGCAGGAATATACCTTGTTAAACACACAGTCAAAATTTTCACCCTGCCAGATATTCGTCCTGTCCCACAACGGAGCTGTGTTGCGGTCATTGTCCGTAATCGCACGGAAATACGATAATTTCATAGGATTTGTCAGATGTTCTTTACCCGCTTTTTCAATACTTGTAAAAAATCCCGTTTGTTTTGAGAGCACATACTTAAAGTCTTCGCCATCGGCTGTAATATCAAATTCACTCTCCGTAACGGAAAGCGGCTCGGAATTATTTTTGTTATTCACAATTTTAACGGGCAACTTTTCTTCAAGAGTGCCGAGTTGATTACCGTTAGAATCAATCATTTCCACCGTTATAAAGCAACCCAATTTACAGCTCTCGGGTAATTTGACCTGCGGTGTGATTTGAAATGATTTTTTAGGCGCTATATCTGATTTAAATACATCATTAAACACAATATTATCATCTGATGTTATACTATATCTAAAAGTATAATCTTCAAATGTTTTAAAATCAAATAAATTAGTAATCGTTAGCGTTCCGTTATCCCACTTAATGCGGAACGGAGCGTAAGCAGCTTTAACCTCATACGAGCCTGATTTAAGGGTTCTGTCCCCAAAAACCATACCGTCACAGCAGAAATTGCCGTCGTGCGTCAGCTCACCCTCAAAATCACCGCCGTATTTGGCTACACCGTCAACCATAACCGTGTGGTCAGCCCACTCCCAGATACAGCCGCCTATAAGCTTTTTGTTTTCGTAAATCGTGTTCCAGTAGTCCCACATACCGCCCGGTCCGTTACCCATGGCGTGGGCGTACTCGCACATAAACACGGGTTGCTTGATATTATCGTCCTTTGCCCATTTTTCAATAGTATCAACACCCGGATACATCATTGAAAATACATCGGTCTTTTCCTGACTGCCTGCTCTCGACGCATCCTCGCAGTGCGCAAGGCGTACCTTGTCACGCGCTTTGAGCCAGTCTATCTGCGCCGCCTGATTGGTGTAATACGCGCTTTCGTTACCTGTTGACCACATTATTACCGAGGTGTGTATCTTATCCCTTTCGTAAGTACGCTCTATGCGGTCTAAAAATTCCTTTTTCCAAATTTCCTCGGCGCACGGCCAATCTCCGTTTTGCGGGTCAAAGCCGTAACGAACATTTGCATATCTGCGTATAAAGCCGTGGGTCTCAATGTCGCACTCAAGTATAACATAAAAGCCCATTTCGTCGCAGTAATCAAGGAATTTGGGAGAGGGCGGATAGTGCGAGGTTCTGACTGTGTTGATATTAAGCTCCTTCATAAGCTTAAGGTCTCGTACATAGTCCTCCTCGCTCATAGTCCAACCCTTATAAGGGTCTGTATCGTGGTGGTTTACGCCCTTGAGCTTTACGGGAGTGCCGTTTATAAGCAACTCGTAATCCGAGGATATCTTGATCGTGCGGAACCCGATTTTTCTTGTTATAATTTCGCCCGCGGAATAAAGCTTTACAGTATAAAGCTTAGGCGTCTCGGCTGTCCATAAAAGCGGCTCGCTTACCGTAAATTCCGCCTTACAGCCTACCGAATCGCGCCTTTCAAGCAAAGTGTCACCGTCATAAAGCTCGGCGGAAAATTCAGCGTCAGCCAGACAGAGTACGGTGTTACCCTCCGTTTTGATATCTATATCGAAAATATGACCGTGCGGACGGGAAAGCACATAAACATCCCTGAAAATTCCGTTAAAACGGAATGCGTCCTGATCCTCAAGATAACTGCCGCAGCACCATTTTCTTACATATACTCGGGCGGTATTTGTACCCGAACTTACAAATTCGGTTATATCGAATTCCGCCATTAAACGACTGCCCTGCGTTCTGCCGACATATTTGCCGTTTATGTAAAGTTCCGCTTCCGATGATACGCCCTCGAATACAAAATAGGTTTCAAGGCTTCCGTCCTCTATCTGAAAGCTGCGCTCGTAAACGCCTACGGGGTTTATATCCGGCACATAAGGCGGATCGCAGGGGAACGGATAGTTTATATTTGTATAATTCGGGGCTTCGTAGCCCTTTAACTGCCAGCAGGACGGAACCTCGATGGATTCCCATTCCTCGATATTCCCCACGCGGTCGCCGTTTTCAAAAAACGCAAAACGCCATTCGCCGTTAAGCATTATTTGTTTACAGCCGCTGTCCGGTATATACCAGCTTCTGCATTTAAGTCTGTTCTCGCTTGTTTTTTGCGGATTTTCGTAGGGACGCATACTACACCTCTATAAATTATTCTCCTGAGCCTTTCTTTTAAGCTCGTTTAATATTTGCGGATAAAGCTGACAGGACATTCCGCCGTCAACCGTGATTTCTGTACCCGTCACATTCTTTGAAAGGTCGGTTCCGAGATAAAACGCCGCGTTCGCTATATCCTCAAAATCGGATATATCTCCTATCGGAGTAAGCGTTCCGTTCACTATTTGTTTACTGCCCATTTCAACCCAACGGGCGGTTTTAATAGTTCCCGGCAGCACAACATTCGAGCGAATACCGTAAGGCCCCAAATCTATGGCAAAAGCTTTAGACATTGCGTTTATACCGCCCTTTGAAGCTGAATATGCGCTTCTGTTAGGTATTGCGCGGTACGCCGTATTTGAACTGAAAAATACTATCGCACCCTTGTGATGCTCCTTCATTCTTAATGCCGCCTGGCGCACTATTGTAAAATTCCACACAATGTTTGTTTCAAACACACGCTGAAACTCTTCAACCGGCACCGTAAAGAAATCCATACCCTTTGCAGGATCTGTCCCAAATCCCATATCGGCGGAATTTAAAACTACCGTTTCAACAAAGCAGTCGCATTTATCAATATCGTTAAATATATCTATAACCGCCTGCTCGTTTCTTATATCAAGTCCGTAGCCCTTTGCGAATACGCCGTACTTATCGGATATTTTTTTTGCAGCTTCCTCCGCCTTTTCCGCTTTGCGGCTTGTAATAAACACCGCATAACCGTTTTGCGCAAATTTTTCAGCGGTAGCAAAGCCCGTCCCCACCGTTCCGCCTGTTACAAACATTGCTTTTTTCATTTTTATTACCTCTTATTATAAATTATAATTATTTGTAAATCCTATATAATCAAGCCAATTTAAAAGTAAGGCCTTCCACTGTGCGACATGGGGAAAATCATTGGCTAATGCAAGACCGTGTCTGCCGTCAGGGAAAATATGCATCTCAACAGAGACGCCGTTAACCTTCAGGTGTTCGGCATATCTGATGCTGTTTATAACATTCACACCGTTATCTGCCGCTGTGTGCCAAATAAATGCCGGCGGCGTATCATCCCGTATAAGAATACAAGGGTCGACACTCCTTGATAAGTTATCAAAATTATCTCCCAACAGGTTTTTATAGCTGACACTGTGTGAGATTTCCTTGAATTCGGGATTGCATATCACAGGATAACATAGAATTTGAGCATTAGGCATATAGTTTTCTACAGATACGGCATCATTTATCTCACTTGCAAGATTATCACTGCTCGTTGAAAGCAGCGCTGCCAAATGTCCGCCTGCCGAAGAACCTATAACAGCTATTTTGTCTTTATCTATACCGTATCTTTCGGCATTTGCACGCACATACTGTACCGCCCGTCTTGCATCGCTTAACTGTTCGGGATATTTATGAGTCTTAACTCTGTAATCAACTGAAAATGATACTATACCGTTTTCAGCAAAAAAACAGGCATAATCCTTGCCCTCATATCCGCACAAAGCGGCATAAGCTCCTCCCGGAAAGACGATAATCGCACAGTTTGAGGTTTTATTTTTCGGCAAAACCTCTGTAACAGTCACCTCATCACAGAACCCTTCCGGCCATAAAGTGAATTTTCTTATATTATAATTACTCATAATTTCTTACACCTTATAAATTTGCCGCAATAAACTCCGCAAGCTTTTTATAACCTTCCCTACAAAAATGCAAACCGTCATTCGGTTGCATAATACTTTCTGTATCATCGTTGAAATCGGGACACCTTGCAACATCGATCATTTTATAATTTTGCTTTAAAGCGTAATTTCTGACAAAACCGACAGCCTTTTCAACCCTCCCCGCATATCCAAAATTCGAATATTTACGATTTTTTGTTGCATGAGGAGGCGTACACAAAACTATTTTTGCTGTGGGTACATCATTTTGTATTTTCTTTATAAGTATATCAAAATCACGATCTCCGTCGGTTTCGTTTTCAGGGTCAAGACCGCCGTTTGTTCCAAGCATAACAATTACAGCATCGGAGCCTTTAATATCAACATTACCATCTTCATAATACTTTCTGTAAGAAGTGCTTGTGAAACCGCACTTACCGAAATTGCGAACCTCAGCGCCTGTTAATTGAGCAAGAAAATACGGGTAATTTTCTTTGTGGACATTTGCTATACCGCTCTTCCCGAAAACTCCGTAATCACCCTCGGTCAAGCTGTCGCCTATACATGATATTACCAAATAAATCGCCCCTTTTAAAAATAGAATTCCGTTTTTGCCGGACGGATATCAGTTAGCGTTCCGTCATAGTGCCTTAAGGTATGCGGTTTATAAGGATGCTTTAAGCATTCTTCCTCGTTTATTTCAATTCCAAGACCCGGTTTGTCGGGTATCGTTATATATCCGTCCTTATATTTAAGGCTTTCGTTCGTTATATCCTTTCGCCATTCCACATCGCTGTACATTATTTCAAGTATACAGAAGTTCGGCGTATTTGCGGCAAGCTGTAAGGTAGCCGCATTTGCAACAGGACCCGACGGATTATGCGGCGCAAAGGGTATATATCTGCATTCCGCCTCTGCCGCTATCTTTTTAAGCTCCATTATTCCGCCTGCGTGGGAAATATCGGGTTGTATGTAGTCAGCAGGCATTATATCGAAGAAACGGCGGTAATCCCAACGGGTGTAAAGTCGTTCTCCTGCCGAAATCGCAACCGGAGATTTATCTCTTACCGCTTTTAAGGCTTCAAGGCTGTCGGGCGGCGTCGGTTCCTCAAAGAACATCGGCTTGAACTGCTCAAGCTCTTTTGCGATTTTTATTCCCGTCGGAATATTAAATCTTCCGTGACCTTCTATAAGCAGATCCACGCTGTTGCCGACCGCCTCACGGACTGCCGCCACACAGCGGAGAGCCTTATCCAAAGCGGCGTTTGAGATATCAAGGTATGATTTACCGAACGGGTCCCACTTCATAGCGGTAACGCCGCGTTTAACGGCCTCTTTCGCCTTTGCGGCAAATTCCTCGGGTTCTTTAGCGCCCGCAAACCAGCCGTTTACATAAATGCGTACCTTATCGTTTATTTTTCCGCCCAAAAGCTGATAAACAGGAACATTAAGGCTTTTACCCAGAATATCCCACAATGCCATTTCTACCGCCGACAGCGCAGACATCAAAACCGGTCCGCCGCGCCAATATGCGTCACGGTAGATATTATGAAAATGCTGTTCTACATCAAGCGGATTTTTACCCACAAGGTACTCCTTGATATGCTCAAGAGCGCCCAAAAAGGCTTTTTCCTTGTATTCAAGAGTTCCCTCGCCTATGCCGGTTATGCCCTCGTCTGTATAAATTTTTACAAACACAAAGTTTGTTCTGAAGCAATCTACCACAAAAGGTTTTATATCTATTATCTTCATATTTTTCCCTTTCTATCTATGCTTATCTAAAAGCCATTTATATGTGGTTTTATCCGTAAAAGTTCTTGTCCAGACATCGTGACCCAAATCACTGTGCAAAATCAATTCAGCATTGCCGCCGAATTCGTTGATCTTTTCTGTCATGATAACGCTTTCCCGTGATAAAACGGTCGTGTCCTGTTCGCCGTGTACTGCAATAACAGGTATTTTGATACGAGACGCATCAAAGTACATTCCGGCGCCGCAACAAATAACCGCCGCAGCAAATAGGTCCGGTCTTGCTATAAGCAAATTCCAGCTTGTGTATCCGCCCATACTTGAGCCGCACAAATATATTCTGCTTTTATCGGCATAATTGCTGTATATAATATTGCATATAAATTTTTGCAGTCTTTCAAACGCGATAATCCAGTTATGCTCATTACAAGCAGGAGCTACGATTATGAACGGCATATCCTCGTTCATTCTCTCCCGTCTTACAGGACAAACTGTTGCAAGTCTTTCAACGCCCTTTCCTACATTGCCCATTCCGTGAAGATAAATAAGAACCGGATATTTCTTCTCTCTTTCATACCCTTTCGGATAATCTATTAAATAATCAAAGTCGTCTGCGTTCTTTACAATTTGCCACATAATTACTCTCATACCGATATTTCCTTATATATTTCCGGTATCACCTTGTTTTTAAAGTTGAATTTCCCGGCATTTATACTGTCAAACATCCCGAAATGTACCGGCACGGCTGTTTTTGCCTTTATTTCCCTTGCAAACTGTGCGGCGTCCGTCATATTCATATTATTGCCCACACCGTTTATCGGCAGAAAGACTACATCGATAGGTACATTTATATCTTTTATAACCTTTTTGTTATAAAGCGTATCACCTGTTATGTAATAGTTTTTTCCGTCGTATGAAATAATAACGCCCACTGCCTTGTCGTCGCTGTGTTCGGCGTGAATCGCTTCAAATCTTATACCCTTTTCAGTCCATACAGTACCGCGGTTAAACATTATATAATTGTTGTCTCCGCCGAATTTGCGAACTGTTTGCCATGCGTTGCCTGAGGCTAAAACGCATATTCCATTATGTCTTGAAAACAGTTTTTTAAGCGTTTCGGGATCGGTATGGTCAAGGTGATTATGTGTTAAAACAAGTATATCGGGCTTTATGTCAAAGAAGCTTTCATCTATCGGCTGACGGCGGTAATTTTTAGGTTCGAGCCTTTCCACGCTGTTTGACAAATACGGGTCAACCATAACCCTTACGCCGTCAAGATCAAACAAAAGTCCCGATTGACCGAGCAATATTACCTTCATTCTTTTTCGTCGCCGATCAATACAATGTCTCCCAAGGCAAGATCCTCGGTGGGATTATACCACCCATCGTGATATTCAAATTTTTCGTCGGGGAAATTAACAATCATAATTTTCAAAATGTGCTCACCCTCGGGCAAACTGATTTTTCCGCTTACATCATACCATTTTTCTTTATCAACAGCATTATCACACGGTATTTTTGTAAGCAATTCATCATCAATGCTTAACCAAAGCTTCGATTCGGGCATATCGGTTTTTACTCTTGTTTTAAACTTGTATTCGCCCGACTTTTCAACATTGAGTCCGTAAAGTATATATGTCGGATATTGCCTTTGGTCCTTAGCAAGCATATAGAAATAACTGCTTTTATCATCATTCACTCCGACTGACACACGGGTAGTTGAAACGCCGAGGGTTTCCGTAACCTTTATAATGTTTTCCCCCGCTCCCGATAAGTTATGATATATGCCGAAATTCTTACTTTTAAACCTATTGGTTTTCATAACAGCGTCTATAACGCATACAGCGTTATTCTCAAGCTCAGCGCGTGTAAGGACGCCTTCCTTATACTTTTCAAGCGCAAGCTCCGCCTCTTCAGGGTATCCGAAAGGCATTTTAATATTATTGCCTGCCTTTATTTCCTCCCACAAACGGCTTGTGTTGCGCCAGTCGGTCATAACAGCTCCCTTAAAGCCCCATTCACCGCGTAGTACATTCGTTAAAAGCGCCTTATCAGTACTGCATTTAATGCCGTTGACAAGATTATAAGAACTCATTACAAAGGCAGGCTCCGCCTTTGTAACAACCATTTTAAAACCGCGAAGATATATTTCCCTGATGGCACGCTCTGATATGCGGCTGTCATTATTCAATCTGTCTCTTTCACAGTTATTTGCGAAGAAATGCTTTACCGTAGCCAACAGCCCCTGCGACTGTATGCCCTTAACCTCGGCTATTGCGGTACATCCCGATACAAACGGATCCTCGGAATAGTATTCAAAATTTCTGCCGCAAAGAGGGTTGCGCTGAATGTTAAGTCCCGGTGCCAACAGTATATCCACTCCGGTTTGTATTCCCTCATATCCCATTGCTTTTCCTATATCAAACTGTATATCCTTATCCCATGTCGATGCCATAAGCGTAGGACAGGGAAATGCAGTGGTGGGTACAGATTTTCTCAGTCCCGCAGGTCCGTCGGCTGTCTGCGGATTGGGTATGCCGTACTTTTTAAGATTACCGATAGAAGCCGTTCCCTTTGCAAAATCAGGAAATTGACCCTCTGCCAAATGCAATAGCTCCTCTGCGCTCATCTGTCTTACAAAATCACGCATACTGTTCTTGCCGTTATACACATCATACAATGTAATGCCTTTATCTATGCCTGCATCAGAGCAGTCGTGTGCCGAACTTTTGTAATCAAATTTTCTGCCCGGGGCAAACTGTATGCTTAACTGTTCGGTAACGAAAGTTTTATTGTTTTTGTATTTACCGCACAAGCTTAAATTTCTGACGCTGTTACCGAAATATACACTGTACTCGCCTTCTTCAAGCACCCATGCCGCCTGAAAACCTGTTTCGCCGTTTTCGTCAAAGCTTGCCATATCTGCAGTCTTATAGCTTAGCTCCATGGTTTGTTCTTCACCCGGCATAAGCTCCTTTGTTTTCGCAAATGCTCTAAGCTCTAACGCAGGTTTTTTTAATTTGCCGTCGGGCGAGGAAGAATAAATCTGAACCACTTCTTTGCCTTTTAAGTTGCCCGTATTTTTAACTCTTACAGATATTTCTATATTATCATCATTCGCTTTAAATCCGCAAAGCTTAAAACCGAATGTTGTGTAAGAAAGACCGAACCCGAACGGATACAGAACCTTATCCTTCGCAAATGTCTCAAAATACCTGTAGCCTACAAATATATCTTCCTTATACTCTGAAACATTTTGAGAGATATTATAATACTTTGCGGACGGATAATCCTCATAATCCTTTGCTATTGTGGAAGTAAGCTTGCCGCTCGGTGTAACATCTCCGCACAACATATCCGCTATGGCATTTCCGCACTCCATACCCGGAAGATAAGTAAGAAGCACCGATTTAATTTTTGAATAATTATCAAGATACGATATATTAACGGTCGAAGCAATATTAAGTATTACAACAACACTCTTTATTTTCGATTTTTCAATATTATCAAAAAGTTCTTTTTCTGTTTCACTAGGCTCATAAAAACCTATTTCGTTTTTTTGTCTTGCCATCATCTCGGGCGGAAGATGAATTTCGCCGTTCGGTTTATCAATCCCGTCGTTTACCGAACGCCTGTTGCCGTCCAAAAACCTGTCCATACCTTCAAATGCATGGCGCTTTATAACTACGATTACCTTATCGGCTTCTTCGGCAATAAGGTTCAATTCTTCTATGCTGTAACTGTTTTTCTGTTTTGCAATTTCAAATGATTTATGTGCAATTTTGATTTTGCCGCATTTTTCTTTTTCCGTTAATCCGTCATTAAGAGAGCGAACATATAATGATACTACATCTGCTGAGCCTCCGCCGCCTTTTATAAGGTTAAGCGCATTATCGCCGATAATACCTATTCTGTCGCTTTGTGTAAACGGCAATGCGCCGTCTTTGTTTTTAAGAAGTACAAATCCTTCGGCAGCAGCCTTTCTTGAAATTTTATAATTCTCCGTGAAGTCAAACATATATAAATCTCCCATTTAAAAACACTAATAACATTCCCCTGTAGGCAGGGGAATGTTATATAAAAAATCATTTACTTAAAAGTATTGAGCGGAGCTCGGCTAAATCTTTATCATCAACTGCCGCGTCATTATTCAAATCCATATAAGAAACATCGGTTTCATTATCGGTAATTGCATTATTTAAAGCAACCAAATCGCATATATTAACCTTTGCGTCTTTATTTATGTCGCCGGGGGTTATTATTTCGCTTATAACAACCGTATCAAGCCAAAAAGCATTATTAGAAACTATTTGCAAAACCGGCGCCATATAATACTCATACGGCAAGGCATAATTATCTTTTGGCTGTGTTTCGGGAATTTTTACATTCTCAATTACAACCTGCTGCCAATCGCCCGTAAAGTCTGCATTGAGAATTTTAGCACCCTTTAACCAGTTTGGACTGTTGAAATCACCCGCATTTACAAAACCGATATTTAAATCTGCAGTCTGAGTCTTTGATGTGTCTCTTTTAACCCAAAGCGATATATTGTAAGTTTTTCCGGGTTCCAATTCATATCCGTTTCCGACATACAAATATCTTGAGCGCTGCGTAGTATCGGAATCCCACTCGGTTGTGTTTATGTATACCGATTTTGTTCCGGTAAAGGCTTCTGCCGAAGAAATACTCCACTTCTTGTTGCGATAACCGCATCTGACAAAACTATACCAATTTCTTGATGCGGTCGATGTTCCGGATATATCAAAGCTCTTGCGCAGGTTATGTTCGTCAAATCCGCAAAACGCAGCCTGATTTTTAACTGTATCTGTACTGTATGCATTACCGTAATATAAGGTTTGTGTCTCTGCCTTAAACACCGGATCGGCAACAGCATTTTCACGGGCTTCATCGGAATAAAAAGCAGGCACATCGGCAGAAGCGGTATAAATACCGTCTGCATATCCGCCATAAGTTTCCCTGCTTGCGGGCAACGCTATCTTTTCGGCTTCACAGGTGCCGAATCCATCTCTATATTCTTCGGTGCATGCCGGAGCGCCGTAAACCGTTTCGTTTGTACCGTCGTCATTAACTATATTAGCTGAGGCAACACGGTCTACAACAATGTCATCTATGTAGAGGTCATAAAGCGCAGATGTAGAAATAACACTGCCTTTCAACGGTACAAATCCCAAAATCATGGAATCAACCATTTTGCTCCAAAGTTTATCATTCGATTGTTCTGCTACAAAGTCAACAGAAACTTCTTTCCAAACATCTTTGCTAGCCGTTAAAGCGTATTTACCGCTGACAGGTGATACCATATTATATTGATTGTTTAATCCGAATTTGAAACGATTATTAACCAAATCAAATTCACTTGATTCACCTGGATTCTTATAACCCATGGTACCGGTTGCTGCGGCTCCTAATAACACACAGACCTCCAAGTTGTCGTTTGCAGGACTATTAACTAAATCCAACTTATACTTAAAAGACACTCTGTATCTTACACCGTTTTCAATTTTGTATATCGGATCGCTATCTAATATTGTCGGAGAAGTTCCGCTAGAACGCCCTGCCTTACCGGTTGGATTAACCAGCAAACTATATAAATTCGGATCCTGAGATTTTGTTACACCTGAGATACTAGATTTACTGGTGAACTTCAGCCATGAATTTGTATCATCATTTTCCTTATACCAACTAACACGCTTTGCGTTCATACCAGCCTCTCCGGTAGACAATACCGATGATGCTCCGTTTACGGAAGATAATACATAATTGCTAAAATCAACTTCCATATGCTGGGGTGTGAAAGAACCGCTCGCTGCGGTAGTAGGTAACGCTGTGAGTGTGCCGACCGCGGAGACAATAAGCGCTGCCGAAAGCAACACGCCTGTGAATTTTTTCAACATTTTTTATTACTCCTCTTTTCACAAATTTTTTGAAAATCGCCGGATACAAGATTTTATCCTGTTTCTGAAAACCGCCTCCTTCAATACAGTAATTTTACCATATCTTCATCCCTTGAGTTGGAATTTTTTTAGCAATTACATAGACCTTTTTTGTGTTTTTGGACAAAAAAGCGACAAGTTTTCAGTTATTTGATGATATATTGCATGGTAAACCCGTGCAATACCTGAAATTACACGGGTTTACCTGCCGAATTAGATTTTAATATTTTTGCGTTTTTTCCTTACCACAATAACTGCCGTTGTCGCAGCGCCCGCAAGTACCACAGCCGCTCCGGCAATAACAAAATACAACGTGTAACTTGTATTATCCGTATTGGCTTTCTTCTTCATAATCTTTCTGATGATTTTTTTCTTGCCGGTCTTTGCCGTATTATTGTCCGTATTGCCGGTATTGGTATTGGTATCCGCACTACCATTATCAACATCAATTACCGTGGTTACGGTTTTGGGAAGAGATTTCACCGCATCCGATTTAAGATTCGCTCTATCGGTTGTAAGGATATAAACATCATCTATAAACATCTCAACCGCCGGAAGCCTGAAGGCAACATATTCGCTGTATGCGACAAATTTATATTTAACATACTGCCAGGAGCCTGTGCTTATATCCGAAAGCTTACCTAATTCCTGTGTTGCATTTTCGTCAAATGCCCAGTCGGCATACTGCGTATATGCAAGCATTATCTTATCGTCGGCTTTAGGCTTATCCTTTAAGTACACATACATTGAAATTTCATATTCCGTACCCGGAACGAGCTTAGAATCCTTGGCGCTGAATATGCAGGCATTTTTGTATTCCTCTACGGTATTAAGCCTGTGCAATGAGCGTATACCGCCTTTGACATATTCGCCGTTATATCCTATCGAGCCCGGTTTGAAGACTTCATAGCCCTCTTCCATACCGTCTTCATCGGCAGTATATGTGTATTCTTCAAAATCCTGTGTAATGCCGGCGTCTATCCACTTTGCATAAAGCGTAACATCGTCATCTGGGAAGAAGTCGTAATTAAACGGAACATCGAATGTTTTTAACGGATAGACATACCAACCGTCAAACACATCCTTATTTCTTGTGGGGGTAGGCAACTGAAGCGAAGAACCGCTGTAAGCAGACATAGGCTCAAGCTCTGTTCCGCCATAGGTTTCAAATGTGATAGTCACAGGACCCTTAACCCTTACAAGTCTTGAAATGTCATGACCCTTATTTGCGAAGATCTTTAATATCGGGGTGGATTTTTCTACCGTTTCCCAATCGTTTTCAAAATCAAAGCCCGTGAGATATTTAGCGGCTTTCTGATCGGTCATATTCGAGAAGCCGAGCATGGTTGAAACTCCGCTGTGGCTTCTTAACGCAAACAAATTTGAAAATTCCATATCGGGGATATTCGGGTTTCCTCTTCCGCCTATTACCTTGTCCTTAGCCGTATTGCATACAAACATATTTTTAACAACGGTCTTTATCATCTCTCCGCTGTCCTTATATGTATATTTACCGCTGTACCATGAATGGCCGTACGCTCCGCCGATTCTGTTCGGGTTTGTAGTCGGTCCGAAATCTCCGAGGAAATAGCAGTTTTCTATTGTAATAGTGGACGGCAGTGCTGCCACTATTCCGCCTGCGATTGAAGGTGAATCAATATAAACATTTTCACCTACAAAGCAGTTGCGTACAACGGGTGAGTTTTTATCGAAGGATCTGTTTTCAACATAGGCATACAAGCCACCGCTGTAGCCCGTCTCGGTTACAATATAAGAATCAATCAAGCCTATATTTTCAAGTACGGATTTTCTTCCTGCCGACGGGAACAGTCCTGCAAACTTAGCGTCTTCCGAATTAATATAAACGCCGCTTATTACATAACCGTTGCCGTCTAAATGTCCGCAAAATGCCTGATCCTGCAATGCTCCCGTAAACCATTCGTTTAAATTCCCGTTTTCATACCAATTAGCGGAAGAAACATCGTTAAGCTTTATATCGGCTGTTAATTTATAGTAAACACCCTCGGTAAGATAATTATCCCAGTAGGAATTATTAACTTCGTAGGCAAGCAGAGCGAACTGCTCGGCGGTCTCTATAATATAAGGATCATCCTTTTTACCGGTTCCTGAAGCATATTTTGATGAAATCCTCCCGGTCCATATATCGCCGGGCTTCGCTCCGTCATAAACCTGCATTTCGTAAGCGTCATTCACAAATTCGGGATCGGTTCCCTTAAAGTCTGGCTCAAACACACGCAGCGTAGGCGTTCTGCCCTCTACAACACGCCAAACCTGATTGAAATCAAATTTTTTCATAAACTGCAATGCTTCGTTTCCGGTCATTCTTTCAACCGCAAGAATATTAAGTCCGCCTAAAATTGTCGTGTTTTGGGAATTCTTGTTAAATGTTGCATATGAGTTTGTAGCTTTTGTACCGTTTGACTTGCCACCGGTGAAATTCTTCTCGTTTTTAGGTGCGGAATAGCAGCTTCTGTAGGTAACATTACCCTTCGTTCCTTCATTTCCGCCGCCCCAGTTACCGCCGACAAGACCGCCGATCTTTTCCTCATTGGTTGAGGTGACTGTTCCAATGAAATAGCAGTAACGAAGCTCTGCAAAACGGGCGCAACTTCCGAACATACCGCCGGCATAACCGTCGCCGCCGTCTATTGTTACATTTTCACCGCCGTAGCAGGCAATAAGCTTGGGTGCCGCGGCGCCCTTATCGTCGCTTTCATCCTCAAACATAACAGCTCCCGCTATACCGCCGGACGAAGAGGTAGCTTTTATATAGGAATTTTCTATTCCCACATTTTTAACAACCGCACCCTTGCCGATTTGTATAAACAGACCGCCCTGTGATTTATCGGATGTATTATCAATATATATACCGCTTACTGTATGACCCTTTCCGTCAAATACTCCCTTAAAGCAAGGCGTACTTGATACCGACTTATCATTTGTATACCATTCTTTTGCGGTATCCTTCCAATTTGCTTTTGAAGTATCATTGATTTTTATATCTTTAGTAAGAACATAATACTTGCCCTTTGTGCTTTGTTCATAGCTTCCCCATTTGCTTTCCTTAACTGTTTTACACAGCAACGCAAGCTCTTCGGGAGTTGAAATTTGATACGGGTCTTCTGCAGTACCGCTGCCTCCGGCATAATTTGCCGCTTCGGTTCCGGACCAATATTCGTTTTTAACAACCTCGTTTATAACAACCGTATCAAGCCAAAAAGCATTATCCGAAGCTATTTGCAAAACCGGCGCCATATAATACCCATACGGCAAGGTATAATTCTCTCTTGACTGTGTTTCGGGAATTTTTACATTTTCAAATACAATCTGTTGCCACTCGCCCTTAAAGTCTGCATTGAGAATTTTAGCACCCTTTAGCCAATTCGGGCTGTAGAAATCACCCGCATTTACAAAACCGATATTTAAATCTGCAGTCTGAGTCTTTGATGTGTCTCTTTTAACCCAAAGCGATATATTGTAAGTTTTTCCGGGTTCCAATTCATATCCGTTTCCGACATACAAATATCTTGAGCGCTGCGTAGTATCGGAATCCCACTCGGTTGTGTTTATGTATACCGATTTTGTTCCGGTAAAGGCTTCTGCCGAAGAAATACTCCACTTCTTGTTGCGATAACCGCATCTGACAAAACTATACCAATTTCTTGATGCGGTCGATGTTCCGGATATATCAAAGCTCTTGCGCAGGTTATGTTCGTCAAATCCGCAAAACGCAACCTGATCGTCGGCTAAAGTTTCATATATCTTATTACAGTAGTATTTAGAAACAGAAGGCATAAAAACAGCTGATGTTATCGGTGTTGTAAGCTGTTTGTCGGAATAATATTTAATTACCTTTGCGCTTGCCGTATAATTGCCGTTTTCATAATCACTCTTATTTTCATAGCTTTCCGAAAACGGTACACTTTCTGCGTCACAGATTCCAAAGCCTGCTTTGTATTCGGGATTACAAGCGGGTACGCCGTAAACGGTTTCTGTATTGCCGTCTGTATCTGTTATTTCGGCAGCACATAATCTGTCAATAACAAAATCATCTACCGAAAGCTTATAAGCTCCGTCTCCGGTAGGATTACCGGTTGTTGAATTTGTGAGTATAAACCCTACAACAAGGGAATCCACCATATTCTTCCAACCTTTAGCCTTAACGGTACACTCAATAGTTGCTGTTTGCCAATCATTTCCTGTTTTAAGCTTAACAGGTCCTTCGGCAGTGTCATCGTCGGTAAGGCTGTAAGATAAAGTACCGTCATTGTAACCGACACTTCCGACGCCGGACGCACCGATTTTTACTCTTATCTCTCTGTTATTCCACATTGTAGGTAACTTGTACCTAAATGTAAGCCTGTATCTCGCACCGTCTTCAAGGCTGAATATTTCCGCGTCTTTTGTAAATGAAGTATCAGTCTTGGAATTGCCCGCAACACCTTTGGGATTCAGTATAAAGGAATAATATCCCGAACCCGGATTTGTAAAAGAGTTGCTTTTGTTGCACTCAAGATATTTGTTTCCGTTGTCATCTTTAATGCTCCAAAGACAACTTGGGTTTGCATCAGCGGAAGCATATGTATTATTTGAGTTAGGATAAGTCACGCTGTCTTTAACCTCATAACCGCTGAAATCCACTTCCATATGCTGAGTTGTAAACCCATTATCCGCCATAGCGGGAAGCATTATAGCGGCCCCGACTGCGGAAAAGGTTATTGCCACTGAAAGCAATATACTTGTGATTCTTTTAAACATAAGTTTTACTCCTTATTGAATTAAAGCCAAAATGACCGACCTGCGGTATGGCGAAAATCATTTTGCCACACCGCAAGGATTATAAGATTATTTACTGTGCGTTAGTGTCCAAAACCTTTTGTGTGGCTTTAATATATAAATCAACCTCGTTGCTTATCGACTGGAAGTATGTGGATACCTGACTCGGATCCATTTCAAACAGCTCTCTGTAATATTTCTTTTTGTCAATACCATTTACATCGCAAACTCCGGTTTGTGCTCTTGAAAAATCACTGTACTGGCTGTTTGTCGACATTTTAACGGCATAATTTGCGGCGTCGGTGGAAATGAATTCTTTGTTGATATCATAATTGTTGATATCAAGGTAGTAACGCAGGAATATACCTCCCGCAACAGGATTTTTGGCTCCCTTGCAGATACCCCACAATGTAATCATTGCGGGAGCGGTAGGCTTGTTGCCGTTAAGTTCCGGCATCTCAATATAGCCTATATCCTTAAACGACATATCTCTCCAATATCCCGCCTTTTTAAGACCGTAAGCGTCTGTGATTGCCATACCTGCTTTACCGTCGATAAAATAGGAACGGTCATTTGCAAGCAATCCTTCCTTGCTCCATTTTGTAGTCATTTGCCAAACTGTAGTAAGCATCGGGTCGCTTAATCCGCTTGAGAATTTGCCGTTTGAATATTTATAAATATCTGTCCCGAAGGAATTTGCAATTTTGCCGCCGAAATTGTCAATATAAGCGCCGTAGTAACCGTTACCGATTGCGGCAACTGATTTCATAATCTGATAAAATGCGTCAAAATTCCATTTGCCTATATTTTTATAGTCCTCAGGAGTTTTTATGCCGTTGCTGTTAAGCAATTTTTTATTGTAATACACTACATTGCCCGGTGCGCTGAAAAGTCCGCCTATACTTACAAGAGAATAATGCTTTCCGTTGACTTCACGGTTTTTAATACTGTTCTGATCCCAAATCGGGTCGGACAGGTTGATCTTCGCATTTTCAAGAGGTTGCGCTATACTTAAAAAGCTCGGCCAATATTCCCAATCTCTTATAACATCGGGAGCCTTTCCGGCATTAATAAGAGAAGTGATTTCCTGAACATAAGTCGTCTGCGGCACAGTTACCAGCTGAACATTGATGCCGTATTTTTTCTTAAACTTTGCGATTGCGGCGTCGGTATCAATACCGTCGGCATACTGCCATGTTGCATACTGAACGGTTTTACCCTTATAATCTGCCGGGTTGACCTCTCCGGTTGTATTGTTGCCCGAACCGGAGGTATGATTTCCCTGTGAAGCATTAGAACCGGTAGAATTTGCGGCATTATCGTTTCCTGAAGTATTGCTATTGTTGCTTTCTGTTGTATCGTCACCGTAATCCTCTATCACTTCGATTACCGAATACTGTGAATCATCGCTTGTACTTTTTTTACAACCGCTCATAGCTGTTGCAAGCATAAGCACGGCACACAGTGCCGAAACAATCCGTTTACTATTTGTTGTCATAAATAATTCCTCCCAGTAATTTTTTTATCCCGTAATACCAACACGGTCTATACTTTCTATAAATCCGCGTTGAAGTATCAGATACAATATAAGCATGGGCATTACAAATAAAACACACCCTGCAAGCATATATCCCTTAGTCTCAGGGACATTTGTATAATAGCCCTGTGATGTCAAAATGCTCGGATAATCAAAAATCGACACCGCAAGCGTTCTGTTTCCCGGCATATACATTGAAGCCAATGTATAATCGTTCCAATGCCAAACAAGTGAGAAAACAGTCACTGTTATAATAACAACACCGGAAGACGGAACAGCTATTTTAAGAAAAGTTTTAATAGGCCCTGCACCGTCAATCATCGCAGCCTCTTCCAATTCTTTAGGTAATCCCTTGAAGAACTGAATGTAAATGAATATCAATATTCCCGAACGCAGTCCGACACCCAAAAGCGACGGAAGATAAAAGGTAAATACCGTGCCAACAAGGTTAATTCTTAAATCAACCCCGGTAAGCTTATAGAGCAATCCGAGTACTCCTAAAAAGTCCGTTTTTGCAAAATTTGTTACAAGCGGTATTATTATCATAGGCGCCGGTACTAATATGGTAAGGAAAAGAACAGCTGTAAAGAAATTTTTAAACTTAAATTTGAAACGGGCAAATCCGTAAGCGGCAACCGCACAGCTGGCTATCTCCAAAAGTGCACTTACCATTTCGGTTCTTATTGTAAGTAAGAATGATTTTCCGTAGTTTAAAAATTCTATTGCGCGTTTAAAATGTTCAAGTGAGAGATCTTTAATTATCCATTGTCTCGTCGGATCAAGGTAGGAAGCTGTAGTCCTAAAAGAAGTTATTATCATATACAAAAGCGGATACAGGATTATATACCCTACCGAAATAAGAATTACAAATCGAAATATTGCATACAGTATATCGGCAAGCTTTTGTTTTTTAATCTTACCGAGACGGCCAAAAATCATTTTCATTGTTTTTTCCATATTTTTCACCGCCTATTCCCATCTTTTAAGTGCAAGCTTGTTATAAAGAAGAACAAGTAAGCCTATGACGCCGCCGACTATAAGGAAATAGAACCATAGCATAGCCGATGTGCTGTCGTAATTGCCCGCCACCATTTTGGCAGACACAGTCTTAATAAGCGTGCTTCGTGTATCTGTGAACAATTCCACCATTGTAAATATTATTACAAGTAAGGTTACTCTGCCAAGCATCGGGAAGGTTATAAACCAAAATTGTTCCCACTTTGTAGCGCCCTCAACCTTGCAAGCTTCGTAAACGGTTGCCGGAATGGTTTGGAGTCCTGAAATAAACAGTATAATTTGTATTCCGCAGCTCCAAACCAAGTCAAAAATGCTGTTTATTGCAACCTTTACATAGCCTGCGATTTCATTCGAAAGATTCAGAAAATTCATAATATCGGCAACGCTGAACAAGCTGTCTGAAATGGATTCGGGTCCGCCGGTTGAAACGCCGCTGCTTGTTGTTTTAAAAATCAGATCAATAACAGCGCCTGTTGCTATAATAACCGGCAAGAAATAAAGTGCTCTGAAAAACAACCGACCTCTGAATTTTTGATTTAACAGTAAAGCAAAAATCAAGCTCACAATTATTATTAACGGAAGCTTGTATGAAATGGAAGATACTGCGGATTTTAGCATATTCGTATATTCAGGATCCACAAAAAGAATGTTTTTATAATTTTCCATTCCAACAAAGCTTGAATGTAAACCGTCAGCCTGCATTTTTACAGAACTGAACGAATACCATACCGACTGCAAAAGCGGAACCGCAAAAAAAAGACATATACCAATAACCCAAGGAGTTATGAACATAAATCCCCAGCGGCTTCTGAGACTTTCTATGCCGCGTTTTTTATTGTTTCTCATCTTGCCGCCTCCTTTACAATAAATCCTTTAGCCGGCACTTCGCCGTATTCGCTGTTTTCGGTCTCTGCTCCGTGGTTTGTTACAATTACCGTACCGTTTTCAAAGACTGTTTTTCTTAAATTGACACTTAATAAAATATAGCTTTGTACCTTTGAATTCCCAACAGATTTATAAAAATCGCTTAACAATTTATATGTCTCGTTAATTTCTTCCTTTATATCTGAGTAAAGACTTTGATGTAACTCTCTGTAAGCAGAGGAAACAAGGCTTGTATCATAATCGGCAATTAAAGAATAAGAAATTCCGCTTCCGCTTTCAACAGCCGTTAATAACGCGTCCTTCGGATCCGTGGTTGTATTGAGCGGTGCAGAAGTTACGGGTTTATAACCGCAAAAGACCATTTGATAAAACGGTATATCAAGGTCAAACACATCGTATTCCGCAGAGCCTATGGGTGCGTCGGTAATTTCACTTGCAACGCACGCGGCATAAGCATTTGCGTTATTGACAAGAATTTTCTTTTCCCCCAAAGCTTCAACGGCAGCCTTAACATCGGATGCCATATTATTAGCGGCATAATGCTTAATGTCTCTGTAATCGGAATATTTGCTGTATGAAAGAGCATCTATGCCTACTCCCGAAAGTTGAAACTTTTCTGTTTTCTTCGCAAGCTTTTGAGCGGAATCAAGTAATTTGGTTCTTGAAACAAAACCGTATTTTGCAATATTCGAGTCTTGACTTCTGATAGCGCGTTCGTATCCATATTGATAAGTTTTAAGTCCTGTCGGTCCTTTTGCTATATCACCGAAATATGACCACGAATTGCCGGATTTACCTATACCGATTATATTAAAATCAAAATACAGGTCAGCTCCGTCTTTTTCAAGCGAGCCTTGCATTTTTTTAAGTTCTTTAATGCTTCCCAGCCTTGACGCTATCTTATAATTACCTGCCATTTTGCCTATATCAAGACCGGATTCACCGAATCCATTTAATTCAACCGAAACATCAGCTCCGGTATTGTTTATTATTTCATTAGAAATATTTTCGGCTTCGCTTATCTCTGTAAGACAGTAAAGGTTCTCATATGGCACACCCAGGAATGATTTCTTAACACTAGTCGCACCGTAAAATTTTAAATGAAGTTTAGCAATACTATATTTACTTTCTTTCAACTCTCCACTGTCGGTAAGATACTTCTGATAAGTTTTAACCATACCGTTATAATCGGCACTTTCTGCATTAAGGGGATAAACTCCCAATGAAACTTTGGTGTCAATAAGTGAATCAGCGTAAACGGGTCTTATGGATTTTACACCTGCATATACGGTTGCTGTCCTTTGGTCATAACCTCTTAAAACAAATTTCGTACCTATATTTGAGTACTTTAATGTTTCAGACCCCATATTCCCGACAAGTTCAGCACTTTCAGCTCCGTTTTCAATTATAACAAATGTTGCCGTATCACCGTTTTTCGCACCGTAAACAGGAAGTTTAATGTCCTCGGTATTAGTGATTTTATTGTACTGTTGCATTGTAAGATCTCTGCCGTAAACGGGACTTGAAAACGAAGTTCCGTTTTGTGATGAAATCTTAGGATACACCAGACTTCCGCTGCCCGAAGGGATAAATAAATATCCGTCATCGGAAGTGTTTTTTACAGAGCAGAGGAACGGAGCCAAAGTCACGCTTAAAAGCTCATTTTTTCCTTCTTTTATATCCTTTGGATTAACAGATATTTGGAGGCCTGAATTTCTAAGAGTATATTCAACGGGAACCGCGATACTTTCGTCAGCAAAATAATATGTAATACAAATTCCGTTCTTTATGGACTTGCAATCTATATTTCCCTGCTTTACCGAACCCGTATAGCCTATAAGATTTTGGGGAGTTTTAGTTTTCGGGTCGATGTATTCAACCATAATAGGCGAATTAACCTGAGGGTCGGCTTCAATCGGAAAGCCAAAATCATCAACGCCGTTGTCATTAGCATCGTTAGGAGTTGTGCTCCAAACATTTCCGGTTTTATTATCTAAAAGAACAATTCTTTTATATTTGCTGTTCCATTTGAGTGTATAATTGTCGTTTGAAGCAATAACATCGTCAACAATGCAGTTGAACAACTCAGGTTCTTTGTACTTTTTTGAAACACTTACGGTTTTGCTGCCGGAGCAGCCGGAGCAAAGACCGACGATAAGCAATAGGGCTGCTGCTTTTGAAATGAATTTTTTCATCAGTCTTTCCTCCTATAAAGTAAGCTCCGTGAAAACGGTCATTAAAAATGTTCCGAGCTGCTGGACTAGCATTATTATCATAATCATTAGGAAAACAACAATGGCTATACCAATGATAGTAAGGAATGTTGTACCTATAAAATGCTTCGCGTCGTAATCATGAATTACAACCGTACCGATTACTATAAGCAAAAGTGTGTAAAGCTCCAAAACCGTATACAATATACTAATAAACGCACTTTCGGTAGGCACCAGAACATTTGTAAGTATTATTGCAGCTATATTACCCCAAATAAGCGGTTGTAAGCTATAACATGTAAGCACGGTTATCTGTTTTACAGTTCCTCTTCCTCCGAAGAGAGTTGATACCGCCCAGTTGACGATTATCCAAAGTGCTATCAAACCAACGCTTCTTATAAGAACCTCGATCGAATTAAATGTTTCGGGATCATACAGTGTGAAAGAAAATCCGCCCGCAAGGTATCTTAACACCGAAACAACATAATATATCGGAATTATAATAAAGCAGCATTTAAGCGAGCCCATTCTCTTTTCTTGTATTTGCCTGAATGACTGCACCGGATGGATAGGCACCGCAAAAAGCAATTTCAATTCCGGATTTTTTACAAATGAAACCTTTTTCTTAGTGCTTATTATTAAAAATACTGTAATGGAAGCAATTACCGCTATGGCTATAACTGCCACAAGCGCAAAATGATTTTCAATCCAATCATTTCTGACCTCTTTAAACGCCAAAGCATAGGTATCTCTGTCATAGCCCTCTTTAGCATGTATCATAGCGTCCTTATAATTTCCGAGTTTGTTTTCTGCCAAAGCAATTCCGGAATATGCGTACTGGCAGTTTCTGTCAAGCTTTATAAGCTCCTGCCAAAGCGGTAACGCTTCTTCATATTTCCCTTCATTGGTAATTGCCGAAGCCTTCATTAAAAGCTTACCGTAATCGGTAGGCTCAAATACGGTTACGCTGTTTTTTCCTGAGTCGGAAACCAATATATTGTCTCCCGAAAGCGTAAGCGCATTCGCTGATACAAATGTACCCTTTTGGGCGCCGTTGTGCATACCTCCGCCGAAAGCCGCTATAAGCCCGCAGTATTGATCATATAAAAACACTCTTCCATAGCTGGAATCAAGCGCATATATGATTCCGTTATCGTCTACATCAATACTTAAAATATCCTGATTATAGTTTTTTCCAAGATTGATTGAGATGTTAACATATGGATCGGTAAAATTCACATCATCGGATTTCAGAACATTTGACCCATCCCCCGGATTCAGCTTCTTTATCTGCCCGGTTTGATTGGCGTTTGTATAACCCGTTGCCGTATATACAAAATTTTCTTTATCTACGCAAAGATCGGAAAAAACAAATGGAAGACTTGTGGCTGTCGCCGATTTTTTTGCGTTATTTACAAACATACGGCTGAAAGCGCTCTGTATTGCTCCTAAAATATTGTTTTTAACCGTATTTGCACCGTAAAAACCCACAAATTCCTTTTTGTCCGAAAAAAGCAATGCGCCGTAATACGAGCCGTCGCTTAAAATATAAACATAACCGTAGGAATCAGTCGCAACTCTCAGCGGACGATACTTGAAGTCTTCAGGAATAAGCGGTGAATCGGGAACGGTGTAGCTATCAATGTATTTGCCTGTACTATCGCAAAGAAGAACCCTTGCATTTTCGGTATCACATATATAAATAACACCGCCGCTTACATATATGCTCTTTGCACCGGCAAAGTTTAAACTGTTGCCATCCTTCATAACAGCTGATATCGTATTCACAAGAGCATAGTTCTCGTCAAGTATGTATATAGCCGAACTGTCACCGTCAAGGACATATATTCCTCCGTTATCATCAGCGAACACATCGCTCACAGATTTAAAAGAATCAATTCCGAGTGAGGCAGATGTCAATACACGCTTAACCTTATAAACGGGGGTTATGCTTGCTGATTTTTGCTTAGTTCCGGTGTTCCAATATGTATACGTATCATATGGAATTTCTTCTAATGCGGAAACTGACAGGCAGGACAGCACTGTGATAAGGCAACTTAGAACGGCGATTAATTTGACAATTTTTTTCACATCCGTCCTCCTAACCCTTTATTCCGGCACTGCTCATAGACTCAACGACATTGCTTTGTGAAATCAAGTACACAATTATCGGCGGAATCATCATAATAACCGAAACAGCCATAGCGCTTCCGTTTCTTGCAATACCGCCTGCCGTTACTTGAGACATAATCATCGGCAGTGTTTTAAGTTTCTCATTAAAAATCGTACCCTGAGGAACAGAAGCCCAAATATCTCTGAACGAAAACAGGAAAACGGTTAAAACAGCCGGTTTTGAAATTGGAAGAGCAATTTGTATAAATGTCCTGAAAAAACCCGCACCGTCTATCTGTGAGGCTTCAAGTAAAGAATCGGGAATATATCCTTCCATATACTGCTTCATAAGGAATACACCTAAAGTAGCCGACATTTGCGGAAGTATATAAGCCCAATATGTATCTATAATTCTTGCTGAAGAAATTATAAGATATTGCGGCACCGCAAGTGTATAAGCATTGAAAAGCAAAGAAAATTGGACAATAAGAAATACGACTTTTCTACCCTTCATATCGGTTTTTGCAAGTACGAATGCTGCCATAGCTGAAAGAAAAACATATATTAGAGTAGTTACTATACACACAAAAACACTGTTAAATATATATCTTGAAAGCGGAACCTTAAGATTTGAAAGAAGTCCCGGCAAAGCGGTATAATTTTCAATCGTAGGGCGCCTCACGAAAAATGTAGGCGGGAATATCATAAGTTCATCAAGCGGTTTAAAAGATGTAGTAACTGCATATATAAGCGGCAACATTGAAAAAAGTCCTGCCAAAACTATAAATGCAAAATAGAAAAAGCTGCCTACCTTTGACCGTGTGAAACGCTTATAATTTTGCTTGCTACCGGTTTTAAGTCTTTTTTTAGGCTTGAATTCAGTATTAAGCTTATTTTTAACTGCTGTTTCCATTCACAATTCTCCTATTTGCTTGCAACGGCAAGTATCTTGCCGACTATTATTCTCGTAAGTGCCATCATTGAAAAAAGTATCACCGCTATTGCCGAAGCATATCCAAGTTCGTATCTTACCGTTCCTACATCAGTCAAATGCGATACTATTGTATCGCCGGCATAGCCTATACTTGGAAAACCAACCAACTGAATAGCAATAGCGCTTACCGAAAAGCTTGACTGTATTTGCATTACCGCACTGAACAAAAGCATATGCTGCATTGACGGAACTGTAATGTAAATTAGCTCCTGCCAGCGGTTGCGTATACCGTCTATAGAGCCTGATTCATAAAGCTCTCTGTTGACATTTTGAAGACCCGAAATATTTGCAAGGAACGAAATACCCATACTCTGCCATAACTGAACTATAATAATAATCGGCATAATATATTGTTCGGTTTTAAGCCACTGCACAGGCTCTGTTATAAAGCCTACCGAAAGCAACAAGCTGTTTAAATAGCCGTATGTGTCGCCACTGAAAAGAACCTTCCAAATAAAGTAAGCGTTACCTACAAGCGATGGCGCATAAAACATAAATGAAAGAAGCGTTCTGACCATCGGACTGAAATCGTTTACAAACCAAGCCAATATAAATGAAAGACAAAAGCCTATCGGACCAGCAATTACTGCAAACACCAAGGTGTTTTTTACAGTAATCGGAAAAACATCATCATACATAAACATACGCATATAGTTTCCGAAACCTGTAAATTTAGGCCTTGATATCATATCGTAATTGAAAAAACTGAGTCCGACGGAAACCACGATAGGAAGTACCGTAAAGATAAAGAACATAATTAAGAACGGTGCTACCATAAGGTAAAGCGGTATTTGCCTATGCAAAAGATTTCTTCTTTTAAGTGATTTTGACTGCATTTTCCGCCCCTCCTTTAGCTGTATTCTTTTATCTTACGGGAAATTTCACCGTTTGCGATTTTTGCCCATTTTTCCATTGTTGCCTGATAATTGTCTCCGTTATTAACAACTGCCCAATATGCCTGATCAACGGCACGGGTCAAATAATAGCTTCCCGGAATTTCAGGTACTTCCTCAATTCTTGACCATTGTTCAAGTAAGGTTGCCTTTGTATCGTCGTCCCATGCCATACGGGAAACTGCGTTTACATTGGCGGATTGAACTCTACCGACAGTGCCCAAAATCGATTCAATGTTATTTGAATAACGAAGCTGAGTATCATCGGAAGTCCACCATTTAAGGAATTCCCATGCCTCATTTATATTCTTTGACTTTTTAACTATTGAGCAGCCTGTACCAGAGCCCGCAACCGCAGCCGTACCGCCTTCAACTCCGGGTACGCAAGCGATTGCCCATTTGCCTTTTATTTCAGGGGCGGCGTCTTCTAAGGTTAAATAAGTGTTATATGTCGCTATTCCGAGCGGCATACTGCCGACACGGAATCGGTTGTAGAAATCAGCCTGTTTCAAATACTTGTAATCCGTATAAAGCTTTGTCCAGAATTTAAATACGGATACGGCTTCGTTACTGTCAATATTACAAGCATCGAGTTTGTCATTGTAAACCGAAACCTTGTTTTGTGCCATTAGTGTAGCATAAAGGTTAAGTCCTCCAAGTCCGGTGTTTACTGTGGTAGTATCGGCTATCTGTGTATAAGGAACATATATTTGCATATTGTTTCTTTGAATAACCGTTGCGGCTTTAATAAATTCATCCCAAGTTGCAGGGAGTGTTAAACCGAGTTCTTCAAATATATCTGTACGGTAAAACATTATGTAGAAGTTCTGCGTATCCGGTAAAGCATATGCCTTTCCGTTATAGCAATACGGAACTTCCGCACCGTTTTGGAATCTTTTCATTACATCCCTGTAATCGTCAAACTGAGACAAATCGTATAGCGCACCTCTGATACCGAGATTGACAGGTTCAGTTCGTGCAAGATGCAATGACATATCGGGGAAATTGCCTGCCAGAATACCTTTAACAAGCGAAGCGTTAGTAACCCGGACATTAACAATAATTCCGGTATCCTTTGTAAAAGAATCCTGTATCAAATGCTCAAGGGCACTTGCCTGGTCTATACCCCAGTTAACCCATAGTTCAAGAGATTTTTCGCTCTTACCCTCATCAGAAGAATAATCCGCCGCAAAGGAACTTAAAAATCTTTCAAAGCTATATGAAACAGATTCGAAAAATCCTGTATTCTTCTCTTCGGCAACATCCCCGTAAGGAGTAAATGTAAAGCTGTCAAGCCAGAGCGGCATTGCCTTCATATCGTAAAGCCACGAAGAAAGCGTACAGAAATTAGAATAATAATTCTTAACATACTGATGAGCCATATAAGGACTGTCATACATATTCCTAACGGTTCTTGCCATATTCTTTATGGCGGCAACATATTGATTACCTCTTTTGCCGGTAACCTTTTCCATATCGGCAGCCAGCTTCATTAAATCATCGTATACAGACTTAAGGGTGTCGTTAAGATCCGGAATTTGTTTAAAAAGCTCATAGTCGCGATTAACATCCGGACTGTCACCGGTTATCATAACTATTTCCATATATTTTTGACCGAGAAGATCAATTATATCGGAAAGCCTGCGGTAATACTGTGCCATATCACCCATGGTAACCTCAAGAGAAACAGTATGATCGCCCTTTTCAAGCCATATATAATACGGATTTCCCTTTTCGTCCGCAAAATCAAGATATTGCCAAGAAGGCTTGTATGAAAACTTAATTTCCTCGCACTCTGCAAACGGAACCTCGCCGTCGATTTTAAGCTTTCTTATACTGTCGCCGTTAATAAGGTCGCTTTGCTTAAAATGGAAAGAAAGTCCATAGTATCCGGATTCCTTAACAGTTATATTCCAATAAAGCGTATCAAAAGGATTCTGCCAAGTTGTTCCACCGATACAGTTTATAAGGTCATTCTTTGCGGATTTGGGTGCAACCGCCGCGCTTCCCGTATCGGAACGGGGCGACATTGAGTTGTTGGATTTTAAATAAGAGTCCTCTGCTTCTACCGTTATAGGTTCGGTATTAAGCTTTGATTTGCCGTTATCATTAAGCTCCAAATACTTTTTAACATTGGAAACTGATTTTAATGTAAGCTCTGCCAAAATCATAGCCGACGCATTTACATTAATTGATATTTTATGAACGCCGGAATCAAGATAAAATTTGTACGGCTCGGTCACAACCCCGGCATTATCTCTTGCAGGAACTGTTGCATAAATTTTTGCGGCAGTCTGTTCCGGTATAATATCGTCGCCTGCTTTGTCTTTCTGAATATCTTCGGTAAGATTTACATAATGTGTAGGAAATACAAGATCTTCCGTTGCCGAAAACGGCACCTTACCATCAAGCTTTAAAGACAGCTCCGCATCCTTGCCTGACTCTTCGGTAACAATGTATGTAAGGTATATTTCGTACATTGAAGCTTCATTAACCGATACGGTATATTCGGCAGTACTACCTTTTTTTAAACTTACACAATTATTTTTTTCGGAAAATTCCGAAATCTTTTCCGCGTCTCCGGAAATAAGACAATCTCCGCCAGATACGGAAATTTTGGCAGACGAATTGCCTGTATATGAATAATTCGCACAGTATTTTTCATACTCATCAATATATCCCGCCGCCGATAATGCGGATATAGCTTTACCTTGAGAGCCTTCGGCATTTTCTGCAGAAACCCCGCAAAGCGCCAAGCTTAATATCAATGTGAAGGAAAGAATACAGGCTGCAATTCTTTTAGTTTTCATTTAAATCTATTCCTCCGAATACTACTTAGACTTAAACATTCCCTTCCCTGGTTCTTGATAAAGTCTTACCCAATCTATTGAAAATACTCCGGGAATATCGGAAGGATTTCCATCCTCATCAACTCTGGGCAACCCCATTCCGTCATTTGAACGGTTTTCGGGTGTTATGGGACCATTATTAATAATCACATATACCGGCTGACTGAAACCATCTATTTCCGACTGTTTAGGCGCATTATCCTTGAAATAGAAAGTATTGTATTTTTCACCGTCAACATACATTGACATTTCAGTCTCGGTCCATTCAAAACCGTAAATATGATATTCATTATTTAAATTTGAAAAATTCTCATACTCATACTCAGTTTTATATTTTGCCATTTTATGAACGCTGGTACCGTCCTGATACCAAACATGCAGGTTCGGCGTAACAACACTCTTGCTTCCGAATATTTCAAATATATCCGTTTCAGTCCCCCAGCCGTATTTTTCAATCCAATCCTTTGCGGGCAAAAGCTGATCCTTATTGGAGACTGTCCAAAAAGCCGGCCAAAAGCCCTCTCTAAAAGGCACGATTGCTCTCATTTCAAGATAACCCTGTGAATAATTCATAGTATGTCTTGTAATCAAAGAGGGTGCGTTTGACCATTTTTGAGTGTTATTAAACGGGTCGTAGTACCTTTTTACCCAAAGCTTTACGGTTCCGCCGCCGTATTCAACATTATCTTCTGTCTGGAGAACATCGGCAGTACTGTCTGATATTTGGAGTTCCCATTTATTTCTATCCAATGAATTGCCGTCAAACTCGTCTCCCCAAACATATTCATACTTACCGAGCTTTTTTTCATTTTTAATGGTAGTATCGTTTTCAAGAGTGTATTTTGAGCTTGCCGTCACTTCTTCATCCGAGCTTTCGGTTCTTTCCCTTTTGGGTATTGTAGAAACAACAGTTTTTGTTCCTTGAGCGGACGAGGAGGCATTGCTGTTTGATGATGGGTTGCTTACCTCCGAATTTGCAGAGCTGCTGCTGTTGTCGGTTGCTACACTGCTGCTGTTATTTTTTTTAGGTGAATTTGAAGTGGCTTTATCGGATTTTCCGCAACCTGCGGTGAGTATTAATGCCATACAAATACAAATTGCCGAGATTATTCTCTTTTTCATTACAACACCTCATTTATTTTTTTAATGCATTCAACAATTCGCTGAGACTGCCTGCAGCTAAACCGATACATTCATCGCAAGCACCGTAGTAAATACGGATTTCGTCTTTTTCTTCATCAACAACAGCACCGCAGGAAAATACAACATTTTTTGTAAGACCGTCAATTTCATAAGGTTCATTAGGCGTCAGAATCGGCTTGTCAATTACTCCTATAACCTTTGAAGGATCATCAAGATCAAGCAGTATCGCTCCCAAAGAATAGCACCATTCACGATTTTCTTTATACACGCCGTGTATTATTTCGAGCCAGCCGTACTTTGTTTTTATCGGAGGGGTAGGTCCGACTTTATAATTGGCAAATGAGAGCGGCGGATAAAACATCGGACGGTGTTTGCCCCAATAAATCATATCGGGCGAATAAGATATCCACATTCCGCCGAGTAACTGGTCATCAAGCGGATGTCCGCCCTTATCGTCAAGTCTCAAAACACTGTACGGTCTGTCAAGCCTTACATATTCTCCGTTTATCTTTTCGGGGAAAAGGCACGGAACTCTGTTATTAGGAAGAGCTATACACTCAACAAATTCAAGTGATTTAAAATCTTTTGTTTTCTCAAGTATTGCTGCCGGTCCGACCTTTTCAACCTGCGCAGGTCTTACTATGTAATATGTATCATCGATTTTTGTGACTCGCGGGTCTATTACCCAACAATCGCAATTAAGAGGGAACTCACCAGCCCAATCGGTTTTCGAACAAAAAGGCTCCTTGCTTATATCAAAATTAATACCGTCATCACTCATAGCAAGGTGAATACCGGTCATGCTGCCGTTAAACTTTTGCTTGTACTGCGCCGCTATAAGCAGAACAGTTTTCCCGTTATATGTCGTCTGTCCGCAGTTGAAAACCCTCAAAGCCGGAATAGGAAAATCATTTACCGTAATTATCGGATTGCTTTTACAGCGATGCATTATGTATTCATCGCCCTGAAACTTATCAACCATTTAACATACCTCACAAACTAATACACTTTTTCATATTTGTTTTATACATTATAACATTTGTCAAAGCGTAATGTTGGAAGTTTTACGCAGTTTGAATAGACAATTTTTGCGAAATTGAAATTTTTTTGTTATATATTACCTCTTTTGGGAAAAGAATGCGGATTGCTCAATAAATACAGCAATCCGCATTTTAATTATAAAACTGTAATATCAGTATTGTTCATAACAAGATTTTCGGTATATTTAACATAGAATGAATGATACTCATTATCCCAAAAAGCCAAAGCTCCATGGCTGCTACGCCGTTCAAAATTATCCCAATCAATTCTTTCAAAGCTGCAATTATCAAAGGTAATATTTTTAAGTAAACAACCTTTTCTTCCGGTTATATAAGGCAATTCCAACCCTCTTGCCCTGACATTTGAAAAATTGAGATTTCTTATAGCTTCGCATCGGGTGTTTTTATTGTTTTCTATTTTAATATAGATTGGTGCCGAATACATACCGTCCATAACTATATTATTGAATGAAAGCTGTTCTATAAGTGTATCCTCGCGCCCTTCATCCGGTATGCGTTTTTCACCTCTGCCCGGCAAAAGTATGCTTATTCCAACGGATGTATCAGTCATAACTATATTTGAAAATGTACAATTTCGTATAACTCCGTCATTTATCCATCCTATTCTTATACCTCCGGAATAGCTTGTAAGATTACAATTTGTCACTGTTACCTTTTCGCAAACCTTATTTTCAGTGAGGGAAGAATTGTTAGCTCTTACTATTATGCAATCATCACCGCAAGTTATCATACAATTTGATATTGTTACATTCCGGCTTGAGTTAATATGTATGCCGTCGTTATTAGGGTAATCAACTTCAGCCTCAATTTTAACACGGTCAAAGCAAACATAATCGCAATCATGTATCCAATAAGACCATCCGGACGGCTGATTGATCATCATAACATCTGTAACGGTAACATTACGGCAGCCGGTAAAAAACACCACACGCGGCGGCGTCGGAGCATCTATTCGTTTAAACGGCCATGCCCTTGTACTTCCTGGCACTACCGGCTCTACAAAACTCTCTCCGTTGCAATCGATAGTTCCGTTGCCTGTTATTGAAATGTTCTTTGATTCCTCGGCAAATATCATACAGGCATTACGCTCACGCGGAAGCATTGCACTGTCAACATGCTTAAGATCGGTCCTCTCTGGGAAATCCGCACAATTACGAGAACCCAAAAGCACGCCGTCGGACGCCAAATGAAGATTAACATTGTTACGCAATATAATTGTTCCGGTAAGAAAATTTCCGCCGGAAATCAAAACCCTTCCTCCGCCGTTTCTATGGCATTCATCAACTGCCGCCTGAATAGCTTTCGTATTAAGAGTTTCTCCGTCCGGTATTGCCCCATAGTTTCTAATGTCATAAATCATAAGTTTACTCCCGTTTTAATTTTTATTTTTGTATTCACTTGGTGTCATCTGCATAATATTAAAAAATACCCTATTAAAATTTCTGATAGTGTCAAAACCAACCGAATATGCGATATCATTGATGTGCATTGATGATTCTTTCAAGAGTATGCAGGCTCTTGAAATTCTCAAATTATTTATATAACCTGAAAAATTTATTCCTAAGGTTTTTGAGAAAAGTCTTGATACCTGATAATACGAATATCCCAACGCCATACAAACCGATTGCATTGAAATATTTTCTTCGAAATGCTGAGTACAATACTGCAAAAGTTTATGTGCAATTTTATTGTCCATCTCCGATATATCCGTAAATTTCATTTGCGGTATTATGTCGTGTAATATAATATTTAAATATCCGGACAACAGCAAAGGAAAATTAGGATCGTCATTTTCAAACCCGCGAGCATAATTAGCATACGGTCTCAACTGTGAAACTGCGAATTTGACATTTTTCATGCTGCCGTAATTGACTATATTAGATACCGGAGCACTATATAATAATGTTTTTTTGGCATATGGAACAACCTCATTGTAAAATATTATCAGCAAATATTTACTGTTTTCATTTTGCTCATAATAATGCAGTTGATTCGGAAATACAAGGACAGCATCATTTTTATTTGCCGTAAACTTTCTGTTGTTAATGTAAGCGTCTATGCTGCCGTCAAGTACAAGAATCAATTCAAGTTCAGGATGAATATTAGGCTTTGGTGAGAGTAGTGTGCTTGTGAAAAACTCAAGCTTATACTTCTTCTGTTCAAAGTATTCTTTCGTATTATCCGGCATTCAAATCACCTCTTAAGATATTGTCAATATTTTAATTTGCATTATACTTTCCGGTACAATTATAGCATATATCGACATTCTTTACAATAGAAAAAGAAAGGAAGTCCTTTATAGTGTTACGTAGTTAACGAAAATTCATATTTCCCCGCATTACAACGCTTTTCAAAATTCTTAAACTTCAGAGTAAATGGATAAGGTGAATCAATTTTTATTTGTTTTTTATCGTACTCAACCCTTATACCATGAAGATTTGCTTTAACCTTATCAATGCCTTTCACAAATGACGGTTCTATAAGAACATTATCATAACCGAAACCGTTAATTTTAATTCCGGCTATCCACTTAAAGAACCATGTATCGACATGACTAAGATAATGATGATTAAGACTCATTATAGCTTGAGTAGCATAAGCATATCTTTCAGCCAGTGTAGTCATTCCGTCTTTAACCTGCTGGGCAAAGCCTAATTTTTCATCATTAGTCAGTACATCAAAAACAAATTGCTGATAACCGTGTTCCGAAAGCAAATCATAAAACATTCTGTTTCCGTGTGTTCCGAATGTTATTGCCATTCCGTCAGCCTTAACCATTTCAACTATTTTTTTGACAGCGCTTTCTGTTTCTTTCTCATTTAAAAAGCCCGCATATGCCGCCGTAATATACTCAGATATATGTTCAGCTTTATATTCCCCATCAACAATATACTTTTTTCTGAATTCGCTTTTGATTTTTTCGGCAAGCTCAGAGTACCGTGTAGAATCCCTGCCGGTAGCATCGGCAAGTTCTGACATCATAAGCGCACTGATTCTGTAATAAACAGTCATTACAATCTCTAACGAAAAACCGTATTTGATAGGGTTCCAGTCTCCTGTCCCTTTTTGGTTAAGCAGGTATCCACCGTCTCCGAGTCTACGAAAATTATCTAAAGCCAAATTCATAGAATCCCACATATCATCGACAATTTTTCGATTGCCGGTATACTTATAAGTATAATAAGGGACATGGAATAACACACCGTCTGTCCATTCCGGACCTATAAATTTATCATACGCCCATTTTCCGCTGTAAAGTATTGACGGAACCGTACCGTATTCATTTTGCAGATCGGCAGCCATCATCATATTCTCATAAGATACCTCAAAGCTGTCAAAACCTATTGCGATAGCCTCTGCGCTCAACATCTCATCACCGAGCCACGGTGCGTCGCGCTTCGGATTATCAACCCAATATCCTTGACAGCAGGTTTTTATAGATTGAACGCAATTTCTGTGTATTCCGTTTAAAATCATATTGTCCGATATAAATGACGAATCCTCTATTATATCGGTGTGGGCAGTCACTGCCGTTAATTCAATATTATCATATTCGCCGGTAACCTCGACATATCTGTAACCGTACAAAGCAAAAAGAGTTTCAAAAACTTTATCGTTTTCTCCGTTTAATATATATTCAGCCGAGTTATACATATCGGGATACGGTTTTTCTTCCTTTAAATATGTTGACATATCAACATGCATACCATCCGGCGTAAGCCGTTCGGAATAATCGAGTTTTATTCGGCTGCCGCATTTTCCCGAGATTTTCATACGAACATAGCCGGAAGTCGTATTGCAAAAATCGAAGAGACCGGGCAATATTTCAACGCCTTTATTTTCATCATATTTTATGACACCGGGACAGTCGGATTTTCTGAATTTTCCCTCCGGAGCAGATACTACACTGACAGACAACCACTTTGAGTCATCAAATTCGGGATTGCACCAATCCGGAATTTCTTTTCGTGCGTCATATATCTCACCGAATGTTGTAGCAGAAAACAATAACGGAGATTCAAAAGCTTTAAAAGAGTCGTCACTCACCAAGGTATAATTTGTCCCGTCAGCATAGCTGATATCCAGTTGCAAGATTACCTTTTGCGTCATAGGTTTCGGAAGCATCGGGCACTCTTTATAGCAACGATAATTTCCCAAAATAATTCCTATTCTGTTTTACCGTTTTTAAGCATTTCGGTAATGTCATAAGAATTATATATAACCGTCTTTGAAATAAGCGACGGAATCGTCGGTCTGAAAGAACCGGGAATAAGACTGCCGTTTATATAATAGGCACCTTCTCCGTATCCGCAAATATTAAGCGTTGCTTTTGACGGCTTTTCTTTTAAAGAAAATGTCTTTACAATATAAGGTGACGGCAGACTATTCTTAGCAGTGGGGTCTTTTTCTAATGAATAACTTATCCATTTAGAATTTTCAAACATATAAACACTCCTTATTCATAAATACGAACTTCGTAAATTTTCGCATAGCTGACACCTAATGTATCGGTTACAGTTATTCTGACTGTGTCTGCCATTATCGGTGAAAAATTGACCCGAATGAGCCGCCTGAAATTACCGTTTACTTTTCCGACATCCTGCCAGCCGTCTTTATTATGTACCGAAACCGTTAGATCCTTAACCGTTCTGTCCGCCAAAGGTACATAATGGAAGGCATACATCGGATAAGCCAAATCTACATCGGCAGTTATTTGAACAGTGGATATTAACCTTTCTTCCGCAAGCTTTAGGGTTATACTTTGCGGAAGCTTCTGTTTTCTGTCAGAAACCCATGCGTTAAGACCGTTTACGGTAGTTCTTGTTATACCGTTTATAACATTTCCCGGGTCTGCGTTCGCCGTTATATCAACCTTATCACTGAACGACAACTGACAGCCATCGATTTGCCAGACCAATCTGCCACCTTCTACCGTGAAATGATGCATCTTATTGTTTGTGGGACGGCGTCCCCTCCAATATAGACCTTCCTCTGCGGAAATCAGTACAGCCCAGCTTGTGTTTTCAGGCGTTTTATCAAACGGCAAGCAGACAATGCTTTCGCCCTTGACCACCGTAATTTCATTTGATTGCACTACTGTATAATCGTTAGGTTTATCTGAATCATTTAATATTACAAGCTTTACAATGATTTTTTGCTCCGTATCTGTGGTATTTTTAAGTTCAACCTTATAGTAATCGGCTGAATATTTTGTAAACTCACCCTTAGGACCGCAAATTCTCGGTGAGGTCAAAGGCAGCCATTCGTCATAAGTGCCGGGAAGAAGCGAGACCGTTTCGGTTTTTGAAACGGAGCTTGCCGTTACGGCAGCACTTTTTGCCAAATCGTTTTTATCTTCGTTTTTAAGCCCTAAAACCGTAACATCATCTTTTAAAAGCAACTGCCTGAACTGCTGCATTTTTGTTTTGTAAAGCTCGCGGGGCGTTATTCCGTTTTTAATACAAACCGAAGCCGCGGTTCCTATTACCTGACCCTCGGTCGCAATGGTGTTTTCAACACGGGCAGATCCTAAAGCTATATGCGAAACAGAAGCACACCGACCCGCCATTAAAAGATTTTCGATGTTCTTAGAATACAGGCAACGGAACGGTATAGGTGTAAGCGGGACATTTTGATTGGAATAAAACGGACCCTCTTTGCCCGAAAAAAGTCCTTTCGGATGATGCAAATCAATAGACCATCCGCAATATGTTACCCCGTCATCAAAATCGGTCTTACCGTCAAAATCGTTTTGATTAAGTACAAAGTCCCCCATTAACCTTCTGTTTTCACGCTTTGAATTGTGAAGTGCCAAACCGGTAAGCTTATAATTAGCGCATTTTTCTTTTCCGCTCCATGAATTTTTAACCCAATCGAAATAACCTACCGCTATTCTCACAAGCTGGTCTCTGCAGAATTCATCGTCCCATAAATCGTCAAAATCGTTTGAGTTTTCAACCCACCACGGAGAGTCTATTGCGTCTCCCATCGGAGTTCTGTGGAGCTCATCGCCTTCGGGCAGCTTGACCGCCCAATCGGGTGCTTTAAATATTACCGGGTTATCTGTATTTTCCGCTCTGTAACCTCTGAATTTTCTTTTATCAGGGTCAGGCTGAGCGCAAATACACCCGCTCATAGTAAGCGTATCTGCGTCTTCCGGAGCAAATTTTTCATTATACTGCCATTTTGCCTCTCTGCCTATACGGTATGCCGCTCCGGCATAATACCCGAGCCACGCGTCCCCCGAACAGTCGGCAAACATTTTGCCTTTAAATACGCTTTTTTCAAGAGTAATTGCATTTATTGTTGTTGCGGAATTAATCTTACCGTCAACGGTATTGGCATCAATACAAAGCTCATTGCAAAAAACCGTAATATTTTCTTCGTTTGCAATTAAAAACTCCATTGCTTCCTGCCATGTGCAGCTTTTATATTCCCTGATACGCTTAATTTCGTTTGCAATACCTGTTTCATGAAAACCCAAATGCCTTGATCCTGCGCCGTCAAGTCCTATGGTTCCCTCTCTACTTGCATTGCCGCCTATTGTCGGTCTGCCTGTAATAAGCGCCGTTTTAAGGCCATGCCTTGCTGCGGCAATAGCTGCCGGAACTCCGCCCGGACCTGCACCTGCCACAACAAAATCCCATTCTCCGCAGTTCTTAATTTCGTCAGATATCCCTTTTATTTGCCGCCTTTGTTTTTGTAATCTCTCTATTTCAGGCGACGGTACAAAATCCATATCGTCTGTTATTATTACTGCGGCACAGCGCGTCAGCCAACCTGTCAAATCGTGCAGAGAAAAGGTATGCTTGCCGCAGCCAAGCTCTATATCGCCTGCAATTTCCCAGTACCAGTTTTGTGTCGGCATTTTGCCGCATACGGCAGGCAATTCCTTTCCGTCAACAATTACATTAAACTGCCCTGGAGCCTCGGGATATTTCCAGTTTTTAGTTCTTACAAATATTCTGTATCTACCGTTCTCTTTGACATCAAACTCAGCTATCGCATCGTTTACAGGCTCACCGGGAATATCACAGGCTATTAGATACGACTGCCCGACGGCTCTTACAAACTGAGTTTCAAGCTTCCATCCGCCTTTGTTTTCAAATTCAGGAGCGTCAATCCATAAAGTATACATATCTTTCCTCCGTATTTTTAATCACCGATTACGGTGTTCTTGCACATAGGACAATCAATAAAGTTATCATCAGATCCACAATCCGTAAACTTATTGCCGCTTATCTTAACTCCGTCGGTTGAGGTTACAAATATACACCTGCCGGATTTTTCCTTAAACACATTTTTGGTTATTACAATATTTTTGTGAACACCGAGCGCCCCCGCCCCTCTTTTATCGTGATTATCCTGCACGGTTATTACGGGGCAGTCATCATTTACAAATCCGCATTTTTCAAATATATTGTTGTGAATACTCATATTCTTAACGGGGCCCACTTCATACCAGCGTCTGACATCTGGCGCCGCCTGTATTGCCGGGAGCGACATACCGTAAAATTTGCAATCCGATATTTCAATATTTTCGGTTTGTAAAACAAACGCTCTTGCCCTTGTATTTCGTATATTACAGTTCTTTATTTCAACCGATGCGGCAAATGCGGTATTCTGAAGAATAGCCCCTTCTTTCAGTTCTCCCATAAGGTTTTCATAGCACAGCCTATCCTTTTCAAAGGATATTACCTTGAATTCGCCCTTTTTATTGCAGGTTTCGGGATCCAATACGGTTATAATATCGCCTTTATTACACCAGTCGGGTGATAAAATTCCATCCGGCCTTTTTTTACAGTAGTTGCACTTTATAATACCGTTTTCTATATCCACCGCCGTTACCGTTGCGGCGGTAGAGTGAATATTAAGCGCGTCGTCTCCGAGACCCTCAAAATCGCAGTTTTTCATCGTAAGCTTTCCGCAAAGACCTGTTATATGTATTCCGTCACAGTTGCCCGACATAATTCTTTTTGAATTTTCGGGCAGCACAAGATTATAATTGTCAAGATAAAGATTTTCAGAGCGCGGCAAAACTATAATGCCCATACCGCCTGCCGAATATATTGTCAAATTTTCTATAAAAGTGTCATCGGAATTTTTTATAAGAATTGAAACAGGACCGTAAGAGCTGTGACGAACGCAAATTGTCTGCCCTACTGTAAGACACTTTATTGCCCGTTCCGGCAGATAAACATTAAATCTGTTATTTCCGAGATAATCGTACTTACAACCCGTATAAATTCCCGCAAGCAATATTTCTCCTGCCAAGAGTGCGGTCTTGCTTTTATCGGGATCCGCACAGTAATATTCGGGTCGCTTGTCAAATGAGCCGTCTTTGTCGCAGCTGTTTTGCATCATAAAAATTTCTTTGCCCGTAACCTTAAAATCGGAAAGAACGGACAAAACATAAGAATTTTCATCAGGATTTATGCTTTCTACCGTTCCGGTTACATTAACAGGAGTATCGGTTTCAAGTATGAAATTACAAAGCTTTATATCCTTACAGCCCGTAATATGAAAAACATCGCAGGTCGGTTTATCTCTGCTTCCGTTGTTGTAGTGGCTCACTATAACAGAGCCGTTTCCGTCTATTACAATATTTTTTCGGTTTACAACATTTATACGCCGTTCAATATAGTATTCGCCTTTTGGAATACTGCAAATACCGCCGTCCGGCGTTGCATATATTTTTTCTTCAATATACTCGGCAAAACATTTCATAATAAGTCACTCCCTTACCTTAGCTTTGGCTTAATTGCTTTCCAAAATGCGTCAACTCGGTATTCTTCACTTATTTTTTATCAAAGGTTTGCATAGTCATTTTTCGATATGACTGCCGCCATTACGCAAAATTGTGTTTAGGCAAACGAGAATTGAATCGTAACGCCTGCCGTTTGAGAAAAATCCTATTGCTTTTGCTACCACAGACTTTATCTTTTCAATCATAAGAGCACTCTTTTTATTATAACATTTTATACTGTCTGAGTTGGAAAAATCGGGCGTATTTTATAGACATTTTTTTGCATTTTTTGTGTTTTTTGTATAATATATCAAGTCAAACCCCCGCACATTAAAAATGCACGGTGGTTTTAGTTATTATTCAGTTATCTGCTTATAAGCATACACGGCAAAATCGTTCGGGTCAAGCTTTTCCGCTTTTCTTATGCAGATTTCAGCCTCGCTGTACTTTTCTTCGCCGTAAAGCGCAAACGCCTTAAGAGTGTAGCCTGCAAGCAAATTGTGCTTTTCAATATCAAGCTCAAACGGCATAGGACTGGGCGAGCCGACGCCGTAATATGTCCTCATATCCTTATTGTCAATAAGGTTTTGAGCCGTGCTGAGCATTTCTTCGAGCACTCGGTTTGCTTCGTCCTTCCTGCCGAGTTCCTTCAGTGCCAGCGCTCTGAACAGCGAAATTTCAGAAACCGCCGCCTTGTACTCAGCCGCCTTTTCGAGTGCTTCGGTACGCTTATCGCCCGTGTAAAGCTTGCTCAAATAATAGTAGATATGCGCCTCTTGATTAAAGAAGGTCTTAGCCTCTCCGTAGGATTTCGGCATATTTATACCGTTAATATATATCTGCTCTGCTTTTGCGGTATCGCCGTCTGCCGCAAGCTTATTGCCGTAAAGCACATGCATCCATGCGTGTTGCTTTGTAAGCTTGCCCTCGCCGCCTTCGTAAATATGGAAGTGCTTTACAGCCGCCATATTTATGGCTTTTTTATACTTACCCTGCTGTGGCAGCAGCCCCGAGCATG
>OGOX01000244.1_pt1 | contig 44538 bp, 30 predicted proteins | sample 1552761 | NCBI WGS metagenome assembly OGOX01 (sample SAMEA2580212, study PRJEB22360) | human gut metagenome | biome: human gut; feature: human-associated habitat; material: faeces | place: Denmark | collected 2008/2010
TAAATTTCGGAGTTTCTTCAATATAAGCAACTGCTTCTTCGTAATTCATAAAAAAATTCACCACTCATCTAATGTATTCGCAGCTATCTGGTCTTTAAAACCAAACCGCTACGATATCATTATATATGAGTGGTGAAAGATGTCCAGTACTAATCGTAATCTTTTATTCGTCAGAATCAGGATTCATCTGTCGGAAGTTTCCATTTATTTTCAGAATACAACATATAAACCGAACGATCGTAACTCTTGCTCAATGCCTTTCTGGTTGAACTGTTGCTTCGCTGTGATACTGATATTCTGTCAAAATCCTTCAGTTCTGTGCCTGATATCATCAGTGTGGTCGGATTCACATATACAGTATCGATCCATTCCCCGTTCAGCTTAACCTGACTGGATGGTGTGAAGTTTGTTCCCTTTAATCGATATGTAAAATCTATGTCAGAGATAAGATCCATAGAATCCAGACTCACATCATAAATGCCCATTCGCATTTTGGTTCTTTCAAATGTCAGTTCCTTATCTTTGTATGCATACTTTTCTCCATAAAGAAGATCATACTGAAGCGTTTCCAGATCTACCTGGTAATTTCGGGTATTTCTTCTTGCCTGGTGATAACGGAAGATTGTTCCTTCATGTATTCCGGCGCGATCCATAACCTCTGCTGCCATCTGATAAGCTGAGAGATTCACCTTCTTTTTCTCCATGCCGAAATTGTCCCACATTACATATTCTGTCTGGAACAGATATTTATTCTTGAGATCTTCAACCGTAAGTCCCATTGTTGGAAGGTGATCGCCGTACATAACCAGGATCACATCCTCCGGATAATCTGCCAGTGCATCTGTCAGCTCTTTAACAAAATTATCCATTTCGTGGATCTCATTGCAGTAATACTCCCACTGGTTGTTCTGCGCTTCTGTTGCGGCACCTGTGACTGTGATCTCCGGATCATCGATCAGCTGTTCTTCCGGATATGCTCCATGTCCCTGTGTGGAGATTGTATATACATAATCCGGTCCTTCCGTAGAATCCAGACATTTGATGATCTCATCAGTGAGAACTTCATCTTTTGTCCAGCCCAGCGGGTTCTTATCATTTTCCTCTGCCATATATTCAGCAGAAGTGAAAGTATCAAATCCAAGGTTCGGAAAGATACTTCTTCTTCCGTAGAAGTTTGCCTCATTATTATGAACCGCATGGGTGGTATAGCCCAGATTCTTCAGTACATAAGGTGCACTCTCACAGGTAGTCTCTCTCAGAATACTCTTATAAGGATATTCCCCGGGTCCGAAATAATGCATACTCATTCCTGTAATGGATTCAAACTCCGTATTCGCAGTACCTGCACCTACAGAGGGAACCTTATAATATCCGGAGGAATATTCCTCCATCAGCTTTCTGAACGTAGGGATAGGATCTTCCGAAATATTCAGATAGTTTACCAATGTGGGATCAAAGAATGATTCCAGCTGCAAAAACAGAATATTCGGCCGCTTTTCTTCCTGCGTTTCCGGAAGATTCTTTTCCGTCTTTTCAATTCTTTTGATTTCTTTCTCAGAATAATCTCTCGGACAACTGATTCCCGTATTGAAAATCGTAGTTGCCAGACAGTAAGGATATCCATAATCCTCATATGCAAAAGCAATATTTCCAAAGTAATTGGAAAGTACCCTCTTCTCCAGTGCCAGCTGTGTACATCCTGCAAAAAGAGCAACTGCCAGCAGGATCAGAGGAATATTATAGCGGTATTTAATCTTGTTCTGATACTTCGGTCCTTTAATAAGCAGGATCAACAGTAAGATAACAAGAATCCCAAACAGGATGCAGACTGCCACAACACCTGCAGCAGGCAGGTATTTATTGGCAATCTTTAATGCATCTGTGATCAGATGCAAATCCGGTCCTGTAAACGGTGTAACACGGTTGAGCAGGAGAACACCGTTAATAATGGCCAGTATCAGCCAGAACAACGTAACCAGTACTCTCCAGAATACTCTCCTGTGAAACAGATAAACAATTAGTGACGAGGTAAAAATGAATGCCGCATTATATGCAAAAACCAGAGGTCTCTGTGTCATATAATTCCAGGCTTCTATAAACGAGTGACGGCAGATTGCCTCCATAACAAAATATCCCGCTGCGCTGGCAAGTACATGGAGTAAAAGGGAGATTTTGTTACAAATCTTATACAATTTCATCTAAACACTCCCTTATTTCTTAAGCTGTTCTAACTGTCCTTTAACCTTATCCATCATTTCTTTATATTTCGCAAGTTTGTCTTTCTCCGCATCCACCTTGGCAGCAGGTGCCTTGTTTACGAAGTTCGGATTATTCAGCATACCTTCACATCTTGCGATCTCTTTTGTGAGACGTTCTGTTTCTTTTGTAAGACGTTCAATCTCTTTATCTTTGTCAATCAGGTCTTCCAACGGCATATATACAACCGCATTGGAAACAACTACTGAAACTGCATCTTCACTGATTCCGTTCTTGTCTGTCTGTACCAGAATCTCTTTTGCAAATGCAAGATTTACAAAGGATTTCTTGCTGTTCTCATACATTACTGCTGTTTCAGCATCCTTTGCCACAATATGCAGGCTTGTCTTGCGGTTATTCGGAACATTCATCTCTGTTCTGGTATTACGGATACCTCTTACAACCTCTTTGAAGCCCTCGATTGCTTTCTCAGCATCCGGGAAGTTTCTCTCTTCTCTGTATACAGGCCATTCGGAGATCATAATAGACTCTTCTTCAGGAAGAAGTGTGCAGTAGATTTCCTCTGTGATAAACGGCATATACGGATGAAGAAGCTTCAGGCCTTCTGTCAGCGCTGTTCTTAATGTCCAGAGTGCATCATTTGCTGCCTTCGGATCTTCCTCTGCCTTCCACAGACGAACTTTAGCCATCTCAATATACCAGTCGCAGAGTTCATCCCACAGGAAGTCATAAACCTTCTGTACTGCAATACCAAGTTCATATTTTTCCATGTTCTCTGTAGCTTCGCGGATCACTGTATTTAAGTGAGACAGAATCCATTTATCCTCTGCACAGAGATCATTTAAGTTCTCCGGCTCTGTCACTGTCTTGCCTTCCAGGTTCATCATGATGAAACGGGAAGCATTCCAGATCTTGTTTGCGAAGTTACGGCTTGCTTCTACCTTTTCCCAGTAGAAACGCATATCATTTCCAGGTGCATTACCTGTCATCAGAGTAAGACGAAGAGCATCTGCGCCGTATTTATCAATAACTTCCAGAGGATCGATACCGTTTCCAAGAGACTTACTCATCTTACGTCCCTGGGAGTCACGTACCAGACCATGGATCAGTACATGATGGAACGGAACCTGATCAGTCTGCTCCAGAGCAGAGAATACCATACGGATAACCCAGAAGAAGATAATGTCATATCCTGTAACAAGCACATCTGTCGGATAGAAATATTCCAGTTCCGGTGTTTTCTCCGGCCAGCCAAGTGTGGAGAATGGCCATAATGCAGAACTGAACCAGGTATCCAGTGTATCCTCATCCTGATGAAGATGTGTACATCCGCATTTCGGGCATTTCTCAGGCATTTCTCTTGCAACAACTACTTCACCGCACTCATCACAGTAATAAGCCGGAATTCTGTGTCCCCACCATAACTGTCTGGAAATACACCAGTCGCGGATATTCTCAAGCCAGTGAAGATACGTCTTGTCAAAACGGGACGGAACGAATTTCAGATCTCCGTCATCCAGAGCTTTGATCGCAGCCTTTGCCATCTCGTCCATCTTTACAAACCACTGTGGCTTGATCATAGGCTCTACCGTTGTGCCGCAGCGGTCATGAGTTCCAACGCTGTGGTTGTGAGGAACTACTTTTACCAGAAGTCCAAGTTCTTCCAGATCTGCTACCATTGCCTTACGTGCTTCGTAACGGTCCATACCAGCGTATTTTCCACCAAGCTCGTTGATGGTCGCATCGTCATTCATAATGTTGATCTCTTCCAGATTGTGACGGCGTCCAACCTCAAAGTCATTAGGGTCATGGGCAGGTGTGATCTTTACACATCCTGTTCCGAATTCTTTGTCTACATATTCATCGGCGATCACCGGAATCTCTCTGTCTGTGAGAGGAAGCTTCAGCATCTTGCCGATGAGATCCTTGTAGCGCTCATCTTCCGGATTTACGGCAACAGCAGTATCACCCAGCAGGGTTTCCGGACGTGTAGTTGCAATCTCTACGAAACGTCCCTCTTCCCCTACGATCGGGTAATTAATGTGCCAGAAAAATCCGTCCTGATCCTCATGCTCAACCTCTGCATCAGAGATGGAAGTCTGGCATACAGGACACCAGTTGATGATTCTGGAACCTTTGTAGATATAGCCTTTTTCATATAATTTGATAAATACTTCCTGTACTGCTTTGGAACATCCCTCATCCATTGTGAAACGTTCTCTCTCCCAGTCTGCGGAAGCACCCAGTTTCTTTAACTGATTGATGATCTTTCCGCCGTACTCCTCTTTCCATGCCCACGCATGTTTTAAGAATTCCTCACGGCCGATATCGTGTTTGTCGATACCTTCTTTTTTCAGCTTGTCGATAACCTTAACCTCTGTAGCGATAGCTGCATGGTCAGTTCCCGGCTGCCATAATGCTTCATAGCCCTGCATTCTCTTGAAACGGATCAGGATATCCTGCATGGTTTCATCCAGTGCATGTCCCATGTGAAGCTGTCCGGTTACGTTTGGCGGCGGCATAACAATAGTAAACGGTTTCTTGTCCGGATTTACTTTTGCATGGAAATATCCATTGTCCATCCATTTTGTGTAAAGACGCTCTTCGATTCCCTTAGGATCGTAAGTTTTTGCAAGTTCTTTGCTCATAATGTCCTCCTAATTATATATCTGAAACTAAAGTATCTACGGATTACTCCGTTATAAAGCAGTCACCCTGACAACCAAACAAATAAGCATACTGACTTCGCTTTCCGCATCCAGCCAGATAACTGTGTCATAAACTTATTCGATAAAAAACGCCCCTCACACGCATTATACGTGCAAAGGGCGACATAGATCGCGGTACCACCTTAGTTTGTCTCTCATTCCCTTAACGCGGGATACGTGAAAACCTACCATGCGCGTATATAACTCTGATATGATTCATACACACTCACTTCAGCCTCCCGGCTCCAAAGCTACCTTCAGCACTTCTGTTCCCGGGAAACCTTCCAGCTTATAAGCTTCCCTCTCTGTGGGGCATTACCGCCTACTCCTCTTTTTCACAGCCTTTTTCTGGATTCTACTATAATGAAAAAAGGCTTTCTTGTCAAGAACGTTTCTCCGGATTTCACAAATTTATCTGGTGTCATACGTATATTTTTCCCGCATTGTCGAACAAAATTTTATCAATAATATCCTTTGCATTATTTACGGAAAGATATCCGTCCTCTATTTTTTCTCTCAGAACACTACACAGTGAAAAACGGAATGCAAGAAGGGAGCCATAACTTTCCTCTACTGTCCACGTATCACATCCCCAGCAGATTTTATCAATCTGGGACATCTCGATCAACTGATGCATTACACGTTTTGATGCGGTGTAGGATAAGATTGGAAGCCATGTCAGATCCGGATATAGATTCGGATATCCGTCTACTATGGAAAAAAGATCATCCACCCATGGAAAGCCACAATGCAGTAGCACAAATTTCGTTTCCGGATTATTTTTTATCACATTGTTCAACTGCAGTATATTCGTATCTATAACTTGCCCCATTCCTGTGTGACATTGTAATGGAAGTGACACTTCCGCCGCAATTTCACATATTTTCCAGAACAAATAGTCCTGAAAACATCTGATATCTTCCTGGGTTATATCCGACTCTTTTAAACGGAATACCCTTTCAGCCTGCTCCCGCGTCACTTTTTCAAAATGAAGACTACGCTCATAGGCCATCGCTATTTTTAAGGCCACACAGCCCTCACTCTTTTTTTGTATGATCCACTTTCTGACCCACTCCACATAATCCTGTAAATTGTCCGGCAGCTCACCGAAGTTCTCTTCCAGTGATACACCGTCATGATTGCGAAGTCCTTTTTTATAGCCCAAAAAGAACAAATCCAGTCGAAAAGCAGGCGTAAACAGTTCCGGTCTTCCATTGTCAGAGCCCGGATTCCAGTAGGTATCTACGATTACTTTTTGATACTTACACTTATTTTTCAGTACATCCATGTAAAAGTCGGGATTTTGATGCGCTTTTCTGATCTGATCTGAAATCTGATCCCAGTTCTGAGCTGTGATCGGCTCCGATATTCCATACAACTCCCCGATTGCCTTTTGAAGCCAGACAAAATAAGATTTATATCGTGTTTTTTCCAGATATGCATTCCTGCTTTCTGCTGTTGTCCCCGGAGTTACCTGCTGCCATTGTAAATACGTATTATTTATCAGCTTATCCAGATCAAAATCCACCATCGCCTGTTCCGGCAGATGATGTGAATGCGTGTTCCTGATTTTATGATCGGATATATAGTTCATTAATTCCTGCTCTATCTGATTTGCTGTTCCCATGATAATATTCCCCTTTCTTCCTCTTATCCATTCTATCCGTTTGACTACCTATTTAAAAACCACAGAAAAACAATTTCTTCTTTTCCGCAATAAAGCGACAAATCGTTTATTCCACACTTTTCAGGGATTCTACCATGTCAATCTTCTTTAATTTCTGATGCATAAACAGATTTACGATCATGGAGAATCCAATTGTCAGCAGTCCGCAGTACAGGAAACTGACAGGATTAATATTTCTTCCGAACATGACCGCATCCACTTCCACAGTACGGATAATATATCTGTGCAAAAAGATTCCGAATACAGCCCCTGCCAGCACGCCGATGAGGGTAAGGATAACGTTCTCCCTGTATACATAGGCAGAAACTTCATTATCATAGAATCCCAGTACCTTCAGGGTTGCCAGTTCTCTCTGGCGTTCCGTAATATTGACATTGTTCAGATTATACAGGACTACGAAAGCAAGCATTCCCGCAGAAATGATCAGCACTATGATTACCGTATCCAATGCTCCCAGCATTCTGTGAAGCTGAGCCTCCAGACTGCTGGTATAGCTGATGCTTAATGCAGCCGGGTGCTTCAGGATCTCATTTCCCACCTCAGATTCTGATTCTTTATATTCCTCTTTTACTGTGAACACAGTAGCAGAATAGTCAGGCTTCTCCCCGAAGGTCTGTTCATAGACATTTCCTGTCATATAAATATAATGTCCCATGTAATTCTCTGTCACTGCTGCGATCTTTGTCTCATAATTTTTCCCATCCTTTGTGATGGTCATGGTATCCCCGACTTTCAGTCCTGTCAGAGTTGCCGTCTTCTCACTGATCACTGTACCTGCATCAGTCAGCTTATATTTCTCTTTTGTCTTTCTGTCCTGAAGTGTTACATCCTTATTAAAGGTCTCAAGATTCTCAGGCACATACACATATACGCTGATATTGGATTTATTTCTGGGAACACTCATCTTGGTAAACTGCACATGGGTATATCTCTCGATCTGGCTGTCATTCTTCAAAAATTCATCCAGCTCCTGTCTCTCCTTATCCGTTGCATCCTCATCATCAATGATCGTTCCTGTATAATGCTGAAGCTCCTGATACTGCCGTCTGGCAATATCCATAATGGAATCCCTGAGTCCAAAACCTACCAGCATCAGCGCCATACTTCCTGAAATACCGAAAATCGTCATAAAGAAACGTTTTTTATATCGGAAAAGGTTTCTCAGCGTAGATTTCCATGTAAAATTCAGATGCTTCCAGAAAAGCGGGATCCGTTCCAGCAGGATTCTCTTACCCTCTTTGGGAGCAGGAGGACGCATCAGTGATGCCGGAGTTTCCGCCAGTGCCCTGTAACAGGAGAAAATGGTGGCTCCGACGGTACACGCCGTTGCCGCACCTGCTGCGATCATTGCAAATTTAAATTCATAACGGATCTGGATATTGTTCATCATGCCCTTGTACATAATGCCATACCCGTTAATAATAACCAAAGGCAGGATCTTCTCTCCGATCAGAATTCCCAGAATACTGCCTCCCACTGTGGCAAGAAAGGCATACAGCAGATATTTGGATGCAATTGCATACTTTCCGTATCCCAGAGCCTTCATTGTACCGATCTGGGTTCTCTGTTCCTCCACCATTCGTGTCATGGTAGTCAGACTTACCAGTGCAGCCACCAGGAAAAAGATAACAGGGAAAACCTGTCCGATACTTCTCATTCTGTCTGCATTATCCCCATAATCTGAATATTCCGGCAGATCATTGCGGTCCGTTACCATCCATTCCGGCATACTGATATCATCGATCTCATCCTGAGCATCCTGAATCTTCTTCTCACCGTCTGCAATTTCTTTCTCTGCATCCCTCTTGCCGTCTTCGTATTCTTTTTTACCTTCTTCCAGATCCTTCTCAGCTTTCTTGATGTCCTTTCTGGAATCCTTCAGCTTCTGTTCGTTCTCTGAGATTTCCTTCTCTCCATCCCTCAGCTTCTGTTCATTGTCGGCAATCTCTTTCTCGCCGGAAGCAAGCTTCCCTTCATTCTCCCGGATCTGTGCTTCTCCCGAAGCAAGTTCTGCCTCCTTCTCCTCTAACTGAGCCTGGCTGGAATTTAGTTTTGCTTTTGCAGCATCGATCTGTTCCTGTGCTGACTCAAGCTGGGCTTCTTTTTCCTGAATCTCTTTTCTGGCTGGTTCCAGCTTCTTCTCCTGAGCCTTCACCTCTTTCCATCCTGCATCAATCTTTGCCTGGGCATCGGGAAATGCGGCCTCCTGCTGGTTCAGTTCTGCTTCCTTTGCATCAAGCTGGGCCAGTCCGCTCTCCACCTGGCTTAAACCACTCTCCAGTTCACTTCTTGCTGCTGCGATCTGGTTTCTGGATGCTTCCAGCTGGGCTGCCTGACTGTCCACCTGCTCCTGATAAGCGGAAACCTGTGCTGCCAGAGCCGCCAGGTCTTCCTCGGAATATGTGCCTGAAGCTTGTGCCTGCTCATACTGTGCCTGCAATGCTGCAAGCTGACTTCTGGCACCCTCTAATTGAGCCTCTCCTTCGGAAAGCTGGGCCTCCTGCTGCTCAATCTGCGCAAGTCCCTGATTGCAGCTTTCCTTTTTGGCATTTAAGTCCTGTCTGGTTGCTGCAATCTGCTCTCTGCCTGACTGAATCTGCGCCTTTCCATTGTCAAGTTCCTGCTGGCTCTGGGTAAGCTGCGTCTTTGCATCCGCAATCTGCTTCTCACCGGCGCTTAACTGATTCTTGCCATCCTCAAGCTGTGCTTTTCCATCATCAAGCTTTGCCTGGTTCTCTGAAACCTCCGCCCATCCTGCATTCAGCTGTTCCTTTGCAGATGCGATCTGTGCTCTGCCACTGGCAAGCTGCTCTTTCGCACTGGCAAGCTGGGATCTGCCATCCTCTAATTCCTTCTTTGCATCTGCAAGCCGGGCTTTTCCGTCCTCCAGTTCCTTTTTTGCGTCTGCAAGCTTTTTCTTGCCATCCTTATATTCCTTCTTGCCGTCTTTTAACTTCTTTTTGCCGTCCTCCAGTTCCTGTCTGGCATCCGCAAGCTTCTCATTAGCTTCCTTCTTTCCGTCTTCAAGTTCCTGTCTGGCATCTGCAAGCTTGTCATTGGCTTCCTCTACAATCTCATCATATCTGACCTGACACCGTTCTGCCTCAATCCCCTCCACTCGCTCCTGCACTCGCTCTATCAGGGAATCATAAGCATCTGTATAGCTGATCAGATCCTGTGCCCCATGAGCCTGCACATAGATCTGTGTATAAACCTCCTGGTCAAAATCCTCAGGGAGCACATAGGCAAATCCATTAACCTCACCGGAACCAAGAGTAGAGTTTCCCCGGTTATAGGATATGTAAAGCGGACTCTCACCTAAACCCACAACTGTGTAATCTGTCTTTTTCAGCAGTTCGCTGTCTCCGCCCTCTTTCAGGGTAATCTGATCACCCACCTTATATCCATTGCTCTCAGCAAAAATACAGTCAAGGAAAATCTCTCCGCTTTTTTCCGGAGCTTTTCCCTCTGTCACTGAGATCCGGTTCATGGTTTGATCCACAGCTTCCACATGAAGTACCTTCTGCTTCTCGCCTTCTCCACACATTACATCTGTACCATAGGCGCCCTCTGCATTCTCTACTCCGTCCACCTTCCTGATGGCAGCTACATCATCCTCCGTCAGTCCCAGAGTTCCCATTACTTTGATATCCATAAGATTGGTTTCATCATAATAGGCATCGCCTGAGAAGCGCATATCTGGTGACGAGGCCTGTATCCCGGAGAAAAACGCAACGCCCAGAGCAACAATCATAAATATGGAAATAAATCTGGCCTTACTTTTGCGTATCTCCATCCAGAAATCTTTATGCATTGCTTTCATACTCATCACCTACCATTCTATCTCCTCAATCGGTGTAGGATGGTCATTCATCGTCATCCTGGAAACCTTTCCGTTCTTGATCTTGATCACACGGTCTGCCATAGGTGTCAGCGCCGAGTTATGGGTAATGACGATCACTGTCATTCCACGCTCTCTGCACATATCCTGCAAAAGTTTCAGGATTGCCTTACCTGTCTGGTAGTCCAGTGCACCTGTGGGCTCATCACACAACAACAGCTTGGGATTCTTCGCCAGTGCCCTGGCAATGGAAACTCTCTGCTGCTCACCACCGGAAAGCTGTGCCGGGAAATTGGTCAGTCTGTCCTTCAGTCCCACTTCCTCCAGAACCTCCCTGGCATCCAACGGATTTTTACAAATCTGCAATGCCAGTTCTACGTTCTCCAGCGCTGTAAGATTAGGCACCAGATTATAGAACTGGAATACAAATCCAATATCATTTCTCCGATAACCGGTAAGCTGCCTGCTGTTATATCTGGCAATATTCCTTCCATCCACCAGAACTTCTCCGCTGGTAGCCTGATCCATACCCCCAAGAATATTCAGCACTGTCGTCTTGCCCGCACCGCTGGGACCAACGATCACTACAAACTCTCCCTTGGCAATCTCAAAGCTGATCTCATCTACTGCAACGATCTTTACTTCTTTGGTTCCATATATCTTGGAAACCTTATCCAGTTTTACATATGCATCTGTCATCTCACTCATCCGCATTTCCCCTGTAATTTTATTTTTGCTACACTGGTAATTTTATTTTGTTACAATTATTAACGATTCTTTTGACCCCGATTTATTTCCGTATTTATTTACAGGCAGGTCAAATTCTGACCTGCCTGGTAGTCTTAATGGTTATATTTATTGTAACACATTATACTTATAATTCAAAATAAAATATTCATAAAAAATCCAGATATTCCAAAACCGCCTGATCATCTCAGGCGGTTCATCATTTTGACTATGCACAGCACAAGCTTCCTTTCTTCTTAATTGTATGTACCAGAACATCTTATATCTTCTTTACCCGTTATTATTTTACATTAAACTGATGCAGAAAATATAAAAAAGGAATAAACATGCATCATCTGACCTCGAATCTTTATTTTTATTCTTACCTAATTTCCGTAAGGTTCTTTTTCATCCCCATCTGAAGTTAATTTTGTGGCTATATTTACTCCGTCTTTTACATAATACTCGATTGTCACCTGAATCCCGGAACGAATAAGGTTCGCTCTTGCAGGATTAAATTCAGAAACATTTGTCTGAACCTGTTCTGCATCAGCTCAAATTATCCGAGTGTGTTTTCAGATACACCGCCTTAAGATATTACGCCCAGTACCATCCATATAATCTGGTACCATCTTTAGCTGTATAGTATGCTCTTACATAATAATTTTCATTCTTATTTAATTTTCCGGTTTCATCTATATAAGATGTAACACTCCTATTTTTTATAGTTTTGATTTTTCTTTACTTCCAGGCATTTTCATCATATCTGTACAGAATATATCCCTATGTGCCTTTTACCTGTGCCGACTTAAAAGTGAGGCTTTTCCCTTCCTGTATGTATAACCGAATTTGCCAATTTTATTTCTGTACTTTTGTTTATTTTTTTCTTCTACACTACTTCCGTCTTTTTCTGATTGTTGTTTTAAATATCCCGGATACGTTTCCATATCGATAATCACAGGATATTCTCCATGTGCGATAATATTTTCACCATGAAGATCTGTTGCTCCAAGGGCATATCCCAAAAACAGATGTATGCCCATTCTGAAATAATAATGCTCCACCTCGCTTTCGTTTTTACAGGGAATATTCTCAATTTTTTCTTCCCACCCATAGGAATCATGAGATAAATATTGTACCGTCCTGCAGGAAATTCCTGTTTTTCTGCATAAATAGTTATAAAGTTCCTGATATTTTATATTCTTATCAAGACTATGTGGCTTATAGTACAGAATTGTTCCATTATCCAATTCTACCTTTGCCACACTTCGTCCTCCTCTGTGTGTATCGCCTTTCGACATGTAAATTCCCACAGTCCCGGAAAACTTTCTTCCATCACAGAATATTTTTTGTATCTGTTCTTTTTCTGCATAAAGAGATTTCCTGATTTCACATTCTGCTCTCTGGATAGAGTTATTTTTTAATTCAAGCAGACGTTTTAACTCGGGATATTCCTGCAGTAAAGATTTTATATATGTTGCATTGTTAAGATATTTTTTTTCATAATAATCATATTGTTCTTCAGAAGTATTTCCTTTTAGATTGCCTTTCGCCTTTTGTTCATGAATACTCAATATAAAAATCCGTTCTGATATCGCATTATTATAATGATTAAAGTCTGGCATACCTTTTCTATTTCCTTTAACAACATATTGAAAAAAAAGATCCGTTATGTAAAGTATATGCTTCCACTTCTACTCCATTTTCTTCATAAAACAGTTCTATTTCCTTAAGTTCTTCCTCAATACATCCAATAAATTCTTCTGTCATTTTTTTATCTCTCCTTTAACTTTTACTTAAAATAATAATTACCTGAAAAAAATCAGAATCATATTTAAATGTGATATTTCCATCATATCTTTTTACAAGTCTTTTTACACTTTCAATTCCCCATCCATGACCTTCCGCTTCTAATTTATCTGTTACAAATTTTCCGCGTTTTACATCAGGAATTCTCGTACTTGTATTCCACATTTTCATCATCAATACATCATTTATATTCTTTATTCTTAAACAAATCTTCTTTTCCTTACTCTTAACAGCCGCATCTATTGCATTATCAAATAAATTGCTTAATATAATAACCAAATCAGTAGTATTTATAATCGTATCATCCACCGAAGCATCTAATTCAAAATTTATATCCAAAGCATCCATTTTTCTTTTTTTCATAGTAATTGTTTTGTCAAGTACATCTATACCTGTCCAAAACTTTTTTTCTTCATCTCTGAACTTTTTCTGATTATCTGCAACATATGCCGCAATTCCATTTAAGTCTTTGTTTTCTATACACTCCTGTATAAAACTTAACATATGCTTTTGATCATGTATAATACATCTATATTTTTGATATGCATCTTCTAATTCCTGATATTGCTGCTCTACAGCTCTATTTTTCACCTCCAAAATATTTTTTTCTATATTAACACTTTTAACAAAAAAAAACATAAATAAAATCATCAATACTACGGCAATTCCTGATACTACTACTATAGTAATTACCAGATTCTCTATTTTAAGGATTTTATTTTGTATGCTTAGCAAAAAATACAAAAGTATATATTCGACTAATGCAAAACCATAGAAAAATTTTTGATTACCTCTAAAAATGTCACCAGCATATTTATTTACGCGAAACAATTTTAATAACAAAATTATCACAACGCTTATAACCAGCAAATAAATTCCTGAGCTATAAGAGTGCATATTTTGGAAATAAATATATTCTCCTATTTTTCTTTTTTTAATCACGCAAACTGTGATAATATATAATAATTTTAATAGCCCTATATTAGTCAAATATAAAAATTCCCAAATATAAGATTGAATAAATGTGCACCGAAAAAAAATTGTCAAAAATATCGGAAGATATAGATTTCCAAATACTATTACATTTCCAGATATATACGCTGTCCAATATTGACAGGTCACAAGAACAACAATCATAACAAAAAAAAGCACACTTTGAAAATTTCTTATTCTTTTTAACCTAACTACACAATCCGGTATTAAACATATTCCCACCAGCACCAGTAATATAATAAGTATTGTTTTTTTTGTCTCTATATTATTTTCTAAATATGATCCGCAAAATGAATATGCTGTAAAATATAACAGTATAATTAATATTATCTTCCATACCGTTTTATCTTTTTCAGTTTCCATACTTCTTTTCGGAAACATCTGTCCAAATATCCAGACACCTATCCCTGTCTCCATAAACGTTGCCAGTCCATACAATAAAACTTTCAGCATTCTTCATACCCCCCAGTAATTCAGAATTGCTTCTCTGACACCTTTGAATCTTTCTCTGCCAACTGTAATAATATTACCGTCCCGCATATAAAGATCCCTTCCTTTCATCTTCATCACATGTTGGATGTTTGCAAGATATCCTCTGTCAGATATAATAAATTCTTTTGAATTCAATTCTTTTTCTACTGTTGACAGACTTGCTCTGATCTTTACTTCCCCACGCCTGTGCACAAAAATCACATATTTTCCTTCTTTTTTCATATAGAAAATATCAGAATATGCCAGTTTTTCAACTTCATTTCTTTTATTTATGATATAGTACCGCTCTTCTTTCTCCATAATTCCAGGAAGAAGCGCATCATAAGCCTGCAGAAGTTTTTCCTTCAGACACTCTTTGGGAATATAACGATAGGTGTTTACCTCATATGCTTCTATTGCATAATCCACAAAATTTGTAATAAATATAATAACCGGATCCGGATAAAGTCTGCGAATTTCCCTCGCTGCCTCTATTCCGTTTTCTCCAGGCATCTGGATATCCAGAATATACATATCGAATTTTTCTTCATTCAATCCCAGCAGAAACCATTCCACATTCTGGTATGTCGTTACCGTGCAATCTACGTTTTTCTCTGCAAAATACTGTTCTGTGATATCCTTTTCTTTTTTCAGATACATTTCGTCATCATCCAGAATCATTATTCTTATCATAGCAATTATTCCTCCATGAATGTATAAAATCTGAATTTCTTCACATCATAAAAATAACTTTCATCCTTATTGATGACCAGCTCATAAACCTCGATATCCCCTTTGGTTGTCACATCAGTTCTGTGATACTGATAAATGTATCTGCCTTCCTCATGGTTTTTTACCTTTCTGATGATATCATCCACCAGTTCTCCGATTGTCATCGGACTGTCTCTGGAAGGTCTCCATCTTCCAATCATACCACGAACCTGTGACCTGGTCAGTTTAATTCTCTTTCCAAGAAGATATCCTTTCGGGAAAAAGTCTTCTCTGGTCTTTCCTGTCTTTTTTAATATCTCACGTATTGTCTTATTTTCTTCATCTAAAGCAAATCCCATATTAGCATAAGCCTGCATATGAAGCAACGCTAATTCGAGATATTTACTGTTTTCAGATTCTTTATTCCATAACAGTAATTTGTCCAGACTTTTATATACAGTTTCTCTGATTGTAATTCCCTGATTTTGCAAAGTCTGCAACGAAAACATCATGGTATACAAATCCTTTGTATATTCGTCCATATTCCTATATTCCTCCTGTCATAAAACATATCAAATTTGATTAGTCGCTTGTCATTTATGTCCTTATACATATTTAATTCCGTCTGTTAAACTTTATCAAAGGAAAGGATTTTTATTTATGAAAAATCAGGATTAAATATAATTACAATTCGACAATTTTCGTGTTTTTGTCCTCGAAAAGCATTTTTCTGACCTCGAAGCAACAATCAGGAAATGCTTTTTTCAACTACTGATCCTGAACCTCAGCCAACTGCAGGAAATGCAAAAATCCGCAAAGGTCAGGGTTATGCCAATAAATTCGCCAATGCCGGAATCTCTATTACCGGAAAAAGAGACGCTGCTACCAAAAAAGCAGGCATTAAAGTTCTTCAGACAGCTCTGAACAGGGATTATGGTGCCGGTCTGGATGTAGACGGTATCTGGGGAACAAACACAGACAATGCTCTTGGACAGCATTATGTAAAAAATGGTGAAACACAGTATATGGTAACTGCCGCTGAGATTCTCCTTCTTTTACGTGCTTATGATCCAAACGGTGTAGAGATTCCCGGTACCTTTGGCTCAGGACTTCTCTCTGCTGTAAAGGCATTCCAGAAGGCACAGGGCTTAACGGTTTCCGGAACCTGTGACAGAAATACTTTCCTGAAACTGATCAGCTGATCTTTACCAGATAAACATCCGGCAGAATTCTTTTCACTGATTCTGCCGGATATGCCCCTTCACTATTTCTTGTATATAAAAAGAAACAGTTTTGAAACCCATCAAAATGATTTCAAAACTGTTTCTCTTGTTTTCTTATTTTTTACCACGGAACATATTCGCCGCTGTCTTCATCATAATAATACCAGCCGTTTCCTCTGCCTATAGGACTACAGTCAGATTCCGCAGCCTGAAACGGTATATAGGAATTGGTTCCCGGATCCCAGGAATACAGGTCATACGGATCTCTTACTTTTCCTGATGCATCATCAGGTGCAGTCCAGGTCCAGTAGTATTTATTGCCATCCTGATCCGTAACACCATCTTCATCCATAGCACGCCCAATATCCTCCCAGCTTCCATAACAATTTCCGTCACTGTCATACCAGTTTCCATCGTCAGCCTGAGAAATCAGTCTTCCATTTCCCTCACTGTCATATATCATCGCCTGATCTGCTGTCTGATCAATTTGATTGCCACCGTCGCCTGTTGAGCCATTATTTTCAGATGAATTATTGTCCACGTATGTATTCTGTGAATCATCTGTATTCTGTGAATCATCTGTATTATCCGCATCATTCCCTGAATTCTGTACATCGCCCGCATTATTGGATGAGGCAAATACTTTCGTCTTCTTATCCGCAGTCTGATTTGAATTTTCTTTTCCACCGGATGTACTTTTATTTACCTGTTTTTTATCCGGTTGAGATTTTTCTGCTGTTTTTTGTTTTGTCTGTTCGGATTTCCCCTGTGAATTCTGCGTATAATCAACCTGTGTTGCTGTTTTATTCTGTTCCGCACAGCCAGTCATAGCAGCCGTTGCTGCTAAAATCCCTGCCATAATAATTACAATCTTTTTCTGCTTCATTTTGTTGTCCTTTCTACATTTACTAAAAATGTCACTGCCTTTATCATAATGTGCTTTTCCTGTTCATTATGACATACTTCACAGGCTTCGATGCCTCATATGTCCCTTATCTGTCATAAAAAGGACATTATTTATCTCCAAATTCAGACAAGATTTGAGTATAATAAGTGGCAGTACCGTAAACTTTGAGTATTACGGGAAAAAGCAGGTATAAACGCCTGGTAAAAGGGGGCTCTCTGTGAAACAAATGACAGCAGTGCTTATTTCACAACTATTTTCTTTATTTTCGACCATTTCGTATAACTTTTTGCATAACCTTTTACATAGGCACGTCCTGCAAGGTAGTAGACTCCGGGCTTCACGTTTTTAAAGACTACCGTGGTTTTTGTCTGATTTTTCTTTGTGTAAGCATAACTGCTTACACCAGTATAGCTGCCATTATCAGATTTGGAAACTTTCTTTGCCAGTACCCAGTCTGTTCCATCACAGGACTTTGGAACAGTAAACGTCACCGTTACATTTCTTTTTGTTCCCTGTCTGGAAACCTTAGCTGATTTAACAGCAGGTTTTCCTGTTACAAGGCTTGTTTTTACAGTTACCTTCCTGACCTCTGCCCATTTACTGAGCACTTTGGTATTGCTCCCATTCAGATATTTATAAGCATGTACGCCAATATACCACGTTCCTGCCGGTACACCCCGTAAGATAAGCTCTTTACTGCTTCCGGAATACCCACTCTTTACCTTTATATAATCCGATGGTTCTTTTCCGTTCTTACTTCTGGCAGCAACAACATCGTAACCGTCCGGTTCCTCACCCTTGCTGTTAAGTACTATTCTGACATCATTTTTCTTCACCTGCACCTTCTGAACCACAGGTGCGTCCGGAGTCTTTACCTTTACCGTAACCGGAACCCCGTCTGACCATTCCCCATATTCCATAACATGGCTGCTGTTCTCTTTGTATGCCCTGCAATAAAGACTATGTGTTCCCTCCGGAATATACTTCAGCTCAGGATATTGATTCAGTTCAGAATTTGCAATTTTTGTCTGCGCAGTATAATTCCCTTTTTTCAGATCCTTCTGAGATTTCGCTGTCACAAACTGATAGCCGTCCGCTTCATTGGAAAGATCTCTCAGATAAAGCATTGCATAATTTGTGATCACTCTGGTCCACCGCGTATCAATAACTGGTCTGTTTAATGTCTGATAAGCATCCACCTGTACCATTATCTGTACGGCAGTGTCCAGTCCTTCATTATTTTCATCCTCATTCAGTTCCAGAGATCCGTTGACCAGAAAACTTTGAGCTGCCTTGCTTTTCGGATCATAAGCACAATTCTCCACATCCCACTTCACAGACGCAGAAAATGTTGTTTTCTCTCCATTCACCTCGGCGCCATAGACTTCCAGCGACTTCGGCAGATGCAAAGCATCAGCAGTTTTTTCTGCACCATTGGTAATTCCGGTCACAGGCGCAACAGCATCTGCCAGTCCCTGATAAGTCCGGTCTCCTACAATAAAAGAATTATACAGATTCTGCGTTGTCAGGTGTTCTCCTGCCACTGTTTTCGCAGTCACAGTCACCTGAAAACTATATTTTCCCACCGAAAGCCCCAGTTTGGGCCAGAGTCTCAGTTCTGTGCTCTCCCCAGGTGCCAGATAAGCATTTCCGGATAATAACACACTACATTCTTTACTACGGTTAAAAGACAGCTTCATATCTGTATCAGTAACATTTTTCAGAATATATGTCTTTGCTTCCGGAAGTGTCTTATAGCCCCACTGCATTGTCGGAAAACCCCCGGCAGACTTTTCAGTAATTTCCAGCTGCTTCTTTTCTGTCGGATTCTTCTCTCTGTTCATTGTAACATGAAGAGGATATCTGCTTCCGTCATCTGCGAGAAATGCAAACGTTTCATCATAAATTCCGTATTCCTGCTTCGGCAATATATAAAAATAAAGCGTTTCTCCCGGTTTCAGCAGCTTTTTGGAATCCTGTTCCTCATAATCTTCTGTCCACTTTGCCATCTGGTCATCCACTTCAAAATTCTTAAGACCAGAAGTATCTATCCGTATTCTGGTTTCCTTTTTTCCTGAATTTCTGACCACTACATACTTCTCCACACGAAATTCCGGGTCATAGAAATCGCTTTCTGTAAATTCTTCTTCTGTACCTGTTTCTATACTCAGCTCATAATCTTTTTCAGAGGAAGCTCCCACAATTACTTTCAGAGTAACCTTACAGGAAGCACCCTCTTTTGTCTCAAATGTCACTGTCTCTTCATAATTTCCGGCAGGCAGATTCTTCTTATCATCAATGTCCACAGCCGCACAACTTCCGGGCTGCATTTCTTCATCCGTATTTGTATCGAAAATCGGTGCGTAGGAAAAATCAAAATATCTGCTCTGCGGAAAATCAGAGAGATGAAGCGAATCTGTTCCTGCATTATAAAGAAATAACCGCTTACGTGACTGTTCTCCCTCTGCATGAATTCCCAGATCGATCAAAGCAGTACCTGATGTCAGCTCATACTGCTTTATAACAGGTTCCTGCTCACGCTGTGCAACATAAAGGCTCAGTTCCTGTGAAGAAACTCCAATACCATTGTCCGCCTGTACAGTAAAGCTGAAACTCCCTTCCTCCTGTGGCATTCCACTGATCACTCCCCCGGAAGACAACGTAAATCCCGCCGGAAGCTCACTTCCCTCTTCCAGACTCCAGTTCACATCTGTATCAGCTTCAAGCTGTACCTGATATTCCGTTCCAATCTCTCCATCCGGCAGAACCATATCTGTCAATATGGCAGGAATACTCCCCGTTCCATCACTGAAAGATTCTCCCGCCGAAAAAACTTCCGCCCCACATACTGTTAACGGAGCTGCTGCTGTCATAATTGCCGATAAAAAAACTGCTGTAAAAATTTTGTAATTACTTTTCATTCTTCTCCTCCAGATAATAAAATATAAAAGTATCAATTTACCTAATTAATATTAATATACCACTAGACGGAAATGTTTCTGTAATTACGGAATGACATGTAGTCTAATGGTCATGAATGTCAGAAAAGCCCTGTCCGCCGGAAAAATTCATCCCACAGAGAGAGCTTCTGTTTTCTGTCCATATTTTTTAGTTTCTGGTTTATAAATTTGATCAGTCGCTTGTCATTTATTGCTTATACATATTTTTTTCTATAGCAATCCTCGTAAATAATGCATTTAAGACAGTTCAGCAGAGTGCGAAAGACAAGGAAGATATCTGCAGGCGTGCTGACGCACGGCAAAGATATCTGACGCAGGATTTCACACTCTGATGGGCTGGATTAAGATGCATTATTTCAGAGGATTGCTATAATAAAATACATACAATTCGACATTTTTCGTATAATCTTATAATACCTTCACAGTTATAACATTTCTATCAGAGCTGCAATACGTGTATTTAGCTGTCCAACATCAGACTGAGAATAATCTGTCTCCACATGCAGATAAGGAATCTTTTTCTCTTCTCTTACAAATCTGCCAACTTTACCGGCTTCCACATTATAAGTATGACAGGCCTGAAGAGTCATTTCCACAACAGCTTCTACCTGATACTCATCGATCAGTTCATTTAACAGTTCAAAACGGTTCGGATTCGGAGTCATAACAGAACAGCCGATATTCAGATAACGTCTTGCAATTGCTTCGTAAATATCCGGATCATTTTCATCAATCAGTCTGTCTACGCTCTTTGCACCGGAGCAGTTTTCAAAAGCAACTACCACACCGCCATTTTCTTCAATTGCTTTTACTACTTTCATGGTAGCTCCGCCCATTGGACATCCGGTGATCAGAATACGATGTTTCTTTCCTTCGTTTTTGCCTGCTGCATATTCTTCTTTCAGCTTCACTGTCAGTGCATCAATCTCTGCCGGGACTTTGGAACGGTCAAACTTAAAGGTAGTTCCATACAATACATTATAAAGATTCTCACCCTTCATTGGAGCCGGATCCTGTTTCATCAGTTCATAGAAATCTTTCAAAGCACGACGTCCCTCATTGCTGATGCGGACTGCCTCACGAAGCTTCTCCTCTGTGATCTCCACCTCAAATTTCTTCTCCAGATATTCTTTGAAACGGATAATCTCACTCTTCCAGTACTGAAGTGCAGCCTCTGTCTGTTTATGAGGAAGCTCCAGAATAAATACATCCTTAAATTCGGACATAAATTCATACATTTTTTTCTTTCCGTCACAGGTAGTCTCACCAACTACAACATCTGAAAAATAAAAGAATGGACATTTATCTGTCACTGCAAACCCATAACTGGCCTTGATCAGTGGACAGAGATTTTTCGGCAATGTCTGCTCGGCTACCGGGATTGTTTCATCAGACATGGAACATAAACCTACAGAAGCAGCTCCCATGGCCATTGCAATCTCCTGTGGAAAATATGTACAGTAAGAACCAATTACCGGGATATTCTGATCCTTAATCTTCTTGATAGCAAGAAATGAATTCTTCCTCTGCTCCGCAAACTCCTCAAATACTTCTGGTAAATCTTTAATTATTTCCATCTTTGTACCTCATCTTTCTATCGTTTTTATATTATTTTTTACTTCTTTCATACCATTCGCCAACTGTTGCAGTCCTTATTATCCTCTACAGTTGATTATTTATTTCTTTTTTTCTCCGGCAAGCAATGATGCCCCAAACGCTCCTGCATATCTTCCGTCTTTCATAGCTTCAACAGCACATCCAAGTTTTTCCGAAAGAATTTCTGCAAAATACGGACATTCACTCAATCCTCCCGTAAGGAGCACTGTCCCCGGAAGCTGCTTTCTTCTGGCAAGCTGCGCAACTTTCTCCGCTACAGAATTTACCACTCCCGCAGCTATATCCTCTCTGCTTCGCCCTTCACCAATCATGCTGATTACCTCAGATTCCGCAAATACCGTACACAACGAACTGATCGGTACCACAGTTCCCTGTTCTGCCAGGTCAAACAGTTCCGCAATGGTAACTCCCAGTCGATTCGCCATAATCTCCAGAAACTTCCCGGTTCCGGCAGAACATTTATCATTCATAAGAAAATCCTGGATCATTCCCTGATCTATCAAGATTACTTTCGTATCCTGACCACCTACATCAATAATTGCACATTCATTTCCCGCCAGTTCTCTGCCACCTCTTCCATGACAGGTAATCTCCGTAATCACAAAATCCGCATAATCCACAGCTACACGCCCATATCCTGTAGCTGCTACACGAACCCCTTCACTCATTACATCAATCCCCTCATCCAGAAGCCTTGAAGCAATCTCCGAAGCCGTCTCCTTACTGCTCCACCCTGTAGGCAGCACAAATTTCATTTCCCTGTCACCAGTCACAACTGTCTTCGAAGCAGTCGAACCAATATCAATTCCAACATAATACAACTTTTCTCACCTGCTTTTTTTGGTATTTTTATCCATTCTGTTTACTGTAACTTCTATTATACCCTTTCCCATTAATAATCAAAAATTCAAAAATACAATAAAAGCAGGAGATTTATTTAAAAAAGCTATAAATGATTTTTACCCCACGAACAAGCAATGACACACGACAGATAATGATAAAATCCTCTTTATAAATTTATCTGGTAAAATCAAGACACAATAAATTTTTTTGTTACATTTCCATTATAGCAGAAAAGAAAAACCAGTAACGTTTCGGGTATATGTCAAAACATTACTGGTCTTTTTTATAAGATTATTCCACACTTTTTATTCGATACAGGGAATCTCATAATTCCAGGATTTACGGATGTCGTCCAGGATTTTCATAATCCTTATTGTTTCCGCATGAGGCATTTCCGGACACTCCGGTTTTCCCTCATGAATTGCTTTCTTGCAGGATTCTACCTCATATTCATATCCTGAGATCTGTTCCGGCACAACATAAGAAGCCACTTCTTTATGTTCGGTATCAAACACTGTAATCTTTTCCGGATTATTGATATTCTGCACCTGCATATATCCTCTGGTTCCGAAAATACTTCCCATTCTGTCTGAGATTTCTCTTGCTCCACACTGAAGGGTTGCCATGCGGTCTCCCTCAAACACCATGGCAATGCTGTCCAGAATATCCACTCCATTCTGAAAGATTGCAGTAGCCTTTACATCCTTTACCTTATCGCCAAGCACCATGGAGGCAAAATTAATTGGATATACTCCTACATCCAGAAGAGCACCTCCTGCAAGCTCCGGTTTACGGATACGTTCCACATGACTTACTGTATAGCTGAGATTCGCGGTAACTGCCGTAACTTCTCCGATCACACCGCTTTCAATAATATCGTTGATCATCTTTCTGGACGGCATATATCTTGTCCAGATTGCTTCTGTGATCAGAAGCTTTTTCTCTTTTGCAAGATCAAATAATTTCTGTGCCTGCTCTGCATTTACAGTAAATGCCTTTTCACAAAGCACATGCTTTCCTGCTTCCAGACACATTTTCGCATGCAGATAATGGTGTGAATGAGGGGTTGCGATATAAACCAGTTCAACCTCATCATCTGCCAGCATTTCCTCATAGGATCCATATGCTTTTTTTACTTCATATTTCTGTGCAAATACCTGGGCTCGTCCCAGATCACGGGCAGCAACCGCATACGCCTCCACATCTTTCATTCCTGCCACTGTTTTCGCCATAGTAGAAGCAATGCCTCCTGCTCCCAGAATACCTAACTTCATTTTACTGTCCTCCCATATTTCTTAGCTACTCCAGAGCGTGTCTGAAAAAGGCTTTCTGCAAGATGTACGTCACAATTTGTGGAAGATTTTGTTCGAATAAGGGCGTCATAGCGGGCTACGACAACCGAATTCGGGCAAAATATACCGCAAAATGGGGCGTGCAGATTGTGGGAATGATTTTTCAAACACGCTCTAATACCTGTTCTTAATTTTACAGCATCATCGCCCGGAGAACAAGCTTATTCCATATTATTTATTTTTTCAATTTCTCTTTTTTCGTTTCGTCATCAACCCTCCGATCCTTCCGGTCTCTTTCGCAGACAGACTTTTCCATCCATCACTCAATACCCTGTCCAGCAGTCCCATTTCCTCTGCAATTTCATACTTCATTCTGACCTCCGGCAATAATTCTCCATCAAGATAAGCTTTTATTTCCTTCTCTTTATCCAAAACAGCCCACACTCCTTTTCTTTGGAGTATGGGCTGTTTTCTTAATTTTTATACTGTATTTCATTCAAACGGATATTCGCAATCCGCTTCGCTGCCTGCCTGATTCGGTTAAACTTCTGTCTATTGCAGATTGGATTCTGTTATCTTTTGGGAATAATAATTGCCGCAATGATATATGCCCAGATTCCCGCACCTCCAAAGCAGGTAAGGATCACCCATGCCAGACGCACCAGCGTAGGGTCAATATCAAAATATTCTGCGATTCCTCCACATACACCGCAAAGCATACTGTTTTCTGATGATTTGTATAAACGTTTGTCACCCATGTTCCATTTCCTCCTTAAACCCAGATTAGTCAAGCAGATAAAATCATCCGCTTCGCTACTTACTCTACACCGAATAACTTCCTGATTCGGTTAAATACTACTTTTATTTCTGCACGTCAGAGTATATGCTCTTCAGGATATCTGCAAATCTCTGTGTTCTTTCCCGGAGAAATCTACTGATATATTTCCCATACCGCACTCCAGATCCAATTTCCTGTCTGCGCCTTTATTGGAAATGCTTTTCTCCCGTCCAAGTCCGCTGTAAGAATCAGAACCTACATCCAGATTTCCCACTCCACATTCCAGATCATAATTATAATCCTCCTGCGTACCGGTCAGTGTCAGATCCAGTTCACCCAGACCACATTCTCCATCTGTCTTCCTGGCGCTCAGATCTGCAAATGTCATACTTCCGGTTCCGATTTCCAGATCTGCCTCCCTTGCAGTCACCGGATTCTTACTTTCAAATTCCCCGGCTCCCATCTCCACACTTAGCTTCTCTGTCTCAATATCTCTGTTCAGATAAGCAGTACCTGCACCCATCTCAATCTCCAACTCCTGAAGCTTAATATCTTTCGGATAAGAGATACACACCTTTCTGGTCTTAGACAGTTTTTTCGTGCTTCTGACCTTAAGAGTATCTGAACTCTCCTTCACTGTCACATTCTTCCCACTGTCATCATAAACTCTGACACAGAAACTGTCGCCCTCTTCCAGAATCAGCTCATCGTACTTCAGCTCTATATCCAGCTTTGTGGGCTGATACTTCAACTGATATACAGTGCCATCTTCCTCATTCTCATCAACAGCGCGGGCATAATCCTCACTGTCGTCACAGTCGTCGCTGTCGTCATAATCATCGCTGTCATAGTCATCGCTGTCATCATAATCACCACTATCGTCATAATCATCATCGTCATCATAATCATCGCTGTCATCATAATCATAATCCCCGTCTGCCACCAGAAGCACCCTTTTCAGGCTTTTCACCCCTGTCAGTTCCGACATACTGGCTCCCATAACACCACCGGCAGCTGTCAGCCCGATTCCCACAGCACCAAAAATCCCCGCTGCGATCAACATTCCTTTTGTAAACTTCTTCATTTAACCTCCTCCTTTCTCTTTCTGTAAAGCACCCTGTTAAAAAAGTCAGTAATCTTCCGAAACCATTTCGGCACAATGCGTACTGCGATGCTGATCAGTCCTAATATCATAAGGATTGCCAGAGCAATCATCAGACATCCAATTCCTATGGTCAGGATCCCGGTTCCGGTCATTACAGCCAAAAGCCCTGCTCCAGCCACAACAGCTGCGATTCCGCCAACCAGTAAAACCACAGCACCTATGCCCAATCCAACGATCAGCCAGAACGGAAGCAGTAAGATTCCAACTGCAAATGTCAGAATCCCACCAACAGCCCCCTTAACAAAAGGAGAAATAAAAACCAGCAGGATCACCGCAAGGATCAGCACCGCCTGATTCCCCTTTCTGAAAAAACGCTTCCCTGTTCCCGACTCTTCTCCATATTTCTCAGGCATCTGTCCTCTCTCTTTAGTCCGGGCATCCTCATAGCCATGCTCCGTATATTCTCCATACTCATAGCCTCCTGCCGAACCTTTCAGATCCGCCTTGATGATCGCTGCAACCTTCTCTGGACTTCCAAGTTCCCTGAGCACCGAAGCTTCATTCTCAGCTCCTGCATCATCGAAATAACTATTATAAAAATCAAGGGCATCCTGCCTCTCTGTCTCGGAAATATCAGCAAGCAGCTTCTCCAGCTCCTGCATAAACTGCGCCCTGTCCATCATCCTATTCCTCCCTCAAACATCCCGCTTATCTTGGATGCATAAATTTTCCATTCAGCTTTATAAAACTCCAGCTGCGCAGCACCTCTGTCCGTCAGCTTATAATAACGCCGGTTACGTCCTGCATACGCCATATCGTAAACCTCCAGACAATCATCCTTCTGCAGCCTCCTGAGCACCGGATACAAAGTAGACTCCGAAACATCCAGAACTCCACGCACATCCTGCGTGATCTTATACCCGTAAGTCCCTTCCTTCTCCTTAGAAACAACCGCCAGAACAACCGCATCCAGAAGCGCAGCACCCGTATTAAAAACCATATGCTCACTCCCTCGTTTCAATTATGTTCTGTACAGACAGCATCATCTCTGCAATCCAGCCTTAGAGCGTGTCTAAAAAATGCTCCAGACTATACCAAAGGTAAATGCCATTTCACATCTGATACATTTATTCCATCCTGTTCACATACTATACAGAACATCAATATTGTTTTGTTAACGATATTATATGATGTATAATATAATTTTGTCAATACTATTTAGCAAAAATCATTTATACTTTATAATCATTTTGATACCTTTACCGAAAATACCTCCTTAATGTCTTCCGGTTTACTATAGCACTCCTCATAAATAATGTATTTAAAAGCATTGCTATATATCAATTTCTTATTTCATAAATTACTGCAAACAATCCAGGCCATCATAGCGTGAAGTCCTGCTGAACTGTCTTGATTGCATTATTTTATGGCATTGCTATAGTATTTCATAAACTTAATATTCCATAAACCTCACGTTATACTACAGTTATTTTCAGTAAACAGCGCAGGAAAATATATCTGTCTGAGTGCATTTGCAGGCATCTTAGATCTTCTTAGCCGGTAGAAATCTGCGTTATGGAGAAAAATCGCAACCTGTCTGAGCGAAGCCTGCAGCGGAGCGAGTTTTGCATTTTTCTCCATGCTTTTAGCAGATTTTTACCGACTTAGAAGATCTTAGATGCCGAAACCGCACTCAGACAGATATATTTTCCTGCGCGTCCCCCACCCACCAATCAAAACTACAGCAAAGGAACCCAACCCATTATGAACGAAAATACAACACCCCTCCACCCCGCATTCCTCTCCCGAATGAAAGAAATGCTCGGCAACGAATACCCCGCATTCCTCTCCAGCTTCAATGCCCCCCGAACCTACGGCCTGCGCATAAACACCTCCAAGATCACCTGCGAAGACTTCGAAAACCTGTCTCCATTTCCAACCCGTCAGATCCCATGGATCAAAAACGGCTACTTCTACGATGAAGACATCCGTCCTTCCAGATGCCCATACTACCAGGCCGGCCTCTACTACCTTCAGGAACCCAGCGCCATGACCCCCGCCTCCCGCATCCCCATCGAGCCGGGTGACAGAGTCCTGGACCTCTGCGCAGCCCCGGGCGGCAAGGCAACTGCAGCAGGCGCAGCACTTCAGGGACAGGGACTTCTGGTAGCAAACGATATCAGCACTTCCCGCGCCAGAGCCCTCCTTCGCAACCTGGAACTCTTCGGCATCCCAAATGTCTTCGTAGCAAACGAAACACCTGCAAAGTTAACCAAAGCATTCCCCGAATTCTTTGACAAGATCATCCTGGATGCTCCATGCTCCGGAGAAGGAATGTTCCGTAAAGAAGAAGCCCTTGCCAAAGACTGGACTCCTCAAAAATCCATGGAGCTTTCCGAAATCCAGAAAGAGCTTATCCTCCAGGCAACCGATATGCTCCGTCCCGGCGGACTGATGCTTTACTCTACCTGCACATTCGCGCCTGCAGAAGACGAACAAACTGTTTCCCATCTTCTGGAAAACCGTCCTGACATGGAACTGGCAGAAATGGAAGATTATGAAGGCTTCTCCCATGGAGTTCCTGAATGGGGAAACGGAAATCCTGAGCTTATCAAATGCATCCGGATTTTTCCACACAAAATGAATGGAGAGGGACACTTCCTTGCGCTCTTCCGTAAAAAAGGACAGGCCATCAAGGAAAGCTCCCGTCCTCACACAAAACCGGACAAAAACGCATTTCCACTGATTGAGGAATTTCTGAACGAAATCGGTCTGAAAACCCTCTGCGGCCAGCCATTTGACTGGGAACGTGTGGAAATCCGCGGTGATAAAGCCTACTATCTTCCCCCGGTTGCCCACAACTTCCGCGGCATCACCTTCTTAAGAAACGGTCTCTATCTCGGTGACCTGAAGAAAAACCGCTTCGAGCCGTCTCAGCCACTTGCACTGGCGATCCGCAAAAATGAAGCAGAAGCAGTCATCTCTCTCTCCGCTTCTGACGAAAGGATCACCAGATATTTAAAGGGCGAAACCTTAAATATCGAACCCGAAGAAGCAGCTCACAAAAAAGGCTGGCATCTCCTCTGTGCAGATGGATATCCCATTGGCTTCGGTAAACTGGTCAACCAGATCCTGAAAAACAAATATCCGGCAGGGTGGCGCGTATAACACGCGCTTATCCCTGCCGGATATTTGAATTCACAATAATAATATTTATTCCGCTTACAGCAATATCTCTTTCTGCAATGTAAACGAATAAATGATCTTTTCCTTCACTCTTTTCCCTGTCATCCGCTCCAATGCCCGGGCATAATCCTCAAGCTGCACATGATACAGATCGATCAGCTTCTGTTCCTGTCCTCTCTTCACTCTATCCGTTTTATAGTCCACAAGAACAATCTCTTCCTCTTCCATAAAATAGGCATCGATAATTCCCTGCACCAGCACTGTTTCGTTCTTCCAACCATCATCGAGCATAGAAGCATTTCTCTGGATCACAAAAGGCTGTTCTCTGTAAAGATGTTTTTTCATGGCAGCTTTCTTCATCCTCTGCCCCAGCCCGGACTCCACAAATCTCCTGATATCCCGGATCCGGATACATTCCGCTTCCTGCTCTGTCATTTTCTGGCTCTCCAGAAGTCTCTTTAACTGAGCCCGAAGCTGTTCCTCTGTATCTGTTTCTGCATAATCCAGACATTCCATTACTCTGTGGTAAGCAGTACCTCTGGCAGCCCCCTTATACTCTTCCTGCTTCTCTGCCATAAATGCGGGAACCGGCGCTTCCTGTTCTTCCTCCTGCTCTTCGGCAGACACACTGATATTCTCTTCCAGTTCACTTTCATCATGCCAGCTTCTCTTTTTCAGATCCGAAACACTGACTTTAACCGGAATATCTTCCAGATATTTATACGGATATACAAAGGAAAATCTCTTCTCTATCTCTTCCTTCACAGCCTCATCATACACTTTATTTTCATCCCAGTTCTTCAGATATTCCTCCTGCATCTGGTTTCCTGCCTGGATGAGAACTGCTTTTTCTGTCATCTGACGGACAGTGATCTTTTTTATCACAAACTCAGAGATATCATCGTAAATCCCCGGCTGTTTCTTCATGAGGATTCCATATTCCCACAGAAGTTCACTCATGGCCCGATGCCGCACCAGTGCAGGCAGTACAAAAGCCCAGTAATTCTTTGCTTTCATTCTGGTTCCCAGTGGGAGCAGTTCTTCTTCCTCATCCAGAAAACGCGACAGCGACAGCATCTGCTTTTCCAGCTTTCCGACTGTTCCTGTAAGGATCAGTTTCTCTTTTGCTCTTGTCATGGCAACGTAAAGTACCCTCAGTTCCTCTCCCAGACTCTCTTTCAGAAGCTGTCTTCTGATCACCTGCTTATTCAGCGAAGATGCGATCACCCGTTTCTCCGGTATGATAGCATCAGCCCCTATTCCCAGTTCCGGATGAAGCAAAAGACCTGCATTCATATCCTGAAAATTAAACTGTTTTCCCATACCGGCCACAAATACTACCGGAAATTCAAGTCCCTTACTCTTGTGGATCGTCATGATCTCCACTGCGGTATTGCCCGCTCCTGTCAGATTGACTTCTCCATAGTCTACCTGATATGCCTGTAGCTGTTCGATATAACGAACAAAGTTAAACAGACCCCTGTAGCTTGTCTTCTCGTAGTCCATAGCTTTCTCCACAAGCATGGTAAGATTTGCAAAACGCTGCTCCCCTCCCGGAAGTGCCCTTGCATAATCTCCATACCCGGTTTCTTTCAGCACATAAAGGATCAATTCGTGGACCGGCGTATATGCAGCCATATTTCTTACCTTTTCAAGGAGACTCAGAAATCCTCTTAATTTAATATTCAGAGAGTTCTTTTCATCTGTTCGCAGATTACTGTTTAACAATTCAGATTTCACCTTATCCGGATCCAGTTCTTTTTCGAGGATTTCATTTTCTCCTGCATATGCCGAAACACTCTCATAGAGCAGACCATCAGGATACTGTATTCTAAGCTCTGCCAGTTCCTGTGAAGTGCATCCGACAATCGGTGAACGAAGCACTCCCATAAGCGGAATATCCTGCAGCGGATTGTCACACACCTTCAGATAATTCAATACAGTCACAATCTCGGTTGCAGAGAAATATCCGGTTCTTGATGTACAATATACGGGAATCCCCTGAGATGCCAGCACTTCCCTGAATGTTTCTGCCCATCCATAGGCAGTGCGCAGCAGGATTACAATATCCCCGTATTCCACAGACCGGTATTCCTTCTTCTCCTTATCTACGATCTGTTCTTTTCCCACAATTTCTTTAATTCTCTGTGCAATGGCCAGCGCCTCCAGTTCCTGCCCGGTCTGATTTTCCATTTCCCTGCGGTTTCCCGATGCACCTGCGTCTTCATAGTCATGTACATCAGACAGTTCTTCTCCGTCTCTCTCGACCAGAAGAACCTCTGTCTTTACAAATTCCTCTGACTCTCCTTCCGGAAAAGAAGCTCCGGGATAAAGGGCCGCATCTTTGTCATAGGTAATCCCTCCCAGGTCTTCCCCCATGATCTGTCGGAAAATAAAGTTTACACTCTCCAGAACCTGTTCCCTGCTCCGGAAATTTTTGTGCAGGTCAATTCTCTGCTCCTGTGCTTCTTCTGTGGAATAACTTTTATATTTTTCCATGAAAAGCTCCGGCCTTGCCAGACGGAAACGATAGATACTCTGCTTTACATCTCCTACCATGAAGATATTTTTCTTCTGGTTGATCCACCCGGATACTGCTGTTGTCAGAAGCTCCTGCACTAAGTTACTGTCCTGATATTCATCCACCAGGACTTCATCATACTTTGCGGAGAGCTCTCTCGCAGCCTGAGACATATGGATTTCTTCCCCTTCTTTCGTCATCAGTATCTGCAGGGCAAAATGTTCCATATCCGTAAAATCCAGAATATTCTTTTCTCTCTTCGCCTCTCCGAACTGTTTTTTAAATCGTGCCGTCAACTCAACTAACATCTCTATTGGGCCTCTGATATATCTGATCACTTCCAGAAGTTCTTTCTCTGCACTCTGGAAATATCGCTGCCCCAGTTCCTTCAGAATCCCCTTTTCCTCATCCCGGAGATCTTTCACTCTCTGCTTCTTCTGTTCATCTACATCCGCAGCCTTCTTTGTGCTCAGCCGGGCAAATGAGGGTTTCATAAGTATTTCTGCAGTTCCATTATAATCTCTTTTCTCTGCCAGTTCCTGCAGACTTCTTATAAGAAGCAGATCACTGCTCAGTGCCTCATCATACAGATACGGACCATCCGGCTCTGAGCAGATTCTTCGAGCCTCCTGCACCAGAAGCTTCGCTTCCTGCAGTTCATCCTTCACTGCATCCCAGAGCATCCTCATCCACTCAGTCTCTCTTAACTCTTCCAGGGAATCAATCCTGTAATCATCCATACACCCGGACAGCCATTCCTGCGGAAAAGGATTGCTCATAGCCATTTCATATAATTTCTGTATCAGGTTTCCCAGATTTTCATCTGACTTTCCTGTTGCAAAGCATTCCACGAATTTCTGAAACTTTTCATCTTTTTTGGCATAATATTCTTCAAGCAGTGCTTTCACAACATCTCCTCGCAGAAGCTTCAGCTCCCCCTCATCTGCCGTCCGATATCCCGGATCCAGTCCGATCAGATGAAAGTAATTCCGGATAATATAGGCACAGAAACCATCAATAGTTGTAATCTGTGCAGTATGAAGCAGGGTTGTCTGTCTCTGCAGATGCTCATTATCGGGATCCTCACAGAGTGCTTTTTCAATAGCTGCCGAGATCCTCTCTTTCATTTCACCTGCTGCCGCTCTTGTAAATGTCATGATCAGCAGTCTGTCAATATCCACAGGGTGTTCTTTATCTGTTATCTTACTCAGGATACGTTCTACCAGTACTGCCGTTTTTCCGGACCCGGCTGCCGCACTGACCAGAATATTTCTGTCCCGCAGCCGTATAACCTCCTGCTGCTCCTTTGTCCACTGTACACCCATCTTATTCTGCCTCCCTGTCAAATGCTTTCCATAATTCCTCATCAGAGAAGTTTTTCAGTCTGCGGAATTCATATCCTGACAGCCTGCGGTCAAATCCGCATACCGTCATATACGGACAATAAGTACACGCATTCTTTTTTCCGAGCTCATAGGGAGAAACCTCTGCATCTCCCTCCAGAATAGAACTTCTTATCTTCTCAATCTTCGTCCTTACATACCGTCCAAGCACTGCGAACTGTGTTCTGTCTGCCACAGAAGAATTTTTGCGAAAGCTTCCGTCCTTATTAAATGCGACAGGAATGGAGCCAAGACTGCTGTCCATCCTGTACACAAGCTCCGGATCTGCCTGAACCAGCCCATTCATCTTCAGTTCTTTCATAAGACCTGCACTGACTGCTTCCACATCCGCATCTATCTTCTCCTGGATCATAGGATCCTTGATATTGTAATAGAAAACTCCCGCAGGAATAATCTCCTTATCCGGATATTTCTTCTGCTCTACACGCAGAGCACCATCCAGATAGATCATCAGCTGTAACTGCAGGCCATGATACAGATAAACCAGGTCAAAGGATGTATTTCCGGTTTTATAATCAATCACCTTCACATACACCTTATTCTGATCTTCCATAATATCTACTCTGTCAATCCGCCCTCCCCCGAAGGTTACCTCAAAGCCTTCCGGCTGAAATTCTCCCTGTTCCAGCTGTTTCTGAAGTGCCCATACCGTCCTTCTGAGGATTCTCCTTGTTCTCTCGATCATATATTCATTTCTGGCACTGCTTTTGAGCACCGTGTTTCCATAATCTGCCACAATATTATCCAGACACCGGTCCGCAATCTCATTCCGTTCCTGTTCTGTCAGCTCTGTCCATTTCATGCCTCTTTTTCGCACTTCTTCTGCAAAGCTTTCCAGTGCTTCATGCATAACATTTCCCATATCCATAGGTTTAAACTCATATTCCACACGCTCGGTAAGCTTCATTCCATACTGAAGGAAATGTGCAAATGCGCAGGCTGCAAAACGTTCCAGTCTGGTAGCACTGTAAGGTGAAACCTCTCCGTATAATGCCTTCGCCACACTCTGACTGATAATGTCCTCTGGTTTTCCGGCAAAAGCCGACTGTACCAGCTTCTGTACTCTGCTCCTGTATTCCGGATTCCGCAGATACCAGCTGTAAAGCTCTCCAAACATTGCATCCGTCTCATCTGCCTGCTCCAGAATATCCTCATGTTCTTTCTCTGTCTCCTGTACCAGCTTCTCCAGAAACAGATCAATCCCAGCTTCCGGATTTTCCGGATAACAATAATTGTTTATAGAATTTTTATGGGGTCTGACCCCGGCTCCACCCTCAATTTCCAGCTTCGGATACAGACTGCGTATACTCCCGATCAGATATGCCGGACTTATGCCTTCTCCTTTTGCATTGGTATCACTATAGGAGAGGATCAGCTTTTCTCCCGGTTTCGTCATATTCAGATACAGATAAAACCTCTGCATATTCATCAGTTCTTTAGGCCCCGGTGCCAGTTCCACTCCCTGCTCCTGGAAGAAATCCCTGTCAAGCTCTGATAAGATTCCGCCTGTCTGTGTGCTCTTTGGGATATTTCCCTCATTCACGCCAACAAAGAACAACGCCTTAATCTCCTTTAAGCGGGATCGTTCCATATCACCCACCATTACCTGATCTATGCTCGGCGGAATCAGCGCTACTTTTGCCTGAGAAAGTCCTGATTCCAGAAGCTGTCGGAACTCCTGTCTGTTTACCGTTTCTTCGCCAAGAATCTCAACCATCTTATCCAGCAGGTCCATCACAATTCCATAAATCTGGTTATATTCTTTTTCCATTGCTTTATCGCCTGACTCTTTAAACTTTCGCTCCTGTCGTTTCAGTTTCTGCCAGACATTGCTTTTTTGGATAAACTCATAGAGAATCCGGCAGTACTCTTCCACTGTCTTCTTCCCGGAACCAAATCCCTGCGCAAGTTCCCTTACTTCTTCCGCAAAGATTTCTCTGATCTCATTCAGTTCCTGTATCTTCTCCGCTCCCATTCCTCTGTATACACGAACCCATTTTTCAGACCATTTCTTATATCCCCGGATTCCCAGCGCCAGCACGTAATTCTCCAGCTTATCAGCCTGTTCTCTGGTAACTTCTGACATCCCGCATCTGAGATAACGGAAAACACTCTCATAAGGAAATCCCTGTACCGCCATCTCCATGGCAGCGCGCAGATACTCCACAAAAGGATTCATCATTACCGAATGCTTCTCATCAATAAAATATGGAATATCTGCCTCCTCAAATACCTGTGCTGCAAGTCTTGCATATTCTTCCAGATTTCCTGTGATCACTGCAATCTCACCATAGCGGTATCCGCAGGTACGCACAAGTTCTGACATCCTTCTGGCAGCCTCCCGCATTTCTTCCAGGGGGGATGGCGCAGTAAATATTTTTATCTCCTGCTGTTCTTCGGCATACACGCCCTTTCTGTAGCGGAAGATATTTTTCTCCAGAAACTGTAAGGCAGGTGCCTGTGCAAACCGGGACTGTCCGGATGGTTTCAGATACACCGGATCCTCCAGATCTCTGGTCAGCCCTGCAAGTGTCCGTATCATCTGTTTGCTCATAAAGAAAAGCTGATAAGGTTTTCCCGGAGAAAAAGCATCCTCCCGTTCGTCCATAGTCACAGTAACACTTATGCGGTCAGCAATGACCAGAAGTTCCCTGAGCACATTGACCTGAATTGGCGTGAATCCGGTAAATCCATCAAAGAGAAATTCCGCTCCCTTAAGTTTTTCGGAAAAAGGAAGCTGTTTAAGCAGGACATCCATCACTTCTTCTCCAGTCATATAATGCCCCTTCAGGAATTCCCTGAATGACTGATAAAGGATTCCCACATCCTTAAGCTTCATTTCAAGTAATGGCTGATCTTTGGCCTTCTCTTTCATTTCTGCCAGATTCTCTTCTCTGATATCATACTGCATAAATTCTGAAACCAGAGACTTCACCTCATCCAGATATCCCGGCTTATTCATCTGACTTCCCAGATAGGCAAGTTCCTTTCTGTGCTGCTGCACCATTTTCTGCAGCACCATGCTTTTTCCCGTATCTTCCAGAACCTTTCTGTTATCTCCGCCGGTTTCTTCAAATACACGGTACGCAAGGCGTTCAAAGCTCAGGATGTCAATATTCAGGATTCCTTTTCCCGGGTGCATTTCCACCAGCGTCTTCTGTGTCTGCATGGTAAACTGCTCCGGAACAATAATATAGTAATTTCTCTCCGGATGTTCCATGGACTCCCGGATTACTCTCTCATATGCAAAATAAGACTTTCCGGCACCGGAACTGCCGATAATAAACTGTAATGACATTCTTCTCTCCTTACTGTCGGTTACTCACATTCGTTGTTTCAGTATATCATAATTTAAGCACTTCTGTAATAGAATATACAAAACCATCCAGGAGGCGTGTACCATGAGTGCAAAAACAAAAATCATAGTCTTACATATGAAGGAAGTTATATACACCGGCATTTTCCTTCTTCTTGCTGTCATCCTGGCTATTGTACTTTTTTTCATGTTTGGACCCGGTCAGAAAAAAAGTACCTCAGCCGATGCCAAAAGCCTGTACAAACCGGGAATTTATACTTCCTCCATCGACCTGAATGAAAACACCTTTGACCTGGAAGTAACCGTTGACTCTGACAGGGTAACTTCTATCCGTCTGGTAAATTTAAGTGAAAGCACCGCAGCCATGTTTCCTCTCATGGAACCGGCTCTGGAATCACTGGCCAGCCAGATCTATACCTCCCAGTCGCTAGAAAATATCCAATATTCCGAAGATCAGAAGTATACTTCCATGATTCTTTTGAATGCAATTGAAACAGCACTGAAAAAAGCGGAGAACAATTGAGCGTTCTCCGCTTCGCCATGCAAAATCACGCGGATAGAATCATCCACTCCGCTATACGATTCTAAATATCCATATTTTCAAGCTGCTCCAGCCATACTCCTGCACTTGCATCACTTGGCATTCTCAGATCACCTCTCGGTGAAACCGCAACGCTTCCCACCTTCGGACCATCCGGAAGGCAGGAACGTTTAAACTGCTGTGCAAAAAATCTCCAATAGAAGGTTTTCAGCCATTTGAAGATTGTCTCCTTATCATATATTCCTTCAAAAGTCTCACATGCCAGCCTGTAAATTTTCTCCGGTTCAAATCCTGCACGAAGCATATAGTACAGATAGAAATCGTGAAGTTCATAAGGTCCCACCAGATCTTCTGTCTTCTGTGCGATCTTGCCATCCTTAGGCGGCAGAAGCTCCGGACTTACCGGTGTATCCAGAATATCAAGAAGAACCTCTGTCAGCTTCTCATCTTTGCAGGTATCCGCATAATAACGTACAAGATGACGCACCAGAGTTTTCGGCACTGAAGCATTCACGCCGTACATGGACATATGGTCACCATTGTAGGTTGCCCATCCCAGAGCCAGCTCAGACAGATCTCCTGTTCCCACCAGAATCGAGCCATCCTGATTTGCACTGTCCATCAGGATCTGCGTTCTCTCTCTTGCCTGGCTGTTCTCATAAGTCACATCATGCACAGACGGATCATGAGCAATATCCCGGAAATGTACATTTACTGCTTCTTTGATATTGATCTCACTTAAAGTCGCACCCAGACACTGACTTAATTTGCAGGCATTCTGATAAGTTCTGTCTGTGGTTCCAAAGCATGGCATGGTAATACAGTGGATATCCTTTCTGTCCGCGCCGGAAAGGTCAAAGGCTCTTGCGATCACAAGCAGTGCCAGTGTGGAATCCAGACCTCCGGAAAGTCCCACTGTTGCCTTATGGCAATGGATATGATCCATACGTTTCTTAAGTCCCATTGCCTGGATATTCAGGATTTCATCACAACGCATATCCCTTTCTTCTTTTCGTGAAGGTACAAAAGGATACTGCGAATATTTTCTGGTCAGTTTTGTCTCTTCCACATTCAGATGGAAGCACACTTTAATATGATCACTGTCGTCAGCCGGCTGATAAGTAGTCAGTCTTCTTCTCTCATCGTTCAGCCTCTGCACATCAATCTCACTGCATACAATACCATTGTGGAAACGTTTTCCTTCCGCAAGGATCACTCCATTCTCTGCGATCATATTCTGACCGCCAAAGACCAGATCCTGTGTGGACTCACCTTCTCCTGCATTTGCATATACATATCCGCACACCAGACGTGCAGACTGTCCGGAAACAAGATCTCTGCGGTAGCTGTCCTTTCCGACCATCTCATTGCTGGCTGACAGATTCACGATCAGATTCGCTCCTGCCTGTGCATGGAGAACGCTTGGCGGCAGTGTCACCCATAAATCCTCGCAGATCTCTGCAGCTGCCACAAGCTCCGGCTCCTCCTCACAGATAAAAAGAATATCTGTTCCGAAAGGAACTCTCTTTCCCTCAATATCCACATATTCCAGACAGCCAAGACCTGATGCAAAATGGCGCTGCTCATAAAATTCTCCATAGTTTGGAAGATAAGTTTTCGGAACCAGCCCAATGATCTCGCCTCTGTTTAAAACTGCTGCCACATTATATAATTTTCCATGATTTCTGAAAGGCACACCTACAAAAACAAGGGCATCCACATCAGCAGTTTCCTTTGTGATCTTCAGCAAAGTTTCCCAGGCGCTGTCGAGAAGACGTCTCTGCAGGAAAAGGTCCTGACAGGTATAGCCTGTGATACAAAGCTCCGGAAAAGTCATAACCTTCACATGTTCTTTCTCCATCTCATGGATCAATCTGATAATCTCATTTCCATTGGCATTGCAGTCTGCAACTGTGATATAAGGTGTTGCGGCTGCTGTTTTGATATAACCGTTTTTCATTTTCTACCTCTTCTTCCCTGTGCTCCGGCAGATCTATCTGTCAGTACATTGGCGTCTCTTATTTACATTTACGCAGGATTTCTTTCAGTTCTTCCACTGTAAATTCATAATTCTTATTACAGAAATGGCAGTTCATCTCAATGGACTTACCTTCCTGGATCATTTCATTGAGTTCTTTTCTTCCGATGCTGATCAGGGCTTTCTCCACTCTTTCTCTGCTGCAGTTACAGTAAAATTCCGTAGGAACTTTCTCATTGATCTCCATGTCAAAGCCCTCCAGGACTTTCTCAAGCAGACTCTCAGGAGTATGTCCCTCTTCCAGAAGATTTGTGACAGATGTGATTTTCTGCACATTTTCCTCAAGCTTCGCAATTGTGCTTTCTTCCGCAAACGGCATCAGCTGCACGATAAATCCGCCAGCCTGACGTACTGTATTGTCTTTATTCATAAGAACTCCAAGACCAACTGCTGATGGTACCTGTTCACTTGTAGCAAAATAATAGGTAAGATCTTCTGCGATCTCGCTGGTCTGAAGCGCAACCTGTCCAACATAAGGCTCTTTCAGTCCCATATCCTTGATCACGTTCATAAATCCTACTCCGACAGCACCTGCAACATCCAGTTTGCCCTTGCTGTTTGCCGGGATACATACATCAGGATTTCCCACATATCCCTTTACACGACCTTTGGAATCTGCTGTCACAGTAATTCCTTCCAGAGGACCTCCTGCCTTAATCTGAAGTGTGAGGATGTCCTTATCCCCCTTCATCATGGTACCCATCATGGCACCTGCTGTAAGTAGACGTCCCAGTGCTGCTGTGGCTACCGGGCTTGTATTGTGATCCTGTCTCGCTGTTTCTACTGTTTCTGTAGTAACTGCCGCAAATGCCCGAATCTGATCATTCGCTGCAATTGCTCTGATAATATAATCGTTCATTCGTTTATTACTCCTGTTATTTCTTTCATATTATTTTCATTTTGTCCATGGCTTAACATCAAATCAATAGCAATCCCCGTAAACAATGCATTAATTAAGAGGCCTGCTATAATCGCATCAATCCGCGCGATGTGTCTCAGGTTTCTCCGGAATCCTTCCATGATATCCGTTCTGTGCACTTTTTCCATGCTCTCTTGCAACAAAAGTCAGACGTTCACAATTCTCATCACCCGGATTATGAGTATATGCATCACAGACTGCCACCAGTTCCATTCCTGCTTTCACAATCATAGCCTTGATTGCTTCTATGGAATATGCTTTCTGTACATGTTCCTCCTCACACTTCTCATACAATCCGTCTTCTCTTGGAAGAAAAAGTGCCAGTTCATATACATTCAGGGCATTTTCCCTGTCATAACTGTTCTCCCAGATAAAGCTTCCGTCCTCTCTGTCCTCAGCAATAGTCGTATCACCGATCACATCCCGGTATTTATGGACCGTATTCATATCAAAAATGAACAGCCCGCCCGGATCCAGATAATTATTTACCAGCGCAAAAAGATACTCCAGATCTTCCTCATCCGTCAGATAATTCATACTGTCACAGACACTGATCACAGCACGAACCGTACCATATAACTCAAAATCCTGCATATCCTGCAAAAGATACAGAATATCATGACCGGATTCTGCCCGCTTCTCCATAGCCTCTGCAAGCATCTCCTCAGAATTATCGATACCGATCATATCATATCCGGCATCTGCAAGCATCTCTGTCACAGTACCTGTTCCACATCCCAGCTCCAGAACCAGACCATCCCTGATCCCGTCCTGAGCCAGTGTTTCTATAATATAGTCTGCCCATTCACGATAGTTTACATTATCCATGAAAACATCATAAACACCGGCAAATCTTCCATATGATTCCATTCATCAGCCCTCATTATCTACCTGTTTTACTGTTCACTCCGTTCACAGCAACACATATTTTCCCTGCTATTCTACCACAACATCCGTTCTTATGTAAATAACAGGTTGGTCTCTGTCAGCGCAAAAAAGGACGACTGTTTTTTACAGCAGCCGTCCTTTTCAACTTTTCTGTTACTGATTCTTAGGCATATAGCGGACATACGCCGGTTCTCCATGATAGTAATAGTCAACACCGTTCTCATCATAAACGTCCTCACCATTAGCAAAATCATAGGTATTTCCGTCATCATCACACCATGTACCGTCACCGTTCGGATAAATTACAAGCGGATATCCGTCGGAGTTTCTGTAAATAGTTCTTGTCTGATCTGTATCATAGTCCGGATCATCTGTTCCTACAGGTGTTCCGTCTGCATAATATCCATTGGAAGAACCATCGTCATAATCATAAGATCCGTCACTGCTGCCATCAGAAGTATAGTCTGATGAACTGTAATCTGATGAACCGCCCGATGAAGTATCACTGTAAGAACCGTCTGTGCCTGCTGAAGAACTTCCATCTGATGAACTGCCGGATGCTGTTTGGTCTGTACCTGCAGCCGCTGTTCCTGTAGTTCCTGAAGTGCCGTCCGCAGTTGTACCTGCTGTAGTTCCTGAAGTTTTTCCTGTTGCTGCTGCTTTCAGTACAGAATCACCGGAAATAGTGAATGAATCAACAGAAGTCTTGATTCCTGCCAGTGCTTTCTCATCCTTTACAGAACCTGCAACACTGTAAAATTCTGTTGTATTATCTGTGAAATATTTATTTACAACATATTTATAGTCACTCTTGTCAGTGAGGTAATGAACTGTATAGCTGTAAACATTTACACCGCTGACTTCCTCTGATTTATAATCCTGGATCTCAAAATCTGTACCTTCTACAAGATTATCTGCCTTTACAAGTGCAGAGGCTGTATCCTGTGAACTTGGAATGATCGCCACAGACATATCCTCCTCACCGGAACCATGCAGGATCAGGAGTTTGCCCTGTTTCGGTGACTCGAAGCTTAACATATCGTCAGAATCTGATTTATTCGCCCATGTCGCATCCGGAAGTTTAATGGATACTACTTTGTTCTTAGATGTATAGGTAGTATTCTGGGCATTGGCCGGTGCAGGGGTAGGAGTTGCTTTCGCTGCTTTGGTTGGCTCCGGTGTAGGAGTTACCTGTACCACACTTGAATCCTCGTCACTGCCGCCTCCAAAGTTACATGCAGTCATGGAAACAGATAATACAGCTGTTAAGGCCAATAACATTAGTACTCTTTTATTTTTCATAATATCCTCCTTAGAATAGATATATAGTCTTCAGGTAATATTTGATATCAGTTCAGGAGAGAAAACCTCTCTCTGATATTATTATAACTGTTCCGTACTTTATAAAATATGATGTCAGGGTCAAAAGATATTTTGCCCCTAACATTATATATTTTACAATTTCATTACATAGATGTCAATGTCGATTTCTCAGCCTTCTGCGATTTGCATAGTCTGTCATAACGCCATTTTTCTGCTTCATCATACCATTTATCTTTTTTTCTCTGTAACTGAGAGATTACTTGTTACTGTGAACGGAGTGAACAGTAACGATTACTTTTTTATTTTTCCACTTCATACATATGCAGTTCATGAAGGGCTCTTGTTGCAGCGATATATCTCGCCTGACGCACAAGCGGGCTCTGATCTTTCTGCGGAAATACTGCAAATACCTGATCAAATTCCAGACCTTTTGCCAGATAGAATGTCGTAACTGTAAGACCTTTCTTAAAGCTTGTGCTGTTTCTGTCCAGATAAGACAGATGTTCTTTTATATCAAATCCTTTTTCTCCCAGAATTTCCTTCAGAAGAAACCACATATGTTCTGCTTCTTTCTCTGTACGCAGGACAACCGCTACTGTTTCATATTCTTCTTCGCCGAGTTTCAGAGTTTCTGCAATCTCTTCCGCAGCATGGCTCATATCTGCAAATATTTTCTCCTCCACCGGAGCACCATGACGTTCAAAGAGTTCCATATCTTCAATACCCGCAAGCTGATTTGCATAAGACGCAATCTCTATGGTGTTACGGTAACTCTTATTCATAATGATCTTGTGGATATCCCTCCCGAAAATCTTCGGCAGAAATTTCAGCACATCCTGCTGTTTATCATCCATAGTCTGTGCCCGGTCACCCAGGATCGTCATTCTGCAGGAGAAAATCCTCTGCAGAATTTCATACTGAAGCCTTGAGTAATCCTGCATCTCATCTACCACCAGATGCTTGATATTGCTTCTTCCCTGCTGGCTCTGCAAACGATATTTCAGGTAAAGAACAGGATAAACATCCTCATATTTCAGCTTCCTTTTCTCATAAGAAACACGCGGAAGTCCTTTGTATCCATTTTCTTTCAGGAACTGACTGTAGATCACATAAAGATCTCTGGTCACATACAGCTTCATGAATTTCTCACGGATCAGGTCTTTCTCATCATCCGCCAGATCACGATCCCTCAGGGTTTCCACCTCGTCAATGAAATAATCTGCCACTGCATCCATTCTTGAAAGAAGCGGAAAATCCTGGAATTTAAAATAGAACAGTTCAATAATCTCTGATTCTGTCTTTACAAATCCCTTATATTCCACATCTTTAAAATTCATCAGCCGGTCTTCCAGTTCCACCAGATAGCGTTCCATAAGATTTATAAATTCCATGGACTGTTTCTCCTCTGCAAGAGAAGCTTTCTGCGGAAAACGGATTCTGCGTTCAATTTCATCATAGCGGTCTTCGCAGTCAGAAACTGTATCCCGAAGCTGCTTATAAGCAAAAAGATCAAAGCTCATTTCCTTAATATTCTCTTCTCCCAGTTCAGGAAGGATATGGGAAATATAATCGGAAAACACTCCATTTGGTGACAGAATCAGAATATTGGAAGACTTCAGATTCTGTCTGTCATGGTAGAGAAGATAGGCGATCCTGTGAAGCGCCACGGAAGTTTTCCCGCTTCCTGCTGCACCCTGGATCACCATGATCCTGTCTTTGGTATTTCGGATAATGGCATTCTGCTCCTTTTGAATGGTACGGATAATGTTCTTAAGCTGTACCTCACCGTTATTTCCCAGCTCTGCTTTCAGGATCTCATCATCAATCTTCACATCACTCTCAAATTCGTAGATCATTTTTCCGTTGCGGATCTTATACTGCCATTTGGAAGCAACCTCACCATGAATCTCGCCCATGGGAGCCTCATAAGAAGCCGGTCCTTTGTCATAGTCATAAAACAGACCGCTTACCGGAGCACGCCAGTCATATACTAATGGAATATGCCCTGCTTTCTCTGCGAAATTTCCAATTCCAATATAAAAGATCTCCGGTTCGTCCTCTCCTTCGTAAATGAAATCCACTCTTCCGAAGAATGGAGAATCTGCCATTCTGCGAAATCTCTGTTTCAGGATCAGCTGTTCTTCATTTGCGGAAATCTGGCGGAACAATGCCTGCTGATTATCATAATTCTCATAACCATACTGGTCCATCTCTGTATAATTTTCCCAGTAATACTCATGCATTCCCTCAATCTCTTTCTGGCCTTCCACCAGAGAAAGGCTGATTTCTGTGATACGTTCTTTTAATTTTTCCAGCACATAGCCCAGATATTCTCTGCCGTTTTTCTTATCTGTCATATTGTTGATATCCTCTGATATTTGCAACTGTTCAGTAACTTCACAGCTACAATACTCCTTATTATTGTTATCATTTTCTCTTATTATTATGATGATAAAATATAGTTACTGTTCACTCCGTTCCCAGCAACACGCTTCGCGATGCAGGAAATATGAAC
>OGOX01000246.1_pt1 | contig 44426 bp, 27 predicted proteins | sample 1552761 | NCBI WGS metagenome assembly OGOX01 (sample SAMEA2580212, study PRJEB22360) | human gut metagenome | biome: human gut; feature: human-associated habitat; material: faeces | place: Denmark | collected 2008/2010
AGGAAATGACAGGATAGAAGTAACATATTACAAATATGAACTACAGGAATGCATATAAAGCCATATAAGGCCATGTTTTTTCCAAATTTCATATTTCAGAGGCATCGATTAAAGTCTCCCATACGAGCCTAAAATAGGCTCGAAAAGGAAGACTTAACTCTATAAACCGCTATTTTGTCAGCAGCCTCGTCTCGCGTCGGGCATTTTTCAGCAGCCTCGTCTCGCGCCGGGAAAACATGCAGCTATTATTAGCAGTAGTAGTGCTCGTATTTAACTCCTATCTCTATCCCGACGCGAGACGCGTCGCCCCCATTAGTGCTTGCGTTTTTTCGCAACGTCTTTTATTGCGAAACTAAATCCGAAACTTCAACAACTTATTATCACCATGCAAATATTGTTACTCTCGCTCCTCGGCCTTTGCCTTGTGGCCCTTGTGGCCGGGTGGCTGCGCAACCGCACGCTGCAGGCCAAACTGCGCCGTGGCGAAATAAGCGAAATGCCCCACATACGCAAGCGCCCCGAGGGGTGCTGCGGCAAACACGCTGTGTGCGAAAAGGAGCAGCTCATGGCCGACGCACTGGCTCCCGACATTGAATACTTTGACGATGAGGAGCTTGACGCCTACAAGGGTCGTGCCTCAAACGCTTACTCTCCCGACGAGGCGGCGCAGTTTGAGGAGGTTATGACAACCATGTACCCCGACGAGGTGGCGGCTTGGCTGCGCTCACTGCAACTGCGCGGCATTAACCTGCCTGACGAGCTGAAAGACGAGGCTATCATGCTGGTGGAGGGATAGGCCGATGCTTTTTGCACCACTTTACTTTGCAATATCACTCAGTTTGCACTATCTTTGCAGAAGATAGGCTGCGGTTTGGCAAAGATTACAAGTAAACTTGCATCTCTGCACTCACCTTGCACTATCTTTGCAGAAGATAGGCTGCACCTCGGCAAAGATTGCAAGTAAACTTGTATCTCTGCGCTCACCTTGCACAACAGCAGCCGCACAACACACGTAACATTCACAACAAACACTGACAATATGCTCGACGTAAAGAAATGCCTCAGCGACAGCGAGGAGAAAATGGACATGAGCGTGATGCACCTCGAAGACACGCTCGCCCAAATCCGTGCCGGCAAGGCCAACGTACATATCCTTGACGACCTGCGCGTCAACTCATACGGCTCGATGGTGCCCATCAACAATGTGGCAGCCATCACTACCCCCGACTCACGCACCATCGCCATCAAGCCTTGGGAGAAGAATATGTTCCCCGTTATTGAAAAGGCTATCATCGACTCTACCATCGGTATCATGCCCGAAAACAACGGCGAGGTTATCCGCTTGGGAATTCCCCCTCTCACCGAGGACCGACGCAAGCAGCTCACCAAGCAGTGTGCCAAGGAGGCCGAGGAGGCTAAAGTGGCCATTCGCAACGCACGCCGCGAAGGCATCGACAAACTGAAGAAAGCCTTGAAGGACGGTCTGCCCGAAGACGTGGAGAAGGACGCCGAGGCTAATCTGCAAAAGATACACGACAAGAAGGTGAAGAGCATCGAGGAAATTCTTGCCACCAAGAACAAGGAAATCATGACGGTGTAACCACAAACGCTCACACCGCAATGTGACTAACAAACAATCTGAGAGTTTAAGAGTTCAGCACAGAGGCACTGCCAGTCAGGCCCGTGTTCTTGACTCTTAAACTCTTAACTGTTTATTTCCCCACACTTCATGCACGGAAAAGTAATCAAAAGCACAGGCAGCTGGTACCTGGTGCGCACCGACGACGGGCGTGCCGTTGAGTGTAAGGTGAAAGGCAACTTTCGCCTGCGCGGCATACGCTCTACCAACCCCGTAGCCGTGGGCGATGGGGTGACCATCAAGGAGCAACCCGCCAAGGGCAGCGAGGAGGCGGCAGCCTTTATCACCGAAATTGACGAGCGACGCAACTACATCATTCGCAAGGCTTCGAACCTGTCGAAACAGAGCCACATCCTGGCCGCCAACGTGGACATGGCCCTGCTCGTGGTGACCATTGCACGCCCCGAAACGAGCACTACCTTTATCGACCGTTTTCTGGCCTCGGCCGAGGCTTACCGCGTGCCGGTGTGCATTGCCTTTAACAAGGAGGACGACCTCAGCCCTGCCGAGCACGAGGTGATGGACTACTGGCAGGCGCTGTACACCAACATTGGCTACGAGTGTTATCGCATGTCGGCCCTCAACGCCCAAGGCATTGAACCGCTGCGCCAGGCGCTGCAAGGGCGCACCACGCTGCTGGCCGGCCACTCGGGGGTGGGCAAGTCGACACTGCTCAACCTGCTTATTCCCGACGCCCATGTGCGCACGGCACAAATATCTGACGCCCACGGCACGGGCATGCACACCACCACTTACAGCGAGTTGTTTGAACTGCCCGACGGGGGTGCGCTCATCGATATTCCGGGGGTAAAGGGCTTTGGCACTTTCAACATCGAGCGCGACGAGGTGGCGCACTACTTTCGCGACATATTTGCCATATCGGCCGACTGCCGCTTCAACAACTGCACCCACACCCACGAGCCGGGTTGCGCTGTGCTGCAGGCGCTCGAGGAACACCGTCTGGCCCCATCGCGCTATACGTCGTATCTGTCGATGATGGACGACCAGGACGAGGGCAAATACCGGGCGGCTTATTGATTGACGGGTTAACAGGTTAACAGGTTGACGGGTAAATATGCTCTGCATTATTGACAGAGATATATGGAATGTTGGTATATGACAGACTTGCTAATTGCCTCTAACCCCATAATCTCTTAACACGAGCAGAAGTAACTTTATAACCTCATAACCTTATAACCTCATAACCCCTCCCCTCATAACCTCATAACCCCATAACCTCATAACCTCATCCCCCCCCATGACTGTTATCATCATACTCGCAGCCTTTACGCTCATACTCGGGTTGATAGAGATATTCATCACCCCGGGGTTCGGCCTGGCAGGCATCGGTTCGATAATCTGTGCCCTGGCCGACGTTGTGCTCATCTACACCGACTACGGCTTTGGTTGGGCCTGCGGTGCCGTAGTCATCGGTTTGGCCGTGTTGGGCATCATGCTCTACATTGTGGCCCACTCGCGCACCTTCGACCGCATGAGCCTCCACACCGCCATCACATCAACCAACGCCACCACTGACCAGCTGTCGGTTAAGCCCGGCGACACCGGCAAAGCCCTCACGCGACTGGCCCTTGTGGGCAACGCCACCATAGGCGGCAAACAGGTTGAGGTGAAGTCATCGGGCGAATTTATAAACCCTGGCACACCCGTGCGCGTGGTAAGTGTCAGCGAAGCGACTATCATTGTTGAAAAAACTAACGAATAACACGTTGGCAACATTCTTAGTCAACGTAGTAACAAGTTGACAGATTTACAGGTAAGTATGTCATACACTACTTATCATGCTAAAGTAATACTGGCAGGAAGCTTGGAAAGCTGGACCAACTTACCTGTTAACCCGTTAACTTGTCAACCTGTTTGCTAATTACGCCAAAGCGTAACGAACAAGCAGGTGTTATACGCCTATATAATATATAATACTACAAATGAAACTCCGACACACCATACTGTCACTTGCGCTTGCCACTTGTGCCACAGCTGCCATGCAAGCCACCACTCCCGTACGCCGCACCATCAGCCACCAACAGCCCAACGGGCAGGTGGTCACCATCAATGCCGTGGGCAACGGGCGCTACACGCTCTACAGCCTCGACGGCACCGCCGTGCTGCCCGGCACCGACGGACACTACTACTATGCCACGCTGAACGCTGACGGACAGCTCGCCATTGGCACCACCCTTGCCGGCTACACGGCCCGCAGCACGGCACAACCACGCCTAAGCACGGCACAGGCCGAGGCACTGCTCAACGCTGCACTGCCCGTGGCCCCCGTGGTGCGTCAGGGGGGCATGAGTGCCAAGAGTCTGACCACCAGCACGCCCGACGAGTTGGGCGAATATGGCAAGAGTGCACTAGGCGCCGTGCAGAGCATTGGCAGCCCCACACTGCCCGTGGTGATGGTTGACTTTGCCGACCGCGCATTTCAGGACACCATTACCACTGCCAAGGTGACACGCTTCTTTAACGAAACGGGCTACCGCGACGAACCTGCTGCACGCGGCTCGGTGCGCGACTACTTTGTGGCACAGAGCGACAGCCTGTTTACCCCTACTTTTGAGGTAGTGGCCCACGTCAAACTGCCCAGCGGCTATGTCTACTACGGCAAGGACGGCAAGGGCGGCGGCACCGACCCCAATGCCCGGCAATTTGTGATTGACGCGCTGGCCGAGGCTTCGAAAGTGGTGGACTTTGGGACTTACTGTACCCCAGGCAGCACCGATGTGCCAATGGTAGTGCTCATGTTTGCGGGGCCGGGGCAGCAATCATCGTTTGAGGACGGCAACAGCAACTACCTGTGGGCCAAGTTTCAGCAGAGCAGTTTCAGTGTGAACGACAACAAATACCAAGTGCGCTCCTACTTTATGGGTAACGAATTGCTGCAAACTTATGGCAAGGACGAGAACGATGTGACGGGAGCCGCCATAGATGGTGTGGGCCTTTTTGCCCATGAATTTGGCCACGCTCTTGGTTTGCCCGACTATTATAACACAGCGAACAGTTCGGCTTTCAACACCATGGGCTATTGGGACATCATGGACTATGGCCAATATTACCAGAACGGCTACCGCCCCATAGGCTACACTGCCCACGAGCGCAGCTACCTGGGTTGGCTGCATGTGACGGAACTCACCGACAGCGCACAAGCCTGCCGCCTGCTGGCTCTCGACGGTTCACAAGGCAACGAGGGCGGTGCCCGCGCCTACGTGGTGCGCAACCCCGAGCATGCCAACGAGTACTATATGTTTGAAAACCGCACCACAAACACCTGGCACACCAAGACCATGGGCACTGGCATGCTCATCACGCACATTGACTACGACCGCTCGGCATGGAACAACAACCGAGTCAACACCCAGCGGGACCACCAGCGCATGCAGTTTGTGCCGGCCGACGGCATAAAGGAGGGCAACACCACGAGCGAGAGCATGAACATGAATGCTTTGTTTGCCGGCTACCGCGCCGACCTCTTTCCCGGCACCAAGGGGGTGACACAGTTCCCCAGCGCCGACACACCTGCCGCCACACTGTATAACGGCAGCAGCAAGTTGCTGAAACGCCCCATCTATAACATTGCAATACAACCCGACGGCAGCATCACTTTCGGCTATCTTGACGCCTCGATAACTGGCATCGGGCAGACTGCTACCGTGGTACGCCAACCGGCCAAAGCCATCTACGACATGAGCGGACGCCGCATAGCCTCATGGGAGACTGCCGCCCCGGGCCTTTACATTGTAAACGGGGTGAAGGTGGCCAAACGCTGACACCAACGGCTGCCGCCTCTGGCTTGCCGCAGGCCCGCTATTTACAAGCGTTGTTCAACAATGCGTCACACACGTTTGTCCTCGCGTTAAAACAAGATAAATATAACCGAAAGGACGGATAAGTAAGATTTTGTACGTATTTTTGCAACTTGATAAAGTAGGCACAGCGCTGCAAGTATACATTATTGTATTGGCAAGCAGCCGCCTTACCCCACATTATAATATATGAAGAAGAACAGCATATTCAGCCTCATACTCGCCCTGGCAGCCGGACTCACACTGGCCACGGCTTGCGACACGTCGAGCGAAGTGACCGAGAGCGACTCGGCACGCGACTGCCTCATAACCTCGGCCACAATGGGTACTCTCAAACGCCAGGTGCATATGGTCAATGCGGCCGGCCGCGACACTACCTACACCTACACGGTGACGGGGGCTGCCTACAACCTGACCATCGACCAGGTGAACAACCGCATATTCAACGAGGACTCTCTGCCTACCGGCACACGCACCGACAAACTGGTGTTTGCCAGCTCAAGCGGCATTAGCAGCACGGGCACACTGGCCATAAAGAGCCTCTACTCGGGCAAGGATACGCTCTACACCTATACCGACAGCACCGACTTCAGCGTTAAACGCGAGGTGTCGGTGTACGACACTTATGGTGAACGCAAGCGCACCTACACCTTCGACATTCGCGTACACCGCCAGGAGGCCGACTCTACGGCATGGCAGCAGGTGGCAGCTAATCCGCTGAGCGATGTGGCCTCGTTTGTCAAGAGCCGCGCGCTCACTGCGGGCAACACGCTCTATGTGTTTGGCCAGCGCGCCGACGGCAAGGTGCAGGTGGTGCAGACGTCTGTCATGGCCCCCGACTTTGACGGCAGTGCGGCCAACATCAGCGCCACGGGCTTTGATGTGCGCAGCGTGACACACTTCGACGGCCACTTTTATGCTCTGGCCAACGGCACACTCATGCACTCGGCCAACGCTGCCGAGGGTTGGCAAACGGCCACTACGCAGCACACTTTCAGCGCCATAGCGGGCTGCACGGCCGACAGCATTTATGCCATTTCTAACGCACAGATGTGGGCCTCGGCCAATGGCACGGACTGGGCGCCGTCTGCCATCGACACCGACGCACAGCTGCCTGCGGGCAACAATGTGGCTTCGTCCACGGTGGCCTCGCGCATTAACAAACCGGCCCAGATGCTCGTCATGGTGGGCATTGAAGGTGGCAAGGCCAATGTGTGGAAACACGACATCGACTCGGTGGGCGGTTTCTTCACGCCGTGGTACAACTTGCCCCAAACCAGCGAGTTGGGCGCTTATGCCTGTCCTGTTGTGCAGCAGCACACACTCTTTGGCTACGACACCAACACGGTGCTCGCCGGCCTCAATGCCGAAGGGGTAGTTGCCCCGTTTTATGTGAGCCGCGACAACGGCCGCACATGGCGCACCGATGTGCTGACACACCCCACGCTGACGGGGGTCACCTCGCTGGCCGTTACCACCGATGCCAGCAATTACATCTGGCTCATCTGCGGTGGCACCGGTGTGGTGTATAAAGGACGCATCAACCGCCTCGGGTGGGAATAACAAGCGCAGCGGCGGCACATTTGCACATCTGCATATCTCTATATTTGTTTTGGCCACAATTCATCACATATTCATCGTCATGCGGCAGCACCTTGCGGTGTTGGCCGCATTGGTGTGTTTGTGTGTGGCAGCACTCGCAGCCCCCACCCAAGCCCGCGCACAAGTGCAGGCCGACGAGAGCGTATACCGTCTGGAACTGGGAGCCGGCATTGGCAGCGCTTTCAACTTTACCGATGTCAAGGACAATATAGGCATGGCTGCCGCCGCGGTGGCACGCTTCCCCTTCAATCCGCGCATGGCACTCAAAACACAGTTCAGCTTTGCACAAGCAAAGGGCAGCACCGCCGGGCTCAAAGCCTTTTATCCTGCCAACACCGGGGCTGCAGGGGCCGAACGGCTCAACTACCAGGTTAGCAGCGCCATCTACGACCTGTCGGCACTCTACGAACTGCACTTCCTGCCCTACGGCTATGAGCGCGACTACCGCCACTACTCACGCATCGTGCCCTATGTGCAAATGGGCTTCGGACTGACTTACGGCGCCGCAGGAAAGGCTTTTACAGCCAACATTCCACTCGGCGCAGGACTTAAATACAAACTGGGGCCACGCCTCAACCTGGGGCTCGACTGGCTGGTACACTTCAGCTTGAGCGACAAACTCGACGGACTCGAAGCACCACTGGGCATCAAGAGCGAAATGTTCCGCAACAAAGACATTTACTCTACACTCTCCCTCACCCTCACCTACGACCTCAACCCTAAGTGCCCCACGTGCAACAGGGACTGAGGCACTCACACCCCCCTAACCTATACAAAGAGAAACTTATGCAAAAGATACCTGCCCACATAGCCATCATCATGGACGGCAACGGACGTTGGGCCAAAGCACGCGGTCTCGACCGCAGCATGGGACACCAACAAGGCGTTGTGGCCGTGCGCGAAATTACCACGGCCTGCTCCAATCTGGGCGTAAAGTTCTTGACGCTCTACACCTTCTCTACCGAAAACTGGAACCGCCCGGCCAACGAGGTGGCTGCACTGATGTCGCTCATACTGACATCGCTCGAGGAGGAACTCTTTATGAACAACAACGTGCGCCTGCGCATCATTGGCGACCTCAGCCGCGTGCCCGAGGTGGTGCGCGAGTCGATACTCGGCCTGCAGCAGCGCACATCTGTCAATACGGGCATGACCATGGTTATTGCCCTGAGCTACAGCTCGCGATGGGAAATGACCAATGCCGTGCAGCGCATTGCGGCCGAAGTGGCCGAGGGCAAACTCACACCGGCCGACATCAACGAGCAAACCATAACGGACCACCTCAGCACCAACTTCATGCCCGACCCCGACCTGCTCATACGCACAGGCGGCGAGGTGCGGCTGAGCAACTACCTGCTGTGGCAGTGTGCCTACACCGAACTCTACTTTTGCCAAACCTTCTGGCCCGACTTTCACGAGGCCGACCTCGTAAAGGCCATCGAATGGTTTAACCACCGCGAACGGCGCTACGGAAAAACAAGCGAACAAGTGACCAAGGCTTGATGTGTCACACCCCGGCGTGAAACCATGCCCAACTCTGCCCGCCACCACCGCAACATACAGCGCTTACAGCTCCAAACGAGCCACACACGCGCTCACCTTACGCAACAACACAACGATAAATGAAATACAACTCACGCAAACTGCTCATCTTGATGGCTATGGCCGCACCGCTGGCCACCGCCGCACAAGCACAGACCGCAGAGGGTGACAACAACGACAACAAGCCCGTCATCACCTACACGGCCAACCACCCTCGCTATGTGCTGGGAGGCCTCAACGTGGACGAGATGAAAGGCTACGACAACGACTACCTGCTCAACATATCGGGCCTCAACGTGGGCGACACCTACGAAATTCCCGGGCCCGACATCAGCGAGGCCGTGCGACGCTATTGGAACCAAAAAATCTTTTCGAACGTTGAGATTGTGGCCGACAGCATTGTCGACGGCAAAGCTTACCTGCACATCAAACTCACCGCACAACCACGCATATCGAGCATACGATACACCGGCGTCAAAAAGTCGGAACGCGAGGACTGCGAAAAGATTATCGGCTTTCAGCCCGGCAACCAAATCACCACCGACATGGTGAACCGCGCCGAGCACTACATCAAGAAGCACTTTGTGGAGAAGGGCTTCAAAAACTGCGAGGTGCACATCACACAACGCGAGGACGTGACGGGCGACAACCGCGTGCTGGTGGATATCGACATCAACAAGAACGAAAAGGTGAAGGTGCACAAGATCTTCATCACCGGAGCCAACCCAAAACACGTGGCAAAACTCAAGCGCGCCATGAAAAAGACGCACGAAAAGAGCTTTGTCAACATGTTCCGCTCAAAGAAGTTCCTGCCCGAAAAGTATGACGAGGACAAGGGCCTCCTCATTGAAAAACTCAACGAATGGGGCTACCGCGACGCACTCATCACGGCCGACAGCGTGCAAGCCATCGACCAAAAGCACGTCAACATTCACCTCAACGTCTACGAGGGCACCAAGTACTATGTGCGCAACATCTCGTGGGTGGGCAACACCGTGTACAACTCCGACCTTCTGCAGCGCATCTTACAGCTCAACAAGGGCGATGTCTACAACCAGACGCTCATGGAGAAACGCCTTACGAGCGACGACGATGCCGTGGGCAACCTCTACTATAACAACGGCTACGTGTTCTACAGGCTCGACCCCGTCGAGGTAAACGTCGTGGGCGACTCCATCGACCTCGAAATGCGCATTCGCGAGGGCCAGCAGGCCACATTCAACCATGTGCGCATAGCCGGCAACACACGTGTGTACGAAAACGTCATACGACGCGAACTGCGCACAAAGCCGGGCGACCTCTTCTCAATGGAGAGCATCAAGCGCTCTATTCAGGACCTCGCACAAATGAACCAGTTCGACCCCGAAGCGCTGCAGTCACAGTTTGGCCAAAGCGGCATCAAGCCCGACCCCGTGAGCGGCACCGTCGACCTCAACTACCCGCTCACCTCAAAGGGCGGCGACCAAATCGAACTCTCGGCAGGCTGGGGACAGACCGGTATCGTGGGACGCGTAGGACTGAAGTTCACCAACTTCTCAGTGCAGAACCTCTTCCGCAAGGGCTACAAACGCGCCGGCTTCATACCGCAGGGCGACGGACAGACGCTCTCGCTGCAAGTGCAAACCAACGGTACTTACTACCAAAACTACGGACTCAGTTTCCTCGAACCATGGCTCGGCGGAAAGCGCCCCAACCAGCTCTCTTTCAACATATCATACAGCAAGCAGAGTGATGTAAACTCCAACTACATCAACCAAAACTACTACAACAACCTCTACAACTACGCCTACGGCTACGGCACAAGCTCCAACTACTACACCGACGCTTACGACCCCGACAAGTACGTCAAGATGATTAACCTCAGCCTTGGCTTCGGCAAACGTCTGCGCTGGCCCGACGACTACTTCACCTTCATGGCCGAACTGTCGTACACACGCTACATGCTCAAGTCGTGGCAATACTTCCTCATAACCGACGGCAACTGCAACAACATCAACCTCTCGCTCTCATTGCAGCGCAACTCTACCGACCACCCCTTCTACCCGCGCAAGGGCTCTGAGTTCCTGCTACAGGCCACACTCACACCACCCTACTCGCTTTGGGACGGACGCAACTACAAAAATCTGGCCACCAACCCACAGAGCGCCAACTACCAAAAGGAGATGCAAGAGAAGTACCGCTGGATTGAATACCACAAGTGGAAACTCAAGTTCCGCAACTTCACAGCACTCTCAAGCGCCGTCAAGGCTCCCGTGCTCATGACACGCTTCGAAATGGGTATACTCGGTGCCTACAACCGCCACAAAAAGTCGCCTTTCGAAACCTACTACGTGGGCGGCGACGGCATGTCGGGCTATTCTACAGGCTATGCCACCGAGACCATCGGACTGCGCGGTTACGAAAACGGCTCACTCTCGGGCAACAACTCCTACTACGGCGACGCCTACGCCTACAGCCGCATGACACTCGAACTGCGCTACCCCTTGATGCTCGAAACCTCAACCTCTATCTTTGCACTCGCATTTATCGAGGGAGGTAATGCCTGGACCGACGTCAAAAAGTTCAACCCCCTCAACATGAAGCGCTCTGCCGGTGTAGGTGTGCGCATTCTGCTCCCCATGGTGGGCCTCATGGGTATCGACTGGGCCTATGGTTTCCAAAAGTACATCAGCGGATACACGGGCAAGCGCGCAGGCGGCTCACAGTTCCACTTCATCATTGGCCAGGAATTCTAACAACACACTTTTACGCTCATGAAAAAGTTAGCTTTATTATTGCTCATCGCCCTGTGCACCTCATTCAGTGCCAGCGCACAAAAGTTCGCCCTCGTCGACATGGAGTATATTCTCAGCAACATACCTGCCTACGAGCGTGCCAACGAGCAGCTCAACCAAACCTCCAAGTCGTGGCAAGCAGAGGTCGAAGCACTCAGCAACAAGGCACAAACGCTCTACAAAAACTATCAAAACGAGAGCGTCTTCCTAAGCGACGCACAAAAAAAGGAGCGCGAAAAGGCCATCGTCGACAAGGAAAAAGAGGCGGCCGACCTTAAAAAGAAATACTTCGGGCCCGAGGGCGAGCTTTACAAAAAGCGCCAAAGCCTCATCGAGCCTATACAGGACGAAATTTACAACGCCGTCAAGAGCATAGCCACCACCAAGGGCTTCCAGCTCATTCTCGACCGCGCGTCCGACAACGGCATCATATTTGCCTCACCAAGCATCGACATCAGCAACGAGGTGCTCAGCAAGCTGGGCTACGACGTGCGCTGACCCCCCACACACTCTCTCCCCTGTCATTGGCGGCATGAGGCACACAAGCCCCATGCCGCCAAATGCTATTTACACACATTTTACACCCGATAGGGTATAATCCGCACTCCTCACACCAATTTTATACCCGTTCGGGTGCAATCTCCAATCGAAACATCAGATCAATATGAGAAGAATGAAATTGACTTGTACGAGTACATCGAACAACTGCACGATTGGGATTAACATAGTATTTTAACCTGTCAATCTGACTATAAACGCTACCTCTAATGGGGGCGACGCGTCTCGCGTCGGGATAGAAACAAAAGTTAAATACAAACGCTTCTACTGCTAATAATTGCGGCCTGCTTTCCCGACGCGAGACGCGTCGCCCCCATTAGTGCTCGCGTTTCTTCAAGCACCAACCCCACCCACACACATCACCAATAATAATGACAACGGGCAGACATGCACCAACAGGCTGACAACCAGACGGGTACATGTCTGCCCGTGTCGTATGGTTACGATCAAAAAAACTTTGCCATTCATACCCATAAACGCGCCACTTAACCCCGAAAATCGACCACTTACGCACACTACGCATTTAAGCTATTGAAACGTTTGTTTATTTCCCGTAAATTTGTGCTTGACAATATGTGGCACATTACACACCAGTTAAGTGCCCGATAGAGATAATAATTATAGAGAGAACAACAAACATAACTTTCCTAACACTAACACACACTACTATGGGAAAAACAAACGCCAAGATGTGTAGTCACAAGGCTACGCAAGTGTTACCGTTAAGTAAAGGCACGCCCGCCGTGGGCATAGCCTCAAGCAGTTATTTCGCAGCCTGCGCCCGCCACGTGGGCGCCCTCGCCCTGTTCGGCCTCATGTTCTGCCCCGTGCAGGTCATGGCCAGCCGTGCACCGCGCCTGGCTGTTGCTGACAGTTCCGAAGTAGTCAGCCCCGTGCTGCCCGACCAAGGCACCACCACGCCCACCGACTCCATCGACAATGGCGGGGCGGGCGACACCGACCAGGTGCTGCCCGACACCATTCCGTTCGCGCAACTGTGGAAGCACAACAACTGGCAGTCTACCAATGAGGCAGCCGAAAGCACCACCCAACAGTCGTGGGAGATTATCTGCAACCGTCCCACAAAACTTACATTTAACTATTCTTGCAATAACAGAAATTCTTGCACATTCCAAGTCACACTGAATGACAGTACCATCATCAGTAAAGATAGCTGGAGTTCAGCCTGGGGCGAACACTATCAAATAGACTTGCCCGCAGGCCGCTATGTGCTAAAAGCATCATACTACACGCACTACGAAGACAAAAGTTGCTTCGCTGCCATCGGCGACATAGCCATCGACGATGCCCAGTCCAACGCCACTGCCTTCCTTGGTGCCCTTGCAGACTACCCTGCCCTCAAGCAAGAGCTGCAAACAGCACTTGACAACTCCAATGCTGCCCCCGACGACGAGGCACTCTACAACACCTTGGCCGCCACACTGAACGATGTGCGCAAAGCCGTGTCGTACTATCCGCTCATTCAGAAAGACATCGTTGTAGCCGACTCTATCCTCAACGAGGGCGCCTATGTCGACATCTCCGAAGCCGTAGCCCTTGGCCGCGCCATCGACGTCAACACCTCAACCAGCGCCAACTACCTGGCCGCATTCGAGGCACTCGAAACGAGCATTGCCGTACAGGTGACGAGCAACCAAAGCGTCGACGATTGGGCATTCAATACCAGCCTGCGCTGCACCATCGACAACATGGGCTACTACCTCGACCAAGACCACAAGGTGGCAGCTTGCACCGGTCTGCAAACCGAAGATGCCGATGTGACCGACCTCGTCATACCCTCCACTGTGCGCTACGACGGCGTAACCTATGCCGTCGTGGCCCTTTACGACAACCGTTACAACCAGAACAAAGTGCGCACACTCACCCTGCCCCGCACCTTGCGCCACATCAACGACAACGGCCTTTCTGATTACCGCGCCATTACCGACCTCGAAATACCCGCCAATGTGGAGCGCATGGGCAATTACATTGTGTACAACTGCCCACAACTCCAGCGCATTAAAGTCAATGCCGAGGTGCCACCCACATTGGGGTCATTAGGTGATGACAGTTACTATGAAGACGGTTACAGAGCATACCGTCACCTCAGAATAGTTATCCCCCGCGAGAGCTTCCACGCCTACCGCCTTGTCAATGCATGGAACACCGACTACAACGTACTCATCGGTGGCGACGAAGGCGTTACCGTCAGCACAGGCAAAATTGCCGCTGGCGACCTTGGCCATGTGGTAATAGAAGAGGCCGGCTACCTGCAAGAGGTGAACAAACTCATCATCGAGGGCGAGCTCAACGCTGACGACTGGAGCAAGATTGGGCAAATGACCAACCTCACCGAGCTCGACCTGTCAAAAGCCCTGATTGACGAAATACCAAGCTATGCCTTCAACGAGCGTTGGGCCATCGACAAAGTGGTGCTGCCGCCCACACTCAAAAAGATTGGCAGCTATGCCTTCCAAAGAACCTCACTGACATCAGTCAATATCCCCGACAATGTCGAGACCATTGAGGAAAATGCATTTAGTCAAGTAAGGCAACTGCAAGAAGTGCATCTGCCAGACAGCCTTACATCATTAGGCCGCTACGCATTTGAAAAATGCCGCAGTTTACGTACGGTCAAGATACCCACCAAACTTAAAGAGATTCCGTGGTATGCTTTCGACGGTTGTAAATCTCTGCAAAGTGTCGAACTACACGACAGTATAACAGGTATCGGCGATTATTCTTTCAGAAACTGCAATCTCCGCGAAATAACACTTCCCAAATCAACCACATGGGTTGGAGGGTATGCTTTTAATGGAAATAGCAATCTGAGCAAAGTCACACTCAACGAGGGACTTATCGACATTTGGGCTTATGCCTTCCAAGACACAGCCATCGACACCCTCAACTGTCCCTCTACCCTACGCAATATATATAACGCCGCATTCGCTGGCTGCCGCAATCTGCGTCAAATCAACCTTAACGAAGGACTGACACGCATTGAAGTGTATGCATTAGCTAATAACAAGGCCACAGAAATCGTACTTCCCAGTTCGTTGGAATATTGCTCTCAGTCTGCTTTCGACGACTGCAACAGCCTCGTCACCATCGAGGCACGCTCTGTCATGCCCCCCAACACCGACGGCGGTTGTCCCCTGACTGGCACAGACCTCACCAAGGCCGCACTCTACGTGCCCGTATGGAGCCTTTCCGAGTATCAGTTGGCCACAGGCTGGAACCAGTTCTACACCTTCCGCACCTCCGACTTCATGCCGCAGTACGTCAAGGTTAACAAGGACTTCTACTTCACCCTGCGCGACGAGCTCGACCCCGACTACCGTCCCGACATCGAACTTACCGTCACCAATAACGAGATTACCGACTCGCACGACAACACCGACTACCAGCACGGCAACCTCACCATCAGCGGACGCAGCAAACTCGCTGTCAACGACTTCAGCATGGTGCTCGCGCCGTATACCAAGTACGCTTACGAGGGGGGAGATTGGTATTACTACAATGACAATTATAGATACCTCCGCCCAACCAGCCTCATTGTCAAGGGCGAGATGCGTGCCGAAAACGTCACCATCAACCTTTGGAACGCCACCAACCGCTGGCAGTTCGTGTCATTCCCCTTCGATGTCAAGGTGAGCGACATTGTACCCGTCGACAGCACCACCTCATGGGTAATACGCGGCCACTCGGGTGCCGAGCGCGCAGCAGGCAATGCCGCTGCCGTATGGCAAAACCTCTCAGCCGACGATGTGCTGCAAGCTGGCAAGGGCTACATCATGCAGTGCTACAAGCCTGACGACAAAAACGGCAACTACGACGCCGCCCAATTCACCGTGCGCCCCCTCACCACCACCGTCAACCGTCAGCAAATATTCAATGCCGACAACCGCACCGTGGCGCTTGAAGAGCACCTCGCAGAGTTTGAGCACAACCGCAGCTGGAACCTCATTGGCAATCCCTACCCAAGCTACTTCGACACCCGCTTCCTCGACTTCGGGGCGCCCTTCATGGTGTGGAACAGCTACAACCAGAACTATGAGGCATACAGCCCGGTAGACGACAGCTACATTCTCGCACCCGCCGAGGCCTTCTTCGTGCAGCGCCCCGTCGACCAGGAGAGCATCACCTTCCTCAAGGACGGACGCCAGACCGACCGCTACGCCCGCACACTTGTGGAGGAAGAGCCGGCCAGCGCACCGCAGCGCATCAGGGCTGACTACGACAGCAACGCCCACACTGCCGCACAGCGCACCGTGTTCAACATCACACTGGCCAAGGACGGACAGCAGGCCGACCGCACCCGCGTAGTCATCAACGAGGCTGCCACCATGCAGTACGACCTCAGCCGCGATGCCGCCAAGTTTACCGGCACCGAGCCTGCCATGTCGCAAATCTTCACCATCAACGGCGCCACACGCTACGCCATCAACGAGCGTCCGCTCAACAATGGCCAGGCACTGCTCGGTCTGCACTTCGGCACCGATGGCACCTACACCATCGGCCTCAGCAATCAGCCCGACGGCCAAGTCACACTTGAGGACCGCCTCACTGGCACCAAGTTGCAGCTCAACGGCACCGCAGGCTACAGCTTCACAGCCAAGGCCGGCGACAGCACCGACCGCTTTGTGCTTCACTTCGACGCTGTGGCCACGGGCATCAATGCCGCCACTGCCAACGAGGCTGACCGCAACGACGACACTTACACCCTCGACGGACGCAAGGTGAACAACCCCACTGCACCGGGCCTCTACATCAAGGGTGGAAAGAAGGTTATCAAGTAGGATAATTGGTTTACAAGTTGACGAGTTTACAAGTTGACGGGTAAGTTAGTTTACTCAAGTTTCGGATTAAGACGGGTGCGGCCAAAGGCACCGAACGCTACCTCTAATGGGGGCGACGCGTCTCGCGTCGGGAATACATGCAACTATTATTAGCAGCAGTAGCGTTCGTGTCTGACTTCTATATCTATCTCTATCCCGACGCGAGACGCGTCGCCCCCATTAGAGGTAGCGTTTCTTCGCAGCGCCTTCTAAACCGTGCGAACCTAAATCCGAAGCTTCAAGCAGGCAGACAAAACTACCCGTCAACCAAAAACATATATAACAACAAGTATATGAACAGATTATTATTCATCATAATGGCATGGCTCAGCACCCTCACTGCCCTGGCGCAGACCGAGGGGTACGACCCAAGCAATCCGCCACTGCCAAACTTCCCCACCACGGACAGCGACACCACGCACTACTACACACTGCGCGTGGTCAGCTCGCCCGCCACATCGGGGCTCAACACCACGGGCGGCAACAAGTACACCGCCGGCCAGAGCGTCTATCTGAGCGCCAGCCAAAACAACGGCATGAAGTTCCAGTACTGGGTTGACGGCGAGGGCAACACCCTCTCCACCTCAACCAGTTTCTACTACACCATGCCCGCACACAATGTAGTTATCACCGCCGTGTTCAAGTACCAGCCCGGCAGCCCCTCGCTCCCCGCATTTCCCGAGGGCGAGGCACCCACCTACCTGCTCAGCACCAGCACCAAACCCGCTGGGGCCGGCTCCTTCAGTGGTGGCGGACGCAACTACCAGGCTGGCGCCCAGGTGAGCCTCACCGCCTACACCAACACCAACTTCGAGTTTGTGTGCTGGACCAACGCGGCAGGCGACACCCTCTCCACCGCGCGCAACCTTTACTACACCATGCCCGCGGCACCCGTGCAGCTCTACGGCCACTACCGCTACAACCCCTCAAGCCCCAAAAATCCGGGCCGCAACGCCTACGACGCTGACGAGGGCATAGCCATCATCGACGACTTTACGCCGGGCAACGCAAGCCAGGCCATCAACGATGTGACAGGTGGCAACACCTCGGCCTTGAGCAAAATCATCGTGGCCGGCAACGTCACCAGCAACGACTTCCAGATAGCCAACAACTTCAGCACCTGCGCCGTGGTCGACCTCAGCCGCACCTACGGCATCACCACCGTGCCTGGCTCATGCTGGTATGGCAACGACCACCTCACGCGCATCATGCTGCCATCGTGCATCACACGCATTGGCTACAGCGCATTCAATGGCGCCACCGCACTGGCCGAACTCACCTGCCTCGCCACCACGCCCCCCACACTCGACAGCTACGTGTTCGACGGCGTAAACAAGGGCCTCATCGTGTTCGTGCCAAAAGCCTCGGTCGAGATATACGAGCAGGCCGAGGGCTGGAAGGACTACGTCAGCAACGGCACCATCATCATCATGCCCGTACAGCACAACGTGGCAAGTCTTGAGGTCAATCTGCCCGAGGCATGCGCCGACGGCCGTTACAAAAACATGCCCCTCGAGCTCATCAACGTCAAGACGGGACAGCGCTACCGCTACGTGGTGACCGACCGACTCAACTACACCTTCAACACCCTCATGCGCGACACACGCTATGTGGCCGTGCTCCGCAACCAGCAGGGCACCGAACTGGCGCGCACCGACACCGTAAAGATTGAACTCGAGAGCCAGAGCATCGCATTCAACCTCGACCGCATGAAGCAGTTGCGCACCGTGGCGGCCACCATCACGGCCGGCACCACCGACATCACCGCGCAAACCACCGTCAACTGGCTCGACGCCAGCGGCAACTACCTGGCACAGGGCAACGAGCTTACCAACCAGGTGGCCGGCACCGCCGTCATGTGTGCCGTGAGCGTGCCGCAGAGCGTGGCCATGCAGTATGCGCTGCCCGCCGACACCCTCTACCAGGTGGTCGAGGCCGACAACGCCCTGCACATTACGCTACAGCCGCTGCCGGCACTCACCCTCACGGGCCGCGTAATCGACCGCACCACCCAGCAGGGCGTGAGCGGTGTGACCGTCACCATGAGCCAGACGCTTAACAGCCGCTACACCAAAGCCGTGACCGCCCGCACCGACCAGCGCGGACAGTACACCCTCAGCGGCTACGGCGCACCATCGGTGCTCACCTACGCCCTTACCGACTACGTGAGCCGCACCGACACGCTGCCCGACAGTCTGCAGGCCGTGGCCACGGCACAACTGCCCGACGTGCTGCTCAAGCCCATTCAGGGCGCGCGCATCACCACACGCTACGCTTACACCAGCAGCGTGGCACAGGGCGTGCAACCTGAGGTGAAGGACTATTACGACGACTACCAGAACGTAAGTTACACCATCTACAACCAAACCGCACAGCGCGCCATCACCCACTTCAACGTGCAGTACCCCGACATCGTGCTGCTCGAGGACGTCAACGAGGGCGACTCGCTCACCATCACGGCCAGCAGCAAGACCGATGCCTTTATGCCCGTCACCACGGGCGGACGCATCACCGCCGACCTTGCACTCACCGTCGAGGTGCCCATCACCCAGTTGGGCGGCATACGCGCCGTGTACACCACCACCGAGAACCCCACCGTGCTGGCCATTCTCTACGACGCACAGGGCAACTTGCTCAACCGTTACACCTACCCCGCCGCCGACCTCACCATCAGCGGACTCAAGGACGGAGAGTACACCCTCGTCACCATGGGACAGAGCGACTTCTTCAACTCTGTGTACAACCTCAGCCAGTTCGACCAGGCGGGCCTCATCAACGGCACCGACTATGTGGCCAACCGCGTCACAGTGCGCAGCGGCCTCATCACACCGGCCAAAAACGCCGTGGTGCCTTACTTCGACGAGAGCAAGTTCTACTACACCGGCGCCAACACCTCGTTCACTGCCAACAAGAGCAGCATCGTGGCTGGCAACTATCTCACCCTCACGGCCAAGGTGGACTTTAAGAGTGTCTACCGCGACAATGTGTCGGGTGTCAAGTTGCAGTTTGAGCTGCCCGAGGGCACCAACATGGTGGACGGTTCGCTCATGATTGGCTCCACAGTGTCGTACTACCAGCTCAACGGACGCACCATCACCGTGCCGCTCGACAACAGTCACATAACCGACCGCGTGCGCTTCTGCGTCATTCCCACCCAGAGCGGCACCTTCGCCCCCAACGCCTCAGTGGCCTTCCGCCTCAAGGGCAAGGACATGGTGCAGCCCATTGGCTCGGCACAGTATGCCGTGCAGGACGTGTCGATACGTGTGCCCGAGCGCACCCGCACCCGCGAGATTGTAGTGAGCGGTGTGGCACAGTCGCGCGCCGAGGTGTCAATTTACGATGGCACCGAACTCATAGGCAGCACCAAGGCTCTGGCCAACGGCTATTGGTCGGCCAACTGCCTCATAGCATCGGCTTACAACCTTACCGACCACAACATCAGTGCCAAGATTGTGACCACCAACGGCATGGAAATGGCTACCGAGACCAAAACTTGCACCTACGACGAGCAATACACCGAGGTTAAGTCGGTGGCCATGTCGTTCTACACGCTTGGTCAGAACAACACCATCACCTGGAACTTTGCCAACAACACCACCGACGCCAGCTCTTACTCGTTTGCGGGCGATGCGCTCTTCACCTTTGTGGTGGCCTTCACCCAACCCGACTCTACTGGCATCAGCGACGTGGTTGTCAACGTGTTTACCAACAATGGCAAGGTGGTTGAAGTGCCGTGCCGTTACAGCGCACAGCAGGGCAAATGGGTTGGTTCGCACAACTTCGACACCAGTGCACTGCCCTCCAACATCAGTGTCGACTACAACTTCTTCAGCCCCATCGTTGGCTCGCGCACTTTCATTCAAGATGCCACAGCCTTTGTCGAGGCCGACTTCAACGACACCAAGGAGCAGGTTACGCAGCTCAAAAACGAACTGCTCAACCCCGAAACCACTGCCGGGGAAACTGCTTGCAGCGAACTTGAAACTTTGCTCGAGAGCGAAGACATCGATGCCGAGCAACTTAACGCCTTGGTAAGCAAGGTGGTGGGAGATGCCGAACCTGTGGAGCCGTCGGAGACCTACTTTGACGAGCTTGACACCAAACTTCAAGAGTTTGAACAAGAGTACAATCAATGGTTCGCCACGCTGCAAACCACTGGAGCTGACTCGCTGCTCAACGACTTTGGGCTCAATCCCGACATCATCAAGGCACAAGTGCCCCAGGGTGATGTGAGTGCTACATTCAACAACGATGGCAAGCAGTACACGATAAGCATACGCACCTTGCCAACCATTGTAGAGGACTCGCTAATTGCGCAGCACTACACCGCGCTGCAAATGAGCGACAGCACCAAGATCTATTACTTGCTGACTGAGCATGGTTCCACCTATATTGACCTGCTCACCTCAAAGGCTTATACAATAGAGATAGCCGACAGTGCCACTACGGCTTACAGTCAGAAGTTGGATAAGAGCATTGAGGATATCAATAGTTGGACTGTCTGCTTGTCGTCATTGACAACGCTCATCAATCGTCTTGGCAAACTCTCTATGGGTAACAATCCGTATGAGGGCTTGTCAGCATGGCGTACAGTGGTACAGATTATGGACGACATCAATGGCGCTGCAAGTTGTGTCTACGAAAAAGCACTTGGCAGCACCAAAGCCAAGGTAGATCGTGCACTGCAAAGAGCCCTTGAAAGATTGGTTTACCCTATCGCCTCACGCGAGAAGGAACTGGAACAAGCCAATCAGGTAATACTCTACAAATACAAGCAAAGCATAAATCTTGGCCTTAAGAACCTTGAACTCGAAAAGCAAATTGCACAAAATGCAGACAATGCTGAGTTAATAGAACAACTGAAGGCACAAATTGATGCAAATAAGATAAAGATTGATCAGTACGACAACGAGATACTAAAACTTACTAAGTTTAGCAAGTCAGTTGAAAGGGAGCTCGGCGGACTGAGAAATATGCAGAAAGTGGCACAAAAGGTCTACAATGTAGTTAAAAAGCCACTTGACAAACTGCCAAAGGTTCCCGTCAAGATGAACAAACCTACCATCGGTTCTATTACAAAGGTAGGTGGCAAACTGATTGGCGGTTTCGGAGTCTTTGTCGAAATACTCAGTCTCTGCGACGACATCAATGCGGCTGTCGACGACGTAAACAATTGGGCAAACCTGCTCGAAGCCATCTTAAACCGCATACCTTGCGAGGGCAACGAAGAGGCAGCTCTCATTTTGCGTGACAATATCTATGCCGACGGTTGCGACCTCGTCAGCAACTATTCTCGCATTTTAGCAGCCGAAACAGAAGCTATTGCCATAGATGCCGTATCGCTTGCCACATGGGAGTGCCCGCCGTTCGAACTCGGATTGTGGTTCGCCTCTGGCATATGCAACGGCTATGCCGAATGTTCTAAGTACTTCAGCATCGAACAGAAGTTCAACACGCTCAGGGCTCAATACTGGATTGCCATCGGTAAACTCAAGTGTGGTGGCAAGTACGGTAAGGAACACAAGCGCAAAGACCCCACTCACTCGGGCGTCAACCCGATTGTCGACCCCTCAGGCTACGTATACGAGGGCGTGTCGTCTAACCGCCTGCAGGGCGTAACTGCCACCTGCTACTACAAGGAGATGGTGGAGGACATGTACGGCGACTTGCACGAGAACGTTGTGCTGTGGAATGCCGAGGAGTATGCACAGCAAAACCCGCTCTTTACCGACGAAAACGGTATGTACCAGTGGGACGTGCCACAAGGCTTGTGGCAAGTGCGATTTGAAAAGGAGGGCTACCAGCCCGCACAGTCGGAATGGCTGCCTGTGCCACCGCCACAAATGGACGTGAACATTGGCATGGTGCAAAACTCACAGCCCGAAGTGGTGAGCGCACGAGCCTACGAGGACGGCGTGGAACTGCAGTTCTCTAAGTATATGGACCCCGCCACACTCACTGCCGACAACATCTACATCAAGTGTAAGTCGGCCGACACCGAGGTGCTCATTACCGACGCTCAAATTGAGTTGCTCAACGCCGAAGCGGCCATTGAGGGCAGCGAACAGCAGTACGCATCGCGCCTGCGACTGGCCACCGACCGACTGGGCTACTACGACGAGGCACGCATCATCGTGTCGCGCAACGTGCAGAGCTATGCCGGCATTGGCATGACCGACAACTTTGAACAACAACTCGACGTGGAGAAGAAGGTGCGCGAAATTGTGGTGGACAATGTGGTGAACATTGCCTACAACGCACAGCTCACCGTAAGGGTGGCCGCACAACCTGCCGAGGCTGCCGCTGGCAAGACTATCACGCTTGGCTCGGCCTCAGACCTCATTGCTGCTACCGACGCCACCGAGCTTACACTCGATGCCGACGGACACGCTACCTTTACCATCAACGCACAACTGCCGGGTGCCACGGCCATCAAGTATGCCATGCCCGACGCCGGGCTCGAGGCTACTACCATGGTTAATGTGGTGGATCCCGCATTGCTCAACGCGGTAAAGGCACCACGTGCTTCACGACTGAGCGGCACGGCGGTATATCGCGGACAGACCATCGCACTCACCACCGAGAGCGAAGGGGCTACCATTTACTACACCACCGACGGCTCATGTCCCTGCGACGCTGCCACACGCATCAAGTATGAGCGACCCATCGTTATCAACGATGCCGTCACCATCAAGGCTATGGCCGTGGGCATCAATGCCGACGAGAGCGAGGTGCAGACTTTTGACTACACCATTCGACAGAGCAGCGTGAAACTGCTGCTGGCCGAGGGCTGGAACTGGAACTCGCACGACTTGGCATCGCCGCTTGCCACTACCGAACTGAACGGTGTGGCTACGCGCATCGTGACGCAGGAGCGCGAGGCCATTGCCGACCCCGACCTCGGACTGGTGGGCAACCTGCTGAGCATCAATGCTGCCGAAACAATGAAACTGCTCGCACCGGCCACGGCCGAGAAGGCTTTCGCCGGCGAACAGTATAACCCCACCGCCACACAAATTGAACTGGTGCGCGGCTGGAACTGGCTCGGCTATCCGCTCGGCACGGCGCTGTCGCTCAACGATGCGCTCGCCTTGCTCGAACCTGACACCGACGACTGCATCGAAACGCTCGATGGCGGATTTGCCACTTACACTGCCGACGGCGAATGGACTGGTTCACTGCAACTCATGCAGCCCGGACGCGGCTATCTGTACAAGTCGGGCTCTGACAAGAGCTTTGCTTACAACACCGTATCGTCGGTGGCTAACGCGCAAGCGCTCTACGGTGCGCACCGCCTGCAGACCAAGGCTGCGCCCTATGAGCTTAACCGACACCGCTACCCCAACATGATGCCCATTGTGGCCACACTGAGTGGCGCCACACTGAGCGAGGGCAGCCAGGTGGTGGCTCTGAGCGAGGGCGAATGCCGAGGCATTGCCAACATCGAGGCCAATGGCATGATTTTCCTCTCTGTGTACGGCTTGGGCAACGAAACCATCAACTTTGCTGCCTACGATGCGCTTTCGGGCGAAATGATGCCTATCAGCAACACTACGGCCTTTGCTGCCGACATGCTCGGCACTACCGGAGCGCCTTATGTGCTGCACATCGATGGCACGGCCACTGGCATTGACGGTAACGTGACTTCGCACACCAACCTGCCCAATGGCATCTATACCGTGGGCGGACAGCGTGTGAACAACGTGACGCAACCGGGACTCTACATTATCAAGACTACCGGACTTGACGGTTCTACCATCGTGCGCAAGCAAGTGGTGAAATAAACTGGTGAATGAGTTGACGAGTTGATAAGTTGACAAGTTGATGAGTTGACAAGTTAACAAGTTTACGGGTAAGTTAGTTTACGGGCTAACTGGTTAACGGGCAAGCAGGCAGGCAAAACTACCTGTCAACCCGTTAACCTGTAAACCCGTCAACCAATCCCCCGTCAACCAATAATAAATACAGACACAAACATGACACATATACACACGAAAAGCCTGTGGCTGCTCATAGCCACACTGCTGCTCAGCGTGTTCGGCGCACGCGCCCAAAACAGCGGCAGCGAGGCGCCATGGACGGTCAATCCGCACGACTACAAATACGACATGACGCTCTACGCCAACATCGTGTTTGACGGCACGCCTATAACCGACTTCAGCCACTACGAGGTGGGGGCCTTTGTGGGCGACGAATGCCGCGGCACGGCCGAGGTGCAAACCAAAGACGAGGCGCAATGGCTCTACCTGCGCGTGCGCAGCAATCAGCCGCAGGGCGAAAACATCGTTCTGCGCCTGCGCGACACCGACACGGGCGAGGTGCTCAACCTGCAGCCCGAGAACGGTGACATCACCTTCGAGTCGCAAGGTTTGGGCGGCCGCCCTGGCAGTCCGCTGGTGCTCAACGCTGCACGCAGCTACACACTGGTGTACAAAGTTGATGGCGAGGAACACCACACCGAGGAGGTGCCATACGGCACAACGCTCACCCCCATCGAATACCCCGAACGCGAGGGCCACTCTTTCAGTGGCTGGACAGGACTGCCGCTCACCATGCCGGCGCACGATGTGGAGGTGACGGGTGAGTTTGTAATAAACCAATACACCATCACCTTCGACGCCAACGGTGGCAGCGAGGTGGCGCCCATCACGCAGGACTACGGCACCGCCATCACGGCTCCCGACGCGCCCACACGCGAGGGATACACTTTCATAGGCTGGAACGAGGAACTGCCCGCCACCATGCCGGCACGCGACCTCACACTCACTGCGCAATGGCAAATCAACACCTACAACCTTATCTACAATGTGGACGGCATGACGTACACAATGGTGCCTGTAACCTATGGCGATGCCATCACTCCCGAGCCTGCTCCTACCAAGGAGGGTCACACGTTCAGCGACTGGAGCGAAATACCGGCCACGATGCCTGCACACGATGTGGAGGTGACGGGTAGCTTTACGGTGAACACTTACAAACTCGTCTACAAGGTGGACGGCGAGGTGTACAAGACCACCGAAGTTACTTATGGCACCGCCCCCGCTACCGAAGCTGCTCCCGAAAAGGAGGGCCACACTTTCAGCGGCTGGAGCGAAATACCCGCTACCATGCCTGCACGCGATGTGGAGGTGACGGGTAGCTTTACGGTGAACACTTACAACCTCGTCTACAAGGTGGACGGTGAGGTGTACAAAACTACCGAGGTTACTTATGGCACTGCCATCACTCCCGAAGAGGCTCCCACCAAAGAAGGCCACACTTTCAGCGGCTGGAGCGAAATACCCGCTACCATGCCTGCAAGCGATGTGGAGGTGACGGGTAGCTTTACAGCCAACACTTACAAACTCGTCTACAAGGTGGACGGTGAGGTGTACAAGCAAATTGACGTGACTTATGGCACTGCCATCACCCCCGAAGAGGCTCCCGAAAAGGAGGGCTACATATTTATGGGCTGGAGCGAAATACCCGCTACGATGCCGGCACATGATGTGGAGGTGACGGGTGAGTTTACCAAGGTAACGGCTATCATGCAGGCGCTTGGCAGCACGGGGCGTGCCGATGTGTACAACATCGGGGGCCGTCTTATCATGCGCCAGGCCACGCTGTCTGACGTCAAGGCGCTGCCTAACGGCTTATACCTGATTGGCGGCCGCAAGGTGCGCATCGTCCGCTAACGACACGGATGTAGCTTTACTATAAAACAATAACGGGAGATAGAATTATCTGTCAATCAGACAGTAATTTCTATCTCCCGTTATTGTTTTTTCTTTTTCCCGTTATTGTTTCTTCTTTCTCCCGCAACAGTTTTTTTTCGTACCTCACCAGCTCTTGCCTCAAAACGCAACCTCTAATGGGGGCGACGCGTCTCGCGTCGGGAAAATAAGGCAATGTTCATACACTAAATAAAGGCTCACAGACAGCAGTATCTACACTTCTGTCCGTGAGCCTTTGCCTTTATTCCCGACGCGAGACGCGTCGCCCCCATTAGAGGTAGCGTTTGGAGCTTGCGACTTGTTTGTGCTTGAGATTAGCACATTGTCATATTAGCATATGCCCAACTGCGCTGCCACGTCGCACAGCTCGTCGTACCACGCCTGTCCGAAACGGCGAATAAGCGGGTCCTTTAAGAACTGGTATATGCGCAGATTGAGCTCGCGGCCCTTCTTTACAGCCGCGTGGCACACACTCCAGCGGTGGTAGTGCAAGCCACTCGTGCCGTTGCTGAAACGCTTTTCGCGTATGGGGTAAAGGGCGCACGATATGGGTTTGCACCAGGCGGTGCGCCCCTCGCGATAAGCCTTGTCGGTGGCGCAATAACAGCAGCCGTCGGCACCATAGCAGGTGAACACACAGTCGCGGCCATTGACAATGCTCGTAACGAGATCGCCCTCGCCATCGGTGTAGGCCACGCCCTGATGGTCGATGGTGGCTTGTGCCTTGGCACTGAGCTGCGGCCATACGTCGTCGAGCACGCTCTCAAGCTGACCCACCTCGTCGAGGGTGAGCGGGGCACCACTGTCGCCCTCAACGCAGCACTGGCCCTTGCAGGCGTCGAGGTCGCAGCAAAAGCATTCGGTTAATATGTCGGACGACAGCAACACGTCGCCCACTTGTATGATTGGTGGTATACGTTGATCCATAATTTGTGTGTGTGTTTGGTTGACGGGTTAACAAGTAAGTATGCCATACACTGCTTGTTATGTTAAGCTGAATGGCGGGAAGTCTGAAAAAGCTATGCAGACTTACTTGTCAACTTGTAAACTCTTCAACTTTTCAACTTGTCAACTCATGTGCGTTACCAGTTAATAGGCGATATGCCATGTTTGATAAGGTAGTCGTTGCACAGAGTGAAGTGGTGATTGCCAAAAAAGCCGTGGTAGGCCGACAGGGGCGAGGGGTGTGCAGAGCACAGCACAAGGTGGCGCGAGCGGTCGATTACCTGGCCTTTCTTTTGTGCATAGCTGCCCCAGAGTATGAATACGAGGTGATCGCGCTGGGCTGAGAGCTGGCGTATGACGGCATCGGTAAATGTCTCCCAGCCGTGGCCGGCATGCGAGGCGGCCTGGTGCTCGCGCACGGTGAGGGTGGCGTTGAGCAGCAGCACGCCCTGCTCGGCCCAGCGGCGCAAACTGCCTGTGGCGGGCATGGGACGGCCGGTGTCGGCCTCAATCTCCTTGAATATGTTGACCAACGACGGGGGCATGCGCACACCGTCTTTGACCGAGAAGCACAGACCTTCGGCTTGTCCGGGACCATGGTAGGGGTCTTGGCCAATGATGACAACCTTCACCTGGGAGAAGGGGCAGAGATTGAAGGCGTTGAATATCTCGTTGCCGGGAGGATAGCACGTGCCTTGGGCATATTCGTGGCGCACAAAGTCGGTGAGTTGCTTGAAGTAGGGTGCATCGAACTCGCTCTGCAGCTGTGCGGCCCACGAGGGGTGTATCTTTACATTCATAATGTGCAAAGGTAGCTATTATGACACGAAAAAGGCGCACTGCAGGTTTGGTTTCTTGCAGTGCGCCATATGTTTTGTGCGGTTGGGTGTTTAGTTCTCGGCGGCAGCGGAGTCATCGTCATCGCTCCAACCGGCATTGTCCCATTCCTTTTTGTTGCTCCAGCGGTCTTCGGATGAGCCGCCAGACACTTTCATCAGTATGCTTTCGTCGAGCCCGAGCTGGTAAATCTGCATGGCGGGACGTATATATTGCTTTTTCATTATGTCGTTTTTGTGTTTAGTTTAAGTGTGTGCGTGCGATTACTGCGCCATGAATTTGCGTCCGCCCTTGATGTAGAGGTTGCCCTTGACAGTGCGCTGTACGCGGCGGCCGCTGAGGTCGTAGATGGGAGCGTTGTCGACGCTCTGTGCTGAAATGGCGGTGTTGATGTTTGTCACCATGCCATTGCCAAAGTTCATGGCCACGGCATTGACGGCCTCTTGCGCGGGCTTGTCGAGGTAGGCGCGGTTGGCGGGCAGCGGAGCATCGCCTGCTGCGGTGTAGAAGCCCACGTGACGGGTGACTTTGTCGCGTCCGAACACATACACTTGGCTGAGGTCGGTCATCTCGTCGTTTGTGCCTTTAAGGTCGTTGTCGATGGCATCGGCGGTGTTGACCACCTTGACGGTTACCTCGCTTACGCCCATGGCGGCTTTGAGTATGACGCCTTGGTTGGCGGGCACATTGCCCTCGATTTCTTTCATGTCGAGTTCCTTGCCATCGGCACTGAGCTTGCCGGCATAGGCTTTCACATCATCGCCCACAATGACAAAGTTGAATGGTGCGCATGTGGTGGCAAAGGCTGCATTGTCGGCATCAGAGTTGTGGAGGGGGAGGACGTAGGTGGCTTCGATGGCCTGGAAGGCAAAGGCATCGTTGGTGTTGGGGGCACTGGCATCAATCTTTTCGAAAGAGACCTTGGAGCCGTTGAGTTTCCATGCTACGTTGCCGCTGCCTGTTAACCAATTATTGTAGTTGTAAAGGCCAAAGGCTTTGTCGGAAATTCTATACACTTTCCATTTGTCGAGGCCACCACCTAAGTTGTTTGTCAGCCAAAGTTCTGTTTGATCAGAAAGTGCCCAATACGACATGGCTGTTGTACCACTCCCCACATTGTGGAACTGCAAACCGTCGTAGGGGTTGCCTGTCACATACCACAAATCGTTGCGCATGGCGGTGAGGTTGTTGGCTTGTGCCTCAGCACGCAAATTCAGATCTTTGCCATTAGCATAGAGCATGGTGCGTCCTTCGGTGCCAGCACCTGCTGCCAGGTAAATAGTACACGCGGTTGGCATCGGTGCTGAGGGTGAAGGGGAGTGTCGAGGCCAGCTGCAAGTTGTAGCTCGTGGCCGCGCCATCGTGATAAATGCCCTCGGGCTTGAGGGTGGGCGCTGCTATAAAGTCGGGCAATGAGATGGCGGTTGTAGGGGTGGGATATTCCTCGCCATCAACAGCATTGACTTTGACTGATGCACGTACTTTGCCATCAAACACATAGTTGTAGGTAAGTTCGGTGAAAGCCTGCAAGGGGTAGAACTCTACGCGGGCTATCTCACTCTTGCTCTCTATTTTACTATCATCGTAACCGCCATGATAGCCTATTTGTGAGTTATTGTTGTTGACTACGTATGCGGTCAGAGTGGCGTCTTTTTCCCAAATATACTTTGCCTTTTTTGTCGTCGTCGTTTTTAATGCGAAGCCATCACTCAAAGCTATCAGTTCAAACGCATTGACACTTGAACCTGTGGTGATGTGAGCAGGATAATAGTCACTTTCATTTTTACCCTCTGCCGTAGGCCAATAAGTCTTTTGAGCCACGCTCTGTATGGTTATCTTACCATCGCTTTGTTTTTCTACGTGCCAGATGTAGGCATTGTTCTCAATCTTTGAACCGGCATAGGCCGTGGTGCCAAGCGAAGCGGCGTCGGTGCTGACACGATTTTTGTTGGAAGTATTGATGTAAGCCCAACTGCCATCGGCGGCAGTTTTATCTGAATGTACAAGCAGCAAGTAGTCGCCCGTCTGCACGTCAGTTACGGGTGTGGTTGCCACTCTTTGTGCCAGCGCACCAAATACGCAGCACGCGAGCATTGCCACCAATGTGGCCAGTTTCTTAGTCATAGCGTTTAGTTTAGTTATTGCTGTTCTGTTCTTTCGTTTCTGTGATTTGCTGTTGTAGCCGAGCCCTCTGAGGGGCTGCCAAAACTCGGTGCAAAATTGCAGTTTTTGCGCAAAACTGCCTAAGGTAGCCCAAGTTTTTTGCGGTAATACCAATATTACCGCCACATTACCGCACAAAAGTGCATGCGCAAATAGCAAATAGCCTTTTTATGTTGTGCAACATATTTTCGGGCGCAAACCATGCTGCTTGAGGCCTCCGCGGCCCTATGGTGTACCAAAAATCCGGCAGCGGACTGCTTTTGCTCGTCCACTGCCGGATTGGTGTGTGTGATGTGTGTGCTTAATGTATGTATCTTTCGTGAAACGCCATCATAGCTTTAAGGCTTTGAGCGTCTTACTTTTTAAGATAGTCGTCGAAGTAGCGTGTGATGCGCTCGTGCAGGTGTACCATGTCGTGGCCCATCATGTTGTGGCCGTCGCCGGGATAGACAAAGTAGTCGGGCTGGGTGCCGGCGTCCTCGCAGGCGCGGAGGAATGACAGGCTGTGCTGCATGACGCAGGTGGGGTCGTTGTAGCCTACAATTATCTGGAGACGGCCCTTGAGGTTCTTGGCCTTGTTGAGGAGCGACGACGAGGCGTAGCCCTCGGGGTTCTCTTGCGGGGTGTCCATGTAGCGCTCGCCGTACATCACCTCGTATAACTTCCAGTCGATGACGGGGCCACCGGCCACACCTACCTTGAACACGTCGGGGTAAGAACACATGAGGTTGGTGGTCATGAAACCGCCAAACGACCAGCCGTGTACGCCAATGCGGTCGGCATCAACGTAGGGAAGCGACTTGAGGAACTTGACGCCCTCGAGCTGGTCCTGCATCTCGATGTCGCCAAGGTGGCGGTGGGTGCAGCTCTCAAACTCGAAACCGCGATTTTCGGAACCGCGGTTGTCAACCACAAAGATGACGTAGCCGCGCTGTGCCATGTATATCTCCCAGGGGCGGGCCAGATAGTGCCACGCTGCCTCCACATTGTGGGCGTGCGGGCCACCATACACATAGACTACCGTGGGGTACTTTTTGGCAGGGTCGAAGCCGACGGGCTTTACAAGGCGATAGTAGAGGTCGGTTTTGCCATCGGCAGCCTTGATTTTGCCACCGCTGATTTCGGGCACATTGTAGGCTGTCCAAGGGTCGGCATCGGCGTGCAACTTGACGGCTGCTGCGGGCTGGGTGGTGCCGAGCAGGTCGTACTGGCGGAAGGTTGTGGGCGACGACCAGCGGTCGGACAGGTAGAGGCCGTTCTCTGACAGAGCGGCGTAGTGTGTGCCCTGGCCATTGTCGAGGCGGGCCACCTTGCCCGTGGCCACATTCACGCTATAATTGCTGTACTGTATGGGGTTGTCCTGGTTGCTTTGGTAGATGATGCTCTTGGCCTTGGTGTTGAAGCCGAGCACACTGATTACCTCGAACTGGCCCTTGGTGAGCTGCTTGAGCTGGCGGCCGTCGGCAGTGAAGAGGTAGAGGTGGTTGTAGCCGTCGCGGCGGGTTTGCATGACAAACTTTGTGGCGTCCCACGGCAGGAACTGTATGGGGTTGCACGGCTCTACGTAGCGGGCATTGCTTTCGGTGTAGAGCACGCCCTTGCGTGCACCGGTGTGTGCGTCGTATGCCACGAGTTCGGCCTTGTCCTGTGTGCGGGGCAACTCAAACATATAGATGGTGCTCTCGTCGGGGCTCCACGCTATGTTGGTAAAATAGCGGTCGGTGGGGTCGCCGGCCTGCAGGTAGACTGTTTTGTCGGTGGCGGGGTTGTACACGCCCACGGTTACCTTGTGGCTGGGCATGCCGGGCATGGGGGACTTTTTGGGGGCGAGCTGGGCCACGCGGTGGTTGATGTCGACAAGGGGATAGTCCGTCACCATGCTTTGGTCCATGCGGTAAAAGGCGAGCAGGTGGCCCTTGGGACTCCAGAAGGTGCCCTTGCGTATGCCAAACTCGTCGCGGTGTACGCTAAGGCCGTACTGCAGCTCGCGTGAGCCGTCGGTGCTCACTTGGTGGGTTTTGCCGTCGGCGGTCTTGACATAGAGGTTCCAGTCCTTGACAAAAGCCTCGTTGTGGCTATAATGGCTCATGTCGTTGGCATAGGCGCCCGGTGTGCGCTCGGTGCTCCACACCACCTTGCGCTGCTGCCAGTTGTAGAGCAGGTTGAGCTTGCTTGTTTGCAGGTAGACCTCGGATTTGCTGCCCGAGGGGAACTGGGCGTAAAGCAGATTGTACACCTTGCCATACTTGGCGGTGTCGATGGCTGCATTGAGCTGGTCGGTGGTAAAGAGCACACGGGGCTTTTCGGCCTTGCCCTTGTTGCTGGCCAGGGTGCTTACCTCGTCTACGTCGAGCTTGAGCAGGCGGTCGCCCCAGAAGGCGGTGCCGTAATATTTGGGCATGATGTTGGCGTAGTTATTGCCGCCCCACATCAAATCCTCGAGGGTGAAACTTTTCTTTGTCTGTGCCATGGCATTGGTGCCTATGAGCAGCGCCACGGCTGCCACGATTAAGTGTTTGATTTTCATTTGTATGGTGTATGACATATTGCAAAGATGCGGCCTGTGCATTAGTGTGCCCGGGCCGCATCTTCGGTATATAGACTTTTATTTATATGTGTTATCTGTCAAAGCCGCCCTTGCGCTTGAAGTCGCCTTTCTGTTTGAAACCCGGGCCTTTCTTGAAACCGCCTTCGCGCTTTTTGCCACCGAAACCGCCTTTCTTGGAATCACCCTTTTTGAAATTGCCCTTCTTAAAGCCGTCTTTCTTGAAACCGCCTTTTTTGAAACCGCCCTTCTTGGCATCGTCACCCTCGCGCTTGGATTTGCGGGGTGCGTGCAGCTGTTCAAATTCGCGGTGCTTGCGGCGCAGTATTTTGTATGCGGGGTCGAGGTCGTCGTCCTCATCGTGGCGTTCTGCATCGTCAAAGCGCTTTTTGAATTCGTCGCGGTTGGTGCGGAAACGGCGCTGGTCGCTCATCAAGCGACGCTCCACATCGGTTTTCACCTTGCCGCCTTCGGCACGGAAGTCGCTGAGCTTGCCGCTGAACAGCTGGTACTTGCGGAAGTCGCAGTCGAGCTTGCCGTTGAATATCTGTGTCTTGAGGCTGGGACGCAGGCCAAGATTTTCAAACAGTTCGGCCTTTGACGAGATAATCCATGCCTCGCCACCCTGGAACTCGTTTTTGAGCACCTTGCCTATGGCCTGGTACAGGCCCAAGATGTCGGGCGGGGTAAGGCGTTCGCCATAGGGCGGGTTGGTGACGATGATAGACTTTTGGGCGGGGGCAGTAAACTTGCGGAAGTCCTGCTGCTGCACGGTGACGATGTCGGCCACACCGGCGCTGCGCACATTTTTCAGTGCGCTCTCTACTGCCGGCACATTGATGTCGTAGCCGTAGATGTGGTGGCTGAAGGTGCGCTCTTGTGAGTCGTCGTCGTAAATTTCCTGCAGGAGTTCGGCGTCGAAGTCTTTCCACTTTTCAAAACCGAACGACTTGCGGAACACGCCGGGGTAGATGTTGCGGGCCATGAGGGCTGCCTCTACCAAGAATGTGCCCGAACCGCAGAAGGGGTCGATAAAGTCGCAATCGTACTGCCAGCCGGTGAGCTTGATAAGGCCGGCGGCCAGCACCTCGTTGATGGGGGCCTCGACTGTGGCCACGCGGTAGCCGCGCAGGTGGAGCGAGTCGCCCGACGAGTCGAGCGAGAGGGTGCAGTCGTCCTCGGCAATGTGTATGTTGAGCTTGACATCAGGGTTGGTGATGCGTATGTTGGGGCGCTCGCCGGTTGTGTCGCGGAAATAGTCGACAATGGCGTCCTTTACCTTGTAGGCCACAAACTTAGAGTGACGGAACTCGTCGGAGAACACTACCGAGTCTACCGCAAAGGTGGTGTTGAGGTCGAGGTACTGGCTCCAGTCAATCTTTCGCACAGCCTCGTACACGTCGTCGGCTCCTTTGGCCTTGAAGTGCTTGATGGGGTTGAGCACACGTATGGCCGTGCGCAAACAAAAGTTGGCGCGGTACATCATGGCCTTGTCGCCGGTGAACGACACCATGCGGCGGCCTATCTGCACATTGTTAGCACCAAGTTCGGTGAGTTCTTGTGCCAGCACCTCTTCAAGTCCTTGAAAGGTTTTGGCTATGAGTTCAAATTCTTGCATAATCGTTTGTGGAGTTTGCCGGCAAATGCGGTTTTGGCAGCTGCATTGCCAGCCTATATGCGTATGGTTTTAACAGACGTAAGGGGGGAGTGTTGTGGTGGCAGCACTTGTGCGTTACACCACGTTGCCACGCTTGGTGGCTGTGTCACACCTTTTGGCCAGCGGGCACATCGTGTGTCACCCACTTGTTGGCACCTATCACGGCGTCGCGGCCAATGGTGATGCGGCCCAAGATGGTGGCGTTGGAGTAGACTATGACGCCGTCCTCGAGTATGGGGTGACGCGGATTGTTCTTGATAGGATTGCCATTGACATCGAGCGGAAAGCTCTTGGCTCCGAGCGTCACGCCCTGATAGAGCTTGACATGATTGCCAATGATGCAGGTGGCGCCTATCACAACGCCTGTGCCGTGGTCGATGGTAAAGTATTCGCCTATCTGTGCCCCCGGGTGAATGTCGATGCCCGTCTCGCTGTGTGCGAGTTCGCTGATGATGCGCGGAATGAGCGGCACATCGAGGCGATAAAGCTCGTGGGCTATGCGGTAACACGTCAGGGCGCGTATGGCCGGATAGCAGCTTATCACCTCACCGTTGTTCTGCGCGGCGGGGTCGCCCAGGTAGGCGGCCTCTACATCGGTGGCGAGCGTGCGGCGCACCTGTGGCAACATGCTGATAAGTGTGGCAGCTATGGCCTCGGCCTTTGTGTGGAAATCTACTCCCGTACATCGGCAGTCGTCGTCCTGCTGACCGAAACAGAGTCCGGCCTGCACTTGTGCGGTCAACAATGCGAAGAGGCGCTCAATTTCCATACCTATATGGTAGCGCACGGTGACGGCGTTGAGTGTGCTTTTTCCGTAATACCCTGGAAAGAGCACAGCACGGCACAGCCCTATTATCTCTTCGAGCGCTGCCGAAGAGGGCAAGGGGTCGCCATGACGGTGCTGATGGAAGAGTCCTTGCATCTTGCTTGTGTCGGACAATTCCTCCACCGTCTGCCGTAACAAATTGGTGTAACTTTCGGGAGGGTTCATAGCGTATATTGCCTTTATCGGGCAAAGGTACGAAAAAATAAGCTAATACGCCAATGTGCGAATGTGACAATGTGGGAATATGGTAACGGACTGATGCCGTAGCGTGGCGTGTTAGCCGCTAACGCGGGAAACAAAAGGACATAAGAACATAAGGACATAAGGCCGCTGCGCGGCGGAAGGCCACGGACTGACGTCAGCGTGGCCTCAAGAACATAAGGGCTGACGCCGTAGTATTACAAGTAGTAACGCTACGGCGTCAGCCCATTAGCATATTGCCACATTAAATATAGTATTCCACAGGGTCGGCCAATCCGGCACGCAGGGCGTAGCGCACTGCCTCGTAGGCCGTTGACACGCCGAGTTTGCGGAAGAGGTTCTTCTTGTGCGTCACAATGGTATGCACCGATGAGTTGCGCCGCACAGCTATTTCCTTGGCCGTAAGCCCCTCAGCCATTAAAGTGAGAATGGCCGTTTCGGTGGACGTGAGGCGCGGCAGGCTCTGTTGCGTTGTGGCACGAGCACGCAACACGTCGGACACTGACGGACACACCTCGCGACCGCCATTTGAAATGCGGTAAACAGCCTGCACCACATCAATGCGCGTGCAGTCCTTTGTAATGAAACTCACCTGAGCCTCTGCCCCGAACAAGCGCAGCAGTCCCTCGGCAAATTCGGCCGACAACAGCAACCAATGCACATGGGCAAAGCGACGCAAATAGATGAGCAACTGCTCGGGGGTGGCAAAATCGAACAGTGTGAAGTCGAGCACCACCAACGCCTCTAGCTCGGCTTGCAAAGCCTCTGCCAATTCGGCTTTATTACCTGCAAAGCGCAAAGGCTGACCAGCCAGATAGGTGGTCAGCGCATCGCGTGTAAGTGGTTGATTGTCAGCAATTATAATCATACGGGATATTCCTCAAAGGCATAGAGCACAGTCGACAGGTAGCGCTCGCCCGTGTCGGGCAACAAGGCCACAATAGTCTTGCCCTCGTAGGCGGGTTTCTTGGCCAACTCGATGGCGGCGTGTAAGGCGGCGCCCGACGAAATGCCTACCAACAGTCCCTCCTTTTTGGCCAAAAGACGCGAGGCGCGAATGGCGTCATTGTCCTCGACGGGCACAATGGCTGTAGCCACCGAGGCGTCAAAGTTGCCTGGCACAAAACCTGCGCCAATACCCTGTATTTTGTGCGGACCCGAAGGCTTGCCCTCGAGCACAGCGCTCGTAGCGGGCTCAACAGCGTAGGCCTCGATGGCCGGATTGTGCTTGCGCAGGCCGCGTGCCGTGCCGCTCAGTGTGCCGCCAGTGCCTACACCGGCCACAAAGGCGTCAACCTTGCCGTCGGTGTCGCGCCATATTTCCTCGGCCGTAGTACGGGTGTGGGCGGCGGGGTTGGCAGGATTTTCAAACTGCTGCGGTATAAAGCTGCCTGGGTGCTCCTGCTGCAACTCCTTTGCGCGCTTGATGGCTCCCTTCATACCCTCGGCGCCTGGTGTCAGCACCAGTTCGGCACCGAGGGCCTTGAGCAGGTTGCGGCGCTCCAAACTCATGGTTTCGGGCATGGTGAGAATGAGGCGGTAGCCCTTTACCGATGCCACCCACGCCAGTCCGATGCCGGTATTGCCACTGGTAGGCTCGATAATCACGCCGCCGGGCTGCAACTTGCCCGTCTGTTCGGCGTCCTCAATCATGGCAAGTGCCACCCGGTCCTTTACGCTGCCACCGGGGTTGTAATACTCGAGTTTGACGAGCAGACGTGCCTTGAGGCCAAGCTCCTTTTCGATGTTAGACACTTCGAGCAACGGCGTGTTGCCCACGAGTTCAGTAAGTGAGTGATAAATCTGGCTCATAAGATGTAAATGTATTTGTTAAGTAGGTGTTCAAAATTAGTTGATATGAATTGGTGCAGTATTTCGTTCAGAAACATAGGTTGAAGAGGGAGCGTAGCGGGCTACGTGACCGATGAAACCTATGTTTATGGACGAAAGAATGCGCCAAGGCATATCGACTAATTCTGAACATGATTATATAAACTAATTTTGAATACCTACTTATTAGTTTACGAGTGCAAAGTTACGGCTGTTTGCCCCCTTTAGCAATACCAAACGTTTGGTATATCGTATGCCACGTGTGTACCAACAGCAAAAATCCTCTGCAAAGCGAACTCTGCAGAGGATTAAACCTTTTACCTTATGAACCAAAAACTTGTATTAGGCGAGCTTGTTGATGTGAGCCATCACACCACTCTTGATGTTAGCTGCCTTGTTCTTGTGAATAATGTTCTTCTTAGCAAGCTTGTCCAACATCTTCTGAACCTTCGGCAGAAGTTCTGTTGCAGCTGCTTTGTCAGTCGTAGCGCGGAGCTTACGTACTGCGTTACGCATAGTCTTAGCGTAATATCTGTTGTGCAGTCTGCGAGACGCCGTCTGACGAATTCTTTTTACAGATGATTTGTGGTTTGCCATTTCTTATTTTCTTATTATTAGTAGTCCCTAGGAGAGTCGAACTCCTCTTTAGAGAATGAAAATCTCTCGTCCTAACCGATAGACGAAGGGACCATCGCGTTGTGATTAGTGGCCCGTCTGCTTGAGGCGTGGCCGTTTGTCTCATTTGCGAGTGCAAAGGTAGTACTTTCTACTATTCCGTCCAAATGTTACGCCTATTTTTTTTCAAAAAAGTGCATTTTTGTGCATTTGCACCCAATTTTACGTGCTTTCGGGGGCTATAAAACGCCAAATCGGTACTTTTGCACAACGGAGCGCAACTGCTGGTTAAGACTGCGCAAACAGCCTCATGGCACATCGGCCACAGCCACACGCCCTCCCCGTTTAACCATATTACTATATATAATAGCACGCACGCGTATATATAATATTGTGTACGCACGCAAAAATAACAGTGCGCACGCACACCGCAAATGTCATTATGAAATCGCGAGCCATAGTTTTACATATCACAAAATACAACGACGAGCAGCTCATTGCCGACCTGCTGACCGAAAATCAGGGCAACTTGGGCATGATTGTGCGCATCAGCCGCTCAAAACGGGCCGCGGTGCGCCACACGCTATTTCAGCCGCTGGCCATTCTCGACCTGGAGTGGGAGCACCGCCCAAAGGCTAACCTGCAGCGGCCAAAGGCGGTGCAGGTGGCATGGCCATTGTGCTCGCTGCCCACCGACCCCTACAAACTGTCAATTGCCATGTTTGTGGCCGAAGTGCTGCACCATGCCATCAAGCAGGAGCCCGACTCGCGCACCATATTCAATTACGTGCTGCGCTCGGTGCAGTGGCTCGACGTGTGCCAGTCCGGCTTTGCCAACTTTCACTTGGTGTTTCTGCTGCGCCTGACGCACTTCCTCGGGTTTATGCCAAATGTGGAGGACGCACGCGAGGGTGACTACTTCGACTTGCGGGCTTCGTGTTTTACCGCACAGCAGCCATCGCATGCCGACTTCCTGGCGCCGCGCGATGCGGCCTTGGTGCCGAAACTCATGCGCATGCGCTACGACACCATGCGCTTTTTCCATTTCAATGGCGCCGAGCGCTCGCGCCTGCTCGAGTATATCAACCTTTACTACCGTCTGCACGTGCCAAACTTTCCCGAACTCAAATCGTTGGCTGTACTCAAGGACTTGTTTGCACACTGAGGCGCCCCACAGCATGGGGTATTCAAAATCAGCAACAAATACAATACCGCTTTGGGGAATTTTAAGTTGCCTAAACGCGCTGCAAGGAAACGCAAGCACTAAATACTACCGCCAAACGCTAACATCAAACGCTACCACAAAACGCTACCTCAAAACGCCACCATCAAAACGCTAGCTCTAATGGGGGCGACGCGTCTCGCGTCGGGTTAATGAAGGAAAAGAATACAAGCTCTACTAAATAACAGTTGCACTATCCCCGACGCGAGACGCGTCGCCCCCATTAGTGGTAGCGTTTGGTGCTTGAGGCCGTTCGAATGTTTACGTTTCACCAAACAACAATAACATATATATTCCCCTCTATTTTGAACGCTCTACCCACAACAGCCATACACACTACAAGCGCAAGCATCAACAGGGCTATGCCCTTGGTGCTTGCGCTTGTAGTATACGTATATATATGTGCAGAGCGTGCTACATCAGAATGTCAGACGGAACATGCCGCGTATGCCCCACTTTTGGGTGCCCGGACGTATATAGTTAAGACGGTGCACATACTCAATGTGGAATATCTTGAATATGTTGTGAATGCCGGCCACCACCTCAACATACGGCACCCTGCGGTCCATCACACGCGACTGGTAGTTGAACCCGTCCTCGCCCCAGTTGCCGGGGAAGTAGAGCAGGCGCTGGTCGTTGGCGTTCTTGTCGAGGAACGGATTGTTCTTGCTGCTGAGTGTGCCCCACAGCACATTGCAACCAATATATTCACGCCATTTCAACTTTTTGAGCAGAGGTATGCGGTTGAATATCTTGCCGTTCAAGTCCCACGAATACATGAGCGACACGTAGCGGTCGTTCAAGAACTCCATGTTGTCGATGAGGTTGAAGGTATTATCCTCCATAATGTACGACAGGTTGGCAGCTGGCATGATGAGCAACGGGAACGGCACTTTGTTCCACTGCACACCACCCTTGAGCGTAAAGTCCATTTTGCCCCACGAGGCCAGCCACAAACGTTTGTACACCCCGGCCTCGGTCAGGTTGTAGGCATAGTCGGCACGGCCAAAGTTGTAGAGGCCGGCGGTGTGGCTGAGCGAGAAGATGGGCGCATCGTTATTCGATGCTATGCGGCGCTGCTTGGTGTTAATCCATTTTACGCCGGGCTGGTAGCGCAGCCCCATGCTCAAGTCGTAGGTGCGCAGATAGGGTAGATTGAAACCTGCCTCACGGCTGATGCCGTCGGCATGCAAGCTTTGGTAGAACAGGTGGCCCGTAGGCGTGTCCTTCGATGTGCGCAACTGCACGTCGAAGCGCAAACCATTCTCCCACTCGCGGTCCCACAGCAGTTTGTAGGTTTCGTAGTACATCATGTGGTCCACCGTGGTCCACTTGAACGAGGTAAACACGTTATCCTTGTCGGTAGGCATAAATTTGTCGGAAGGCGACATCACGTCGCGCGAGTAGTTGAAGGTGAGGTTGTTCACCGGAAACTCGCGTGGCAAATAGGCCTTTTTATTGAACGAATAGGTTACCTCGCCCATGCCTTTCCACTTTTCGTCCTTAAAGCCGTAGGCTATGTAGCCTTTGAGGAACAGGTGCTTGTTAAAGTTGGCCGTGGTTTGGGCCGAAGCACGCAGGCGCAGCCCGTCAACAAAGTTGTGCGTTATCATGGTGTTGACCGGACCGATGTCTACCTTCGACGGCTTGTCGGGGTTCACCGATGTTTCTACAAAGTTCTCAATAAATGCCTTGGCCACCCACAGCACAGGTTTGAAGCCCTTCACGCTTTCGAGCTTCTTGATGAGCTGTTTCATTGTGCTCTCGCTCTTAGTGAGCGAGTCGGCACGGTGCTCCTGCCAAAAATGCTCGTCCTGCATCTGTGCATTGGCCGAGGTGAGCGTCTCGCCCTTGAACTTGAAGGTCTTGTCGGGAATAGGCTCGAAGGCAAAGTTGCTATACTCGGTGTCGCGCTTTACCTGGAATTTGCCGGCCGACTTGGTGATGTGCAGCTGCACAAGCATGTTGTCCTTTACAAGCACCTGCTCGCCGGTGGGCAACTGGTCGAAGGTTTGAATGATGCGCATGCTCTGCACAAAGTTCACATCGCTGCGCACGGGTATGCCCATGTCGGCCTTGTAGACGCGGTAAGTGCCATCGGCCATGATGTAAAGGCTGCCCGAGAACCCGAAGTCCTGCGGATTGTTAGGGGTAAAGTCCACCTGTATGCAGCGCTGTTTGCTGTCTACCATCAGTGTGTCTACTATAAAGTAGCGGTAAAACGATATGGCCGTTCGCGACGATATCGGACTGGTAAAGGGGTATTGCAGCAAGCGCACCTCGTCATTGTAGATGTCTACATCGGTAAAGCAGTCCTTCAGCATGGTGTTGACAATGTCACCCGTGTTGAGCAAGTCGTTGATGCCGTTTGAGCGCTGGCCAAGAATGATGTTCTTCTCGCTCTTGGGTTCCTTGCGGTAGATAAGGCGCGTGACGGTTTCGTCCACCGACAGGGGCAGAATGAGTTTGCCCGTCTCGTTACACACCTCCACGTGGTCTTTAAGGAAAGGCAGTTTCTTGAATTTGCCTTCTTCAAACACCTTGTCGGTCACGTCGTTCAGGGCAAAGGTTATTTTGCTGTATTTGTCTATGCTGTAATAGTCGTGCTGATGCAGGTCGCTGCTCTTCTTAGCTGCTATCACCTTGCGCATGAGTTCAACGGCAGGGTTGTTCTTGCGCGAGTATTTGGTTTTCTTGCCCGTCACCTCTGCCGTGCCGAGCGAGCGGTCCAGCGACTTGAGACGGAACACCAGCGAGTCGGCCACCTCCTTCACCGATACGGTTTTGGTTTCGTAGCCGAGCACCGAAAAACGCAAACGACCGGCTTTGAACGGAAGCGTGAAACGCCCGTCGAAGTCGGTTTGCGTGCCACCGCCGTCAACGTATATCACATTGACGAATGGCAGTTTCTCACCAGTTTTACTGTCAATCACCACGCCCGAAATGTTGCGTTGGGCCAATGCGGCGCCAATGCAGCCGAGCAGCAAAGTCAAGAGTAAGAATAGTCGTTTCATAAGTTGTGTTGGAAATATAAAGGGCCCCTCCCCTACCCTGCGGAAGGGAGGAACCCCGTATTTTTTTGTCATGCCAATGCGCGCGGCCGGGCCATCAGGCCCCCACTTGCTGCAAATCGTGCCTGTTCGGCACACGCAGCACATTGCATGGCACTGATGCCGGCATCAATCAATTTCCTCGTCAGCCTCGTAGCCACCCATTTCGCGAATGGCATTCTTCAGCATCACATACTGTTGGAAGAGGTGGTTGATAGGCACCTCACCCTGCGTGTAGTCGTGCATCGGGCTCTTGAGGAAGAAGCTCAGGAAGCGCTGCGTGCCATAGCGGCCCTTGCGGGCAGCGAGGTCGGAGAGCAGCACAAGGTCGAGCAACAGCGGAGCGGCCAGAATTGAGTCGCGGCAAAGGAAGTTGATCTTGATTTGCATGGGGTAGCCCATCCAGCCAAAGATGTCGATGTTGTCCCAACCCTCTTTGTTATCGTTGCGGGGCGGATAATAGTTGATGCGCACCTTGTGGTAATAGTTGCTGTAAAGGTCGGGCTGCTTGTCGGCCTCGAGTATGCTCTCGAGCGTCGAAAGCTTCGACACCTCCTTGGTGTGGAAGTTGGCAGGCTCGTCGAGCACAAGGCCGTCACGGTTGCCAAGAATGTTGGTTGAGAACCAACCGCTCAACCCCAGGCAACGGGTGCCGATGATGGGGGCAAAGCCCGACTTGACAAGGGTCTGACCCGTTTTGAAGTCCTTGCCGGCAATAGGCATCTTGGTTTGTTCGGCCAGCTCCCACATGGCGGGAATGTCCACCGTGGTGTTGGGGGCACCCATTATGAAGGGGGCACCCTCCTTCAAGGCTGCATAAGCATAGCACATTGAGGGGGCAATGTGCTCGCGGTCGTCAGCCTTCATGGCTGCCTCGAGGGCCGGAAGTGTGCCGTGCACCTGTTCGTCGATGGGCACATATATTTCAGTTGATGCGGCCCAAATCACTACCACACGGTCAACGCCCTTTTCGGCCTTGAACTGGCGGATATCCTGGCGCAGGGCCTCAACCATGTCCCAACGTGTGGCACAATCCTTCACATTGTCGCCATCAAGGCGCTTGGCATAGTTGTGGTCAAAGGCGGCCTTCATGGGCACAATGGCCTTGAGTTCGTCGCGCACCGGCTCAATGTCGCGGTCGCGCAGCACCTCGGCATTGAGGGCGCTCTCATAGGCATTGGCCGGATATACGTCCCATGCACCAAACACAATGTCGTCGAGCTGGGTCAACGGCACTATCTCGCCATAGTGCAAGTATTGCTTGTCCTTGCCGCGGCCTACGCGGATTTTGTCATACTGTGTCATTGAGCCAATAGGCTTGGCCAGGCCTTTGCGGGCCATGAGCACACCGGTCATAAAGGTGGTTGTTACCGCACCAAGGCCGACGCACATCACGCCTAATTTTCCTTTTGCAGGTTCCATACGAATATTACTGAGTAAAAAGGTTGTTATTATAAAGATATAATGCTCGTTGTTTTGGAAAATGCGCTCCGTGCACTTCATACCACACGGTGCAACTGCAAAGGTGCAAAAAACCTCTTTGCCATGCAAAGCTTTACGCCAAAATTATTGGCCGATGCAGTGTTTATGGAACACATTAAGGTAAAAACAGACACTTTTTATGCGTTGGCGGAATTAGTAAACAAGTTGACAAGTTAACGGGTTAACAGGTAAGTTTACCAAGCTTTTTAAGCTTCTTACCATTATGACTTTAACATAATAACTCAACTTTCGGATTTAGCAAGTGCGGGCTGAAAGCCCAATGTAATCCATAGCACTAAACGCTACCACTAAACTCAAGCACAAACTCGAGCACTAAACGCTATTACTAAACGCTAACACTAAACGCTAACACTAAACGCAAGTTCTAAACGCTACCTCTAATGGGGGCGACGCGTCTCGCGTCGGGCATCAAGGTTTAGGCTCACAGATAGGCATGTAATTAGTGCTGTCTGAGAGCCTTTATTTTAGTGTATTAGCCTTTGCCTTAATGCCCGATGAACTATAGTAATATAAATGATTCTATTTGAATTTTATTAATGTTTGTA
>OGOX01000252.1_pt1 | contig 44023 bp, 36 predicted proteins | sample 1552761 | NCBI WGS metagenome assembly OGOX01 (sample SAMEA2580212, study PRJEB22360) | human gut metagenome | biome: human gut; feature: human-associated habitat; material: faeces | place: Denmark | collected 2008/2010
TTGTTTTGTGGTAATTACATTTTACACGAAAGTGAGTATGATGTCCATATTTTTTTGTGTTGCACTTGATATTATAATCTACCCTGCCGCCCTCACCCCGCTTGGGGCTACGCCCCTGCGACCCCATTTTCAAAAATTATATAGGTTTATCGACAGTCTGCGGGGAGGGTATTCCCCTCCCCTGATATTAAAAAGTGAAGAATGAAAAATTGAGGTTGCCCTGTGAGCGTATTTCAATATTCCTTATTCTGCCTTGTTGAACCGTCAGTTGCTCTTTGATGTACTGTCGCTCTTGTCACTCTTGCTTTCTGTGCTGTTTGCACTGCTGTCAAGATTTACGAAAGGATTTACACCGTCACCGATTATCTGAGGTAACTGGCCGTTCCAGTTGTTTATCTTCATATAATCAATGTAGTTGGGACTTGTTTCAAGCTGTTTTTGTACAGCCTGAATAGCGTAAGCCTGTGCGTCCGCTTCGAGCTTTGTGCTGTCAGCCTTTGCCTGTGCGGCGATAACTACCTGCTTTGCCTCTTCCTCTTTTTCCTTTGTCTTGTTCTCCATCTTGAGAGCATCCTGTGCGGCTATGACCTTAGCCTGTATGGATGTTTCAAACGCTTCGTCAAACGCAAGATTCTCTATTGCGAATGAAACAACGATTATTCCGCTGGGAGCAAGCGTATTTGTAAGCTCCTGCTGTATAGTCTGCTGAACGTCGGCTCTTGACTGTACAAGTTCCTCCGCCTTTACTTTACCTATTTCGTTCTTTGATATTTTCGCTACGTTCTGAACAAGCAGTTTTGACTCTACATTGTCAATTCCGACATTTCTTATTATATCGGAGAGCTTTGCGCTGTCGTATCTGTAGTTCAGCTTAAGCTGTAACGACTGTACCGTCTGCGTGTCGCTCGTATAAGCGTCGTCCGTTACCGAATAGATCTGCTCTCTTGTATCGACCTGTCTTATCTCCTCTATAAAGGGTATGCAGAAGTTAAGACCGGGTGCAAGATTGTCCTGCGTTATCTTTCCGAATGTGTACTTTACGCCGATAAAGCCTTCGTTTACTATCGAGAAGCAGTTGAACAAAACAATAATCAGTGCTACCGCAATAACAGCAATAACAGCTATCTTTCCTGCTTTCTTCCCGTTGAATTCCTTAGTGTCCGATGAGCTTGTGCTGAATTTCATTTCTGCCATAATATTTGCCTTTCTTCTGTCGGGTTTATGTTACATTCACAGAATAACACAAGGTTATTAACTGCACTTAAACATCGAGTGCTGAATATTTATCGTTGATTTTTACCTTTGCTTCCGGTGCGACAATATTTTCTTCTGTCGGGAGCTTCTTCTCACGCATCTGTCTGAATGCCTGCGTCAGCATCAGCTTGATACGGTTGACCTGATTTACCTCCGATGCGCCGGGGTCATAGTCAACGGCTATGATGTTGGATTCGGGGTTCTGTCTGCGCAGTTCTCCGATTATTCCCTTGCCTGTAACGTGGTTGGGCAGGCAGGCAAACGGCTGCATACAGATTATATTGTTTACTCCGCTGTGGATAAGTTCTATCATCTCAGCAGACAGGAACCAGCCCTCGCCTGCTATGTTACCTGTCGATACAACGCCCTTGACAAGCTTTCTCATATCGCTTATCTTCATAAACGAGCCGAACTTAGTGCCTTCTATCGCTCCCTTATATGACTTCTGCATAAATTCAATCAGCTTTATCGCCATATTGCTCAGCTTATATCTTGCACCGGAAACGGTAAGCAGCTCGTGGCGTGAATTTGCGTGGTCACAGATAAAGTAGATGAATCCCATAAGGTCGGGTACTACCGCCTCTGCGCCCTCAGCCTCGACAAGTTCTACAACGTTGTTGTTTGCGGCAGGGTGGTATTTTACAAGTATCTCGCCGACGATTCCGACACGGGGCTTTTCAATATCAAGCGTAGGGATAGAATCAAAGTCGGCAACGATAGCCTTTACATTCTTGTTGAAACGTGCAAGCGACAGGCTCTTTATCTCGCCCTTGAGCTTTTCGTTCCACTTCTCGTACATCTTGTTCGTTGCGCCCTTTTCAGCCTCATAAGGACGTACACGGTATACGCAACGGCTGAGCAGATCTCCGTAAATTACCGATATGAAAGCACGGTATATCAGCGGAAGCGTCAGCGTGAATCCGGGATTCTTCTCCATTCCGACAACGTTCAGCGAAATCAGCGGAACATTGTCAAGTCCTGCGTCCTTCAGTGCCTTTTTGAGCATACCGACATAGTTTGTGGCACGGCAGGCACCGCCCGTCTGGGTGATAAGCACCGCTACCTTGTCCTTGTCATACTTGCCGTGATTGAGTGCATAGAGAAGCTGACCTATAGTGATAATGGCAGGGTAGCAGGCATCGTTGTTGACGTACTTTAATCCCTCGTCTACTACTTCCTTTGAATAGTTCTTCTGTATCTCAACATTATATCCCGAGTAGCGGAATGCCTGTTCAAGCAGTTCAAAATGATACGGCGACATCTGAGGAGCTATAATCGTATAGTCCTTCTTCATTTCCTTCGTGAACAGAGGCTGACGGATATAACCCTTGTACTTCGGTACAGGCTTTATACCGTTTCTTTCACGCTCCTCCATTACCGAGATAAGTGAGCGCAGTCTTATTCTTGCCGCACCGAGATTATTTACCTCGTCTATCTTCAGTACGGTGTACATTCTGCCGTAGCCCTGCAGTATCTCCTGTACCTCGTCTGTTGTGATAGCGTCAAGTCCGCAGCCGAATGAGTTAAGCTGTACAAGCTCAAGCTCCGGTGTCTGACCTACAAGCGTAGCCGCCGCATAAAGTCTTGTGTGGTACATCCACTGGTCTACTACACGGATGGGACGTACTACCGTACCTAAATGTGCAACGCTGTCTTCTGTAAGCACAGCAAAGCCGTAGCCGTTTATCATTTCGGGTATACCATGGTTTATTTCAGGGTCTACATGATAAGGTCTGCCTGCAAGAACGATGCCCTTCTTGCCCTTTTCCTTGAGCATCTTAAGCACTTCTTCGCCCTTTGAGCGTATATCATCCTTGAAGCGTCTGTCCTCCTCATAGGCGGCTTTGAGCGCAACGCCTATTTCCGCTCCGCCTATACCGAGCGGCATAAACTCCTCGATAAGACGTTCAAGCATTCTGTCCTCGTCATATATAGGCAGGAACGGATTCATAAACGTTATATCATCTGAACGAAGCTCGGGTACGGAGTTCTTTATAACCTCGCTGTATGTTGCGACAACGGGGCAGTTATAATGGTTATCTCCTCCGCCGCCGTTATCCATTTCATAAGGAAGTGCAGGGTAGAATATAAACTTCACGCCCTCGTCAAGAAGCGACATTATATGTCCGTGTGACAGCTTTGCGGGATAACATACCGACTCTGAGGGCATCGTTTCGATACCTCTGTCATATATCTCACGGCTTGATTTAGGCGACAGCTTTACGCTGTAGCCGAGCTTTGTGAACAGCGTGAACCAGAACGGATAGTTCTCGTAAAGTCCGAGCACACGGGGAATTCCGACTACACCTCTCGGTGCTGTTTCGGGGTCGAGCGGCTCATAGTCGAACAATCTCTTGTATTTATAATCGAACAGGTTGGGTAAAAGCTCCTTGCTCTTGCTTCCGAGACCTGCGCCACGCTCACAGCGGTTGTTCGTTATGTATCTTGTTCCGTCTGCAAACTTACTGATAGTGAGCAGGCAGTTATTTGAACATCTGCCGCAACGTGCGGTCGTTTTCTGAATAGTGAAGTTTTCAAGCTTTTCAAGCGGAGCTAACGTACTGCCCTTGCCGTCGTCACGGGACAGAGCGACAAGCGCACTTCCGTATGCACCCATAAGACCTGCCTTATCCGGACGTACTACCTCACGTCCGCAGGTAAGCTCAAAGGCACGAAGTACCGAGTTATTAAGGAACGTACCGCCCTGTACTATTATCTTTTCACCCATCTGCTTCGGGTCACGGATCTTGATAACCTTGAACAGAGCGTTCTTAACTACAGAATAGGAAAGTCCTGCGGATATATCCGCAACGCTTGCGCCCTCCTTCTGAGCCTGCTTTACACGGCTGTTCATAAATACTGTACAGCGTGAACCAAGGTCAACGGGGCTTTTTGCGGAAAGGCCTATCTGAGCAAATTCTTCAGGCTGCATACCGAGCGCATTTGCAAAGTTCTGGATAAACGAGCCGCAACCGGACGAGCAGGCCTCGTTAAGAAGTATGCTCTCTATTTCCCCGTCCTTTACACGCATACACTTCATATCCTGACCGCCTATGTCGAGGATAAACTCAACACCGGGCAGAATCTTCTCTGCGGCCTTGTAGTGTGCCATTGTTTCGATCTCGCCGAAATCAACGCCGAGCGCCGCCTTTATAAGATGCTCGCCGTAGCCTGTGGCGGTTGATTTTGCTATATATGCTTTTTCGGGCATTTTCGAATATACGTCTTTTACTATCTCAATCACGGATTTGAGCGGATCGCCCATATTGTTTCCGTAGTGAGAATAGAGAATATCGCCGTCTTTATTTATAAGAGTAGCTTTTGTTGTGGTAGAGCCTGCATCTATACCAAGATAGCAGGGTCCTTCGGCTTCAGATAGTTCTTTTACGGGGATAACCGCCTTTGCGTGTCTGTCGCAGAATTCTTTAAGTTCCTGCTCGTCTTTGAACAGGGGTGCAAGTCTTTCTACCTCGTGTACCTCGACAGTGGCAAGCGCCTTAAGATCGTCCCTCAGCTTGTCCACGGAAAGCTCCTCACGGTTTTCCGCAAGAGATGCGCCCATAGCAACAAACAGATTTGCATCGGGCGGAAAAACTATATGTTCATCGTCAAGCTGTAACGTTTCGATGAAACGCTTTCTGAGTTCCGAAAGATAGTGAAGCGGTCCGCCGAGGAACGCAACGTGTCCGCTTATCGTCTGGTTTACGACCGACTGGAATATTGATGCGGCAACATCACTCTTTTTAGCGCCGTCATTAAGCAGCGGCTGTATATCCGACTTTGCGAAAACACCGCAGCGTGACGCAATTGGGTATATAGTCGTGTAGTCCTTTGCAAGCTCGTTTATGCCTGTTATATCGGTATTCAGAAGTGAAGCCATCTGGTCGATGAACGCACCTGTACCGCCTGCGCACGAGCCATTCATACGCTGTTCGATACCGCCTGTGAGATATGTAATCTTTGCGTCCTCGCCGCCAAGCTCTATAGCTACGTCTGTCTGAGGAATAAATGTCTGTATTGCCGTTGTTCCCGCGGAAACTTCCTGTACAAAGGGTATTCCGAGCCAGTGCGATACCGAGATACCGCCCGAGCCTGTTACCGCAACAGTCACATTCTTCTCGTCTATGGTTTCAAGGCATCCGCCAAGAACCTCTGCAATTGTCTTTTTTATATCCGAATAATGCCTCTGATAATTCTTGTATACGGCATTATTTTCATCGTCCAGCACCGCAATTTTAACGGTAGTTGAACCTACGTCAAGTCCTATATGCAACATCTGTTCTTTTCCTTCCGGGAATTTATACGGCTATATGCCGATTCTGACTGTAATTGTGCCACGTTCCGATTAACGTAATATTAACTTTTCGGGAACGTCACACATTCAAAATTATACACTATTTACGCAGGAATTTCAAGACGTATCACAGAAATTATATTAAATAAGTATCGAAAGAGCCGATTTCGGTATTGACATTCCGGCGAATAAGACGTATAATAAATATAGAAAATATCCTATATAAATTTAAAAAGCGGTGATAGATATAGAAGAAAAAGAAGAATTTGTAATCATCTTTTACAAGAAAGACGACGGTACAGAGCCGGCTAAAGAATTTCTTGACGGACTTGACAATAAAATGAGGGCAAAAATGATACGAACCGTTGAACTTCTGCGTGATTACGGATACGAGTTGCGTGAGCCGTATTCAAAGCATCTGAATGACGGGATATTTGAGCTCAGAGCAAAAGTCAGCACCGATATAACAAGAGTTCTGTATTTTTTTGTTTCGGGTCGGAAAGCTATACTTACACACGGCTTTGTCAAGAAAACGCAGAAAACACCGCAGTCGGAAATAGAAAAAGCCGAGAATTACAGGAGAGATTATCTGAGCAAAAACAAATCATAGCGTGAGGAGGAACAGATATGGCTACCAATTTCAACGATTATCTTAACGAACAGCTCAAAGACGAATGCTTCAGAACGGAATATGACGCTCTTGAGCCTGAATATGCGCTCATAAGGGCGATTATAGACGCAAGAAAATCAAAAGGTATAACACAAAAGACCTTATCGGAAAAGACGGGAATAGCTCAGGGCGACATAAGCAAGCTGGAAAACGGAAATTCCAACCCTTCGCTCAGAACGCTGTGCAGGCTTGCCGCAGGAATGGACATGAAGTTAAAAATAGAATTTGTTCCGAAATAAAAGATACAGCCTCCGCAAAGGAAAAGCGGAGGCTGTATCTGTATTATTAGATTATTATACACTATTTACGCAGGAATTTCAAGACGTATCGCAGAAATTATATTAAATAAGTGTAGTTCTGCCCGCATTTTCTGAATTTTGAGTAAAATTACCGTAAAAGGCTCTTATTATTTGGATAGTTTTAAGTGCCGTTATTTCTTGACTTTTGAGGTTATAGCGGATATAATGATATTGTGTATATCTGTGTCGATATAAAGACACGCCGATTACAGAAAGAAAGGAAACTTAACGCAAATGGCAAAGATGAATCCGGGCTTTTTAAATCTCAAGAAAAGCTATCTTTTTATCGAAATAGGCAAAAGAGTAAGAGAGTACATTGCCGCTCACCCCGATAATAAAATTATAAAGATGGGTATAGGCGACGTTACACAGCCTTTGGCTCCCGTTGTAGTTGCGGCTATGAAGAAGGCCGCTGACGAAATGGGCGTAAAGGAAACATTCAGAGGTTACGAGGACAGCGGTAAGGGCTACGAGTTCCTTCGTGAAGCGGTTGCAGGCTACTACAAGAGCTTCGGCGTAACCGTTTCTCCCGAAGAAGTGCTGATAAGCGACGGTGCAAAGAGCGACTGTGGCAACATAGGCGACATCTTCAGCGAAAACGAGGACGTTGTCGTAACAGACCCCGCATATCCTGTATATGTTGACTCAAACGTAATGGGCGGAAGAACAGTTCACTATGTAAACTCTACGGAAGACAACGGATTTGCCGCTATGCCCGATGAATCCATGAAACTCGGTCTTATCTATCTTTGCTCACCCAACAACCCCACAGGTTCTGTTTATACAAAAGAACAGCTCAAGGTATGGGTAGACTATGCTATAAAGAATAAATCCGTAATTATCTTTGATGCGGCTTATGAAGCGTTTATCTCCGATGAAACACTTCCCCGCTCGATTTTCCAGATAGAAGGAGCAAGAAAGTGCGCTATAGAGATATGCTCGCTTTCCAAGACAGCAGGCTTTACCGGTACAAGATGCGGTTATACCGTTATCCCCGAGGAGCTTATGCTTGAAACTCCCACAGGCGAAGAAATCAGCTTTATGCAGTTATGGTGCAGAAGACAGGGTAGCAAGTTCAACGGCGTTTCCTATCCCGTTCAGCGTGCCGCAGAGGCTGTATTCACAGAGGAAGGCTACAAGCAGACAAGAGCTACAATAGCTTACTATATGCAAAACGCAAAGGTTATGAGCGAAACGTTTGACGAGCTTGGAATCAAATATACAGGCGGCAAGAACAGCCCGTACATCTGGTTCAAATGCCCCGACGGAATGGACAGCTGGACATTCTTCGATAAGCTCCTGAACGAAGCCGAGGTTGTCGGCACTCCCGGCGCAGGTTTCGGCAAGAACGGCGACGGCTGGTTCAGACTTACTGCATTCGGCACTCACGAAAACACGGTTGAAGCTATGCAGAGAGTAAAGAAGCTCCTTTCAAAGTAAGAGGCAATATGGTCAGAATATCGGACTGCTCATCAAAACCGGTAAGGATACTGTCATATACGCTCATCATCGCAGGTGCGGCGGTACTGGCAATGTTCATAATACCGCTTTTCAGCGGAACGCTTAACACAGGCTCTTATTTCGGGTTTGTAATAGGCGGCATAACGGTGCTTCTCGGCATATTCACCCCGAAGCTGTTCAGCAACGCAAAAAAAGCGGTGAGATATATCTTCCGTGCCGTGCTTATCATATACGGCGTACTTGCGGTATATGCGATAACGCTCTCGGCTTTTATGATTGCAAATATGAACGACGCACCCGAAAAGGACGGCTCACGCACGGTAATAGTGCTTGGCTGTCAGGTAAGACGTGACGGTCCGAGTCTTATGCTCAGACGCCGCCTTGACGCAGCCTGCAGCTATCTGTCGGCGGATACGAAAGCCGACTGCATCGTTTCGGGCGGTAAGGGTGATAACGAGCATATCAGCGAGGCCGAGGCTATGTATGAGGCGCTCGTGAATGACGGCATATCGAAAAACCGTATTTCAAAAGAGGACAAGTCTTCAAGCACCTACGAAAACCTGCTGTTTTCAAAACAGATTCTTGAAGACAGCAAGAAGCCGCTCAGAATAGCTATCGTGACCGACGGCTTTCATCAGTGGCGGGCAAGGCTCCAAGCCGAAAGTCTTGGCTATGACGTTAAATGCGTCAGCGCCGCTACGCCGTGGTATCTCGTCCCTGTTTACTGGGTACGGGAATGGTTTGCGCTGAGCTATCTGTTTGTATTCGGCGTTTAAAACGGGTAAATATTATTATGATATAAATTCAGAGGTCAGGAAGGAAAAGAAATATGGAAAAAAATATTTCAAAAGCAAAGGTTCTTGTATGCGATGACTCAATGATGGTCAGAAACAAGATGAAAAAACTTCTTACCGCATACGGCTTCACTCAGATTTTCGAGGCAAGCGACGGTGCGCAGGCAGTTGAAAAGTTTGCAGACATCGTACCCGATGTTACTTTTATGGACATTGTAATGCCTGAGCTTTCGGGAGTTGAGGCACTCAAGCTGATCAAGACAAATTCGCCCGACGCCGTTGTTATTATGGCTACATCGGTCGGCACCGTAGGCAATCTCTCCGAGGCTATCAAGCTCGGCGCTAACGACTTTTTACAGAAACCCGTTGACGAAGAACAGCTTTACAAGCTCCTCGACAACTATTTCAACAAGGAGGCTTAAGCGATGTTCACACAGTTTTTCGGCAGCTATCTGTTAAACAGGAAAATCGTTTCACCCGCAAATCTCCGTGTTGCTCTCGAAAAGAAGGACACAACAAGAGTAAAGCTAGGCGTGCTTGCCATCAACGCAGGCTATATGACGGCAAAGCAGGTTGACGCAGTACATAAGAAGCAGGCAACAGTAGACAAGAGAATAGGCGATATTGCCGTTGATATGGGCTATCTTACCGAAGCGCAGGTCGAAGAACTTCTTTCAAGCCAGAAGACCGGATGCCTTTTACTCGGACAGGCGCTCGTTGATATGGGCTGTCTTACAAACGAGGAATTCGAGACCGTTCTCAACGACTACAAAAAAGAAAACGGACTTACCGACAAGGACTTCAGCAACGAAAACAACGAAAAGACGGAAAACGTTATTTCTTCTTTCTTCGCTATTGAGGGAGAATACAAGGATTATTGCTCTGAATATGTAAATGTTCTGTTCAAGAATCTTATCCGTTTTGTAGGCGATGATTTTACCCCCTTACAGTCAGCCGTTACAGACAGCAACGATACGTCGGTCATACAGGAGCTTTGCGGCGATTTCAACGCAGTATCGGCTATAACAGCCGACAACAAGGCGGCCTCAGTATTTGCAAGCCGTTTTGCAGAGGAAGAAATAACCGATATGGACTATGCAAATGACGCTATCAGCGAATTCTTAAACCTCAGCAACGGTCTTTATAACGTCAATATTTCCGAAACTACAGGCAAGGAAATAGGACTTAATCCGCCGGAAACGGCCACATCATCGGCTGTAAGCGGTATAAAATCGAAGTTCACGCTTACAATACCCGTAGAATATACGTTCGGCACAGTTGTATTCACGCTTGCCGTAATATAAATCTGATATAAAGCGGACCCCCGTATAAGACGAAAACCTTATTCACGGGGATAAGTCTGTGTGTTTTAAGTAAAGAAGCTGTAATCCGGCTATAATATCGCTGTTACAAAGATGTAACGGCAAAGTAAGACGGATACGGCATAAGAACAAAAGAAAACGCTTGCCGCATATCCGACGGCAAAGCAAAAAAATCAAAAGAAGACAAGTCTGGAAAGGAAAACTATGGATATTTTCGGCATTCTGACTATGGTCGGAGGACTTGCGCTGTTCCTGTTCGGTATGAACGCAATGGGACAGGGCCTTGAAAAGCTGTCGGGAAGCCGCCTTGAGCGAATTCTCGAAAAAATGACCTCCAACCCTTTCAAAGCCATCATGCTCGGAGCTTTAGTCACAGCGGTAATCCAGTCATCATCGGCAACCACAGTAATGGTAGTCGGTTTTGTAAACTCGGGTATTATGAGGCTGTCGCAGGCTATCGGTGTTATTATGGGTGCCAATATAGGTACTACTATGACATCGTGGCTGTTGTCACTGACAGGAATACAGGGTGAAAGCATTTTCATGCAGCTGCTCAAGCCCACATCTTTCACGCCTATACTGGCGATAATCGGCATTTTCTTTATAATGATGTCAAAATCCAGCAAGAAAAAGGATATAGGTACTATCCTTATGGGTTTTGCGATACTTATGTTCGGTATGGAAACGATGAGTTCCGCCGTTGCGCCGCTGGCTGACAACGAACAGTTCAAGAGCATTCTCACTATGTTCTCAAATCCCGTGCTTGGCGTTATTGCAGGCGCTGTGCTTACAGCCGTTATTCAGAGTTCATCTGCGTCTGTCGGCATCCTGCAGGCTATGTGCGCTACGGGAGCGGTTACTTACAGCACTGCCCTGCCGATAATCATGGGACAGAATATAGGCACCTGCGTTACCGCACTGCTTTCTGCAATCGGTGCAAACAAGAACGCAAAGCGTGCCGCACTTGTTCACCTTTACTTCAACCTCATCGGCACTATAGTATTTATGGTACTGTTCTATATCATAAACGCTATATTCCCCTTCGAGTTCTTTGAACAGTCTGCAAACCAGGCAGGCATAGCGATAATGCACAGCGTATTCAATATCTTTGCGACGATAGTCTGGTTACCGTTCATGAAGCTGCTCGAAAAGCTCGCATATATCTCAGTGCGTGACAAGAAGGACGATAGTGCTCCGACAAACGAGTTCCAGATACTTGACCCCCGTTTCCTTGCAACTCCCTCAGTTGCTCTGGAGCAGTGCAAGTCAATAGCTGTCAGAATGGCAGACTGTGCAAGAGATACATTGAAGCTCTCAATGGGGCTTATGTCCAAATATAACGATCGCGATGTCGAAATAGTAAACGAGAACGAAGAAAAAGTCGATGTCTATGAGGACAAGCTCGGCAGTTACCTGTTACAGCTGGGTTCCAAGAACCTTACCCCCGGCGACAGCCAGACGGTAAATATGCTACTGCACTGCATCAGCGACTTTGAGCGTATATCGGACCACGCTGTCAATATTAGTGAATGTGCAAAGGAAATGCATACGAAGGGCCTTTCGTTCTCGAAGAAGGCTATTGAGGAAATACACATTTTCAACGGTGCTTTAAACGAAATACTCGATACCGCCATTACGGCGTTCGAGCATGGAGATATTGAGCAGGCAAAATCGGTCGAACCTCTTGAAGAAGTAATCGACAATCTGCGTACCGAGATTAGAAACAGACACGTCAAGCGTCTGCGTAAAGGCAAATGCACCATTGAAATGGGCTTTGTACTGACTGACCTTATCACGAATTACGAAAGAGTGGCAGACCACTGCTCCAACATCGCCGTCTGTATGATACAGATACACGACAACAGCTTTGACACACACAGCTATATCAGCGACCTCAAGGCTACAAACAACGAGGAGTTCCGCAGAAAGTTCACTGTTTTCAGTGAGAAGTATATGCTCCCCGACGCAAAGAAAACAGATTAATGCTTACCGCCGTGATTTTTTCACGGCGGTTTTTCATATTTATACCTGCTGTTTTCGATTGACAAAAGGGCAGTATTTGTGTTATATTAAACTCAGTATAAGAAAAACTGTTTTCAGAAAGGTTAAACTATGGAAAGACGAGATAAGATAAATTACTACCTTGACATAGCCGAAACGGTATGCGAGCGGGGAACCTGCCTGCGCAGGAATTTCGGTGCAATAATAGTACACAACGATGAGATAATCGCAACAGGCTACAACGGTGCGCCGAGAGGCCTTAAAAACTGTTCCGACCTCGGAATATGCACCCGTGAAAAGCTGAACGTTCCGAAAGGTCAGCGTTATGAGCTTTGCCGCTCGGTTCACGCAGAGGCAAACTGTATAATCAGTGCTTCAAGGACGGATATGATAGGTTCTTCGCTTTTCCTTGCCTGTCACGATATGACCTCAGGCGGCACGCTCTGCGGAGAGGTTGAGCCTTGCTCAATGTGTAAGCGTCTTATAATAAACGCAGGTATCAAGGATGTATTTATCCGCACCTCAGCAAACGAATACAAGGTCATCAATGTTGAAAGCTGGATAGAGAATGACCCCAGCCTTGACGGCTCGGGCGGATATTAAGAGGTGATTTTACGCTCACAAAAAAGACAAAGAAAAGAATAGCTATAGGCTGTGCCGCAGGAGTTGCGGGAGCGGCTCTTGCCGCTTTTGGACTTGTCGCCTGTGATATGCGGCTGCAAACAACGACCTACGAGATAAAAAGCGGGAAAGTATCATCGCCTGTACGCATTGCATTTGTTTCGGACCTGCACAACAGCCTTTTCGGGAAAAATCAGTCGGAGCTTAAAAATGCGATAGACGGTGCAAAACCCGATATAGTCGTATTCGGCGGAGATCTTGCGGATAAAACGCAGGACGACCTGCCCGAAAACTCATACATTCTTGTGAAATATCTCGTAAAGCGTTATCCGTGCTTCTACACTATCGGAAACCACGAAAATGCAAGGGGCGACAGCACAAGGATAAAACAGCAGATGTCGGACTTCGGAGTTACCGTGCTTGAAGGAAACGGTACGGTCATTAATATCAACGGAAACGAAACCGAAATCTGCGGAATATACGACGCTCACACCTATGACGAGGTAAACGGCGAGCTTGTAAACCAGCTTGATGCCGTGACTTCAGAAAAAGACAGCAAGCGTACAAGAATACTGATTGCTCACTTTCCCGAACAGATAGACGAATATTTAAAGGGAAACTTTGATATAGTTCTGTCGGGTCACGCTCACGGCGGTCAGTGGAGAATACCGGGCCTTATTGACGGTGTTTTTGCGCCCGGTCAGGGAGTATTCCCAAAATACACGGCAGGCGTTTATATGCACGGCGACACCGCCCATATTGTCAGCAGAGGACTTTGGAAGCCGTCGACATTGATAGCGGTACCGAGGATATTCAACCGACCGGAGCTTGTGTTTGTTGATATTAAAAAATAGCATAAAAAAACGGATACTCTTTTGGGAGTGTCCGTTTTTTGTATCAATAGAGTTCTTGGCGCTTTTATCAATCTCCGCCCTCGGCGGTGCCGTTATAAATCTTCACCAGCTTTTCGCCGATCTTCTTTATATCCATATTTTCAACTGCCTTGCGTCCGTTCTCACGCAGTGACGGGAGCTTGCCCTCGTAAATCTCCTTTATCATACGCTCGAATTCGTCCTTATCCTTTGCCTTGTAGCAATCCGTACCGCCGTTTAACCAGTCGAATACCGGTATGTCACGGACGATAACATTTGCCTTTGCCGCAAGCGCCTCAAGAAGCACTATGCCCTCTGTTTCCTCTAAGGTAGGGAATATATACACATCACAGCCGACATAAGCCTGTTTCAGCTCATCGGGCTGTACATAGCCTGCAAATGTGAGATTCGGCAGCTTTGTCTTTACCGCCTTTCTTATCTTGTGCGGCACGCTGTAAAGCGGAGTTTTGCCGAACCAGATAAACTTATAGTCGGGCATATCCTTTGCCATCTGAACAAAATCGAGAAGACCCTTACGCTCAAAGTAAAGTCCTACGGAAATCACTACCTTGTCATCGTCTTTTAAACCGAACTTTTTGCGGAATGCCTCCCTGTCGTTCTCCTTAGGCTCATATCTCGCAAGGTCAATACCGTTGGATACGGCATAGATCGGTGCGGTCAGCCCATAGCCTCTTATCAGCGACTTTGAATACTCGGTCGGAGTCACTATAACATCGCCTCTGCGGTAGCAGCTGCATATCCACTTCTTGAAAAGCCCCGAAATAAGATTCGAGCCGATGAACGAATTACGGAAGTCCTCCTGCGTTGAGTGAGCGTGGTACACCACTCTCTTGCCCGCCTTTTTTGCTTTTTTCGCAAGATGCTTGGATTTCAGTCCGAGCGTGTTTATGTGAACAACATCGTAGCTGTCCTTAGGGTCAAGCGTATATTCTATGCCGTTAAGTTCCATTGCTCTCTGCTGGTGCATGATCGCTCTGCCAAGACCGGATATTTTGATAAGGTTCATACCTTCTGAAAACAGGAGTACCTTCATATTAGTTTCCTTCCATATAATTAATGTGTGCGTAAACGTATAACAGATATTTTATCATAATTGCCGGGTATCGTCAAGTAATATCAGGAATGATACCTTTCAAGGAACTGACGTGTACGCTCATTCCGGCTGTTGTTGAATACCTCGTCGGGAGTGCCGTTCTCAATAACATATCCGCCGTCCATAAATATTACACGGTCGGAAATCTCGCTTGCAAACTGCATTTCGTGAGTTACGATAACCATAGTCATCTTTTCTTCCGCAAGGCTCTTGATTACTTTCAGAATCTCGCCGGTCAGTTCAGGGTCGAGCGCAGAGGTCGGTTCGTCAAAGAAAAGCAGCTCGGGACTGAGTGCAAGCGCTCTTGCGATAGACACACGCTGCTGCTGACCGCCCGACAGATTGCACGGGTATTCATTTGCCTTGTCCGCAAGCCCCATTTTGCCGAGCAACTCCATAGCCGTCTGTTCCGCCTGTGCCTTATCCTGCTTTAACACATGGACAGGTGCCTCTGTGATATTCTTCAGCACCGACATATGCGGAAACAGGTTGAAGTTCTGGAACACAAGACCGATTTTAAGCCTTATATCGTGGAGCGTTTTGTTGTCGGCATATACCGCCTTGCCGTTTTCATCGTTTCTTGTCATAGTGATGCCGCATATCTCGCACTCGCCGCTGTCTATCTTCTCAAACTGATTTATACAGCGCAGTAGCGTTGATTTTCCGCTTCCCGACGGACCTATTATAGATATTACCTCGCCCTTTTCAACATTGAACGAAATATCGTTTAAAACTTCGAGCTTTCCGAAGCTCTTTGATAGATTCTTTACACTGAGTATTGACATTCCGCCTGCTCCTTATCTGTAGTAGTTCAGTTTCTTTTCGATAAAGCCAAACAGCGCTGTCAGCACAGTAGCCATAACGAAATAGAAAACACCTGCAATAAACAGCGGAACAAGCGAACTGTAGTTCATCATCTGCTGTTTTGCCGCAAGCATTATTTCCGAGTAAGCAACGACATTTGCAAGCGATGTATCCTTTACAAGCGTAATTACTTCGTTTGATGATGCAGGAACGATGCGCTTTATTACCTGCGGGAGAATTATTCTGAAGAACGTCTGTGCCTTTGTCATTCCCAGAGCCGCCGCCGCTTCATACTGACCTCTCGGTATAGATTCTATGCCGCCTCTGAATATCTCGGCAAAATATGCCGCATAGTTCAGCACGAATGCGATAATTACCATAGTGAACATAAAGCTCTCTGCGGCAGGGTCAACACCGCTAAGCAGGCTTTCCACGAACCCGCCCGAGCCTTTGGAAGCCGTCTTTAAAAACGGCAGTGCATAGTAGACAACTATGATCTGGAGCATAAGCGGTGTTCCACGCATTATGAGTATGTATAGATTTGTAAGCCACGATATTGGCTTGAACCTGCACATCTTCAGTGCCGCAACGATAAGTCCGAGCGGTATTGAAAAAAGCAGCGTAAAGCCGAAAATCTTAAGTGTGGGGATAAGGTTTTCCAGGAGTATCCCTGTAACCTTCATTATCTGTTCGCCGGTCATATTTAATTCTTCCTTAATCTTCCGATAATTTATCATAGTAAAGCGATAATTCGCTATTACGGCAGTATATTGTTATTGTACCATAAGTAAAGGGGTATTTGCAAGTAAAAGATGAAAAAACCCGCAATTCACAGCGTTTTATCGTTGACGGAAAATACAGCAGGTATATCCCGCCTCAAGCAATATTACAGCCTGTACAAACACAACGGCTGAACTTGCAAAAAATTGTGCAAGTTCCACTATAATCTTGACTTTGATACTATTTTATGGTATAATTGTCCTATATATAATCCGAAAAAATACAGACGGGAGGTGGAACGCTTGTACATCGGCAAATTTCATAAATACGCAGTAGCAGGGATATGTCTTGCGGGAATGCAGAATGACCACGTTGCGCATATTGCAAAAGTAGCCTCGGACGCTTTGATAAAGAAGGGCTTCAAGGTTATGATATTCAACGCATTTACAGATATGTATTACGATACACCGTATTCAAAGGGAGAGGCAAGCGTCTATCATCTTATTAACCTCAATATTGTAGATGTTCTTGTCATTATGCCCGAAACTATAAAGAGCGAATGGATAACCGACACGATCATAAGATATGCACACGCCGCAAAAATACCCGTAATAATGCTTGACGGCAGTCACAACGGCTGTACGAATATAACATACGACTACGGCAGGTCGCTTGAGTCGGTAGTGGAACACGTCATAACCGAGCATAAATGCACCGACCTGTTTTTTATGGCAGGCACAAAAGGCAACTCCTTCTCCGAAGAAAGAATTAAGGTTTTCAAGCGTGTTCTTGCACATCACAATATTGAATTTAACGAAAAAACAATGCTCGGCTACGGAGATTTCTGGGATGCGCCGACAAAAAAGATCGTTTCGGATCTTATTGCGTGCGGAAGAAAAATGCCTCAGGCTATAATATGTGCAAACGACACTATGGCTATCGCCGCAATGAAAGCTCTTGAGGAACACGGTATGAAAATTCCCGAGGATATAATAGTCACGGGATTTGACGCTATATATCAGGAGCGTATTTATTCAACCACCAGACTTACCACCGCACAGATGGACGCAGATGAGCTTGCGACAACCATTGCCGACACCGCATACGGATATATCAATGGCAGTGAAAAACCGTCCGATAAGCATATCCATTTCTCTATGATACTCGGTCAGAGCTGCGGCTGCTGCGATTTTGACGTAGCTTATACCAATGAAAAGCTGGAGCATATGAATAAATATAGCCTTGCCCTCTATGACGCAGAGATCAAGATGGCTTCGCTTTATACCCATACGGTAAACTGCGACAAGCTCGACGAGCTTACAAAGGCTATGGGCAGATATTTCAACTACCATGCAGCACTGTGTCTGAATGATGATTTTCTGACCAAGGAATCAGCCGTCATACCAAAATCGTATCACAGCGTTTTTACCGAAAATATGACCGCACACGTCATAAGGACGTGGAGCGATTACAGCTATAATATAAATTATCCGGCAAAGAAGGTACTTCCCAATCTCAACGATCTTATCAAAAGATATAATACCATTATGTTCTGCCCTCTGCATTTTCAGGAGCATATCATAGGCTATTACGCCGCCGTTGCGGACGATCTTCTTGTAAATCCCGGCAGCATCTACTATGTTCAGCGACTGGTGGAATCCATAAACCAGACGCTTGAAAACTTCCGCATAGAATATCTTCTGAGAAACGCAAACAACGAGCTTTCGCTCACGCACTCGATGGATCCGCTTACAAACATCTATAACCGACGGGGATATTTTGAGCGTATAAGCGAGTTTATGCACGGAAACGAAAAGTGCAACGTTATACTCGTATCCTGCGATATGGACAGGCTCAAAGAGATAAACGATACATACGGTCACTCCGAGGGTGACATAGCTATAAAAGCGGTGGCAGACGCTATAAAAGCGGGCTGCGGAAAAGACGGTATATGCGCCAGATTCGGCGGAGATGAATTTATACTGACAGTGCCGTATAACACCGATAAACAGCGTGAGCTGTCAAGGCTTGTCGGTGAGATACAGACTGAAATCGACAAGTTCAACCGCAGTGCAGGAAAGCCTTATGAGGTGTCTATAAGCGTAGGCGGATCATACGGCACGGTGAGCAGTGTTGAAGATGTAAACGAGCTTATGCGAAGCACCGACCGGCTTATGTACGAACAGAAAAGAATGAAGAAGGGCGAGCGTGGTCCCGTCTTTCAGCCTGTACCCGAGGCTCAGGAAAAGCCTGATGAGGTGCTTGAAGGTTATCGCAGCAGAATACACGAAATATTCTCGCAGTTTGACAGATGCACCTACTTCTATATGGACTATCTCAACTTCAAGTGGTACATCATAGAGAACGATCATATGCCGGAGTGCCTTAAATCCTCATCTGTCGGTCCTCTTCGTGCGATATGGCTGAGCGGAGCGGTACACCCAGACGACAAGCTCATCTATGAAAGCTTCTGCCGTAAAATAAAGGACTCCTTTGACGATAAGATCACCGATACCTCCTTGACCGTAAATATACGTCTGTGCGAAGGTGAGAAGCCTGTATGGTACGGTATTTTTGTACAGCTTTCGGGCAAGAACGGTAAAATGGAGGAGATAGCCGGTTCTATCAAAAAACTCGAAATCAACGAAATAATGAGCATAGACATTCTGGATTATTACACCACTACCGATAATCCGATAATGTTCAACGATATGATCTCGCAAAGGCTCACGGCATATCCGGACACAAAATTTGCTCTTGTACAGTTTGATATAAAGCGTTTCAAGCTGATAAATGAAAACTACGGCGAAGACGCAGGAACGGAAATGCTCCAGTTCATATCACGTCAGCTCAGCAACTTCTGCGGAAAACAGCAGATGGGAGCAAGAATGAGCGGTGATGTCTTTGCACTTCTGACCCCTTACGAAGATAAGGACGGGTTGCTCTCCGTTGTATCCGAGCTTCAGCGTTGTCTGAAGAATTTCCGTCAATACAGCTATGAATTCGTGTTCGGTATTTATCTTATAGAGGACAGGAGCGTATCTGTCAGAACGATGTGCGACTGTGCCGCTATGGCAAGACAATCTATCAAGAAAAACGCTCTTGAAAGCGTTGCATTCTATAACAAGAATATGCAGAAGGAGATAAAGGAACGTAAGTTTGTCGAATCGCATATGAAAAAGGCTTTGGACAACAACGAATTTATTATCTATCTGCAACCGAAGTTCAGCATATCAAGCGGCGAAGCTGTCGGCTATGAAGCGCTTGTAAGGTGGCAAAGTCCCGAAAGGGGAATGATATACCCGGACGGATTTATACCGCTGTTTGAAGAAAACGGATTTATCACAAAGCTGGACGCTTATGTATGGGAATGTGCCTGCATGGTACTGCGTGACTGGATAGACAGGCATTTCACGCCGCTTCCGATCTCGGTCAATGTTTCCCGTGCGAACCTTGACGATGAATCATTTCTCAATGTCCTTGACGGGCTTATTGAGAAATATCGTCTGCCGAAGCATCTGCTTGAGCTTGAAATAACCGAAAGCATAGAAAATGACACAACACTGCGTATGACCGAAAAGATAAAGGAACACGGCTACATTCTGCTGATGGACGACTTCGGCTCAGGCTACTCCTCGCTGAATACGCTGCAGGATACAAAGTTCGATGTGCTGAAGCTCGACCGTGAATTCTTCTCGACACATATGTCAAACGATCGTGGAAAGAAGATAATAATGCACACCATCTCAATGTCCAAGGACGTAGGTCTGGGACTTATTGCGGAAGGCGTTGAAACCGCAGATCAGGCGCAGTTTCTCGAAAACTGCGGATGCGATACGGCACAGGGTTATCTTTATGCAAAGCCTATGCCCGTGCAGGAGGCGGAGAAATATCTGAAAAATGCTTCGCAGAGTAAAACTGATAATGAAGGCGTAACGCCGTAGTAAAAAATCACCCGATGCTAAAATGCATCGGGTGATTTTACATTATATGGATTACTGCGTACTTTGCTTTAATATATTCTCCGCCTCGTCTTTCACCCTGTCTTTCAACCACTGCGGTGAAACGACCTCACAGTGACTTCCGAACCCCATCACAAAGCACATGATATTCTCCTCGTTCTGCATTGTGCAACGAAGCTCTGTTGTGTCTTCGTCTATCGGCGTAACTGTCTGATCTCTGCCATAGATACGTTCACGGGCGAGCATCGCATATCTGCCATGCAGCAGCATAACTATCTCATACCATTCGCCGTTCTTTTTCATACCGAAATCGTCAAGATAGTCGCTTTCCTTGTATGTTGCAAGAACTGTGAAGCGGTTTTCCGTGACAACCATTGACTGAATACGACTCAGCTTGAAATAGCGGATCTCGTACGACTTTTTATCATACCCCAGCACAAACCACGCATTGTTATACATAAACAGCTTATACGGATCGAAGCGGCGGTGCGACACCTTGTTTGACAGCGACAGATAATCCATCTCAAGCTCTTTTCTGTGAGCGATGCACTGCGCCACCGTATCATACCGTCTGCTAAGCTCCTGCTCGTCAACGGCAAGCGGAAAACGGTTGGCAACGGATATTTCCTGCGGCTGTTCGTGCTTTACCGCCGCAAAGACCTTTCCCATCGCTTTTTCATAATCGCTTGAGTAAGGAAAATCGTTGCGGCTCTTAAGATATTCCGCTCCGGAGGATAACGCACGCTGTTCGACTTCATTGAGCCTTACCGTAGGAATCACGCTCTGCGTTATCAGACGGTATCCGCCGTATTTGCCGGGGATACCCTCTATATAATAGCCTGCCATTTCAAGCTCTGTGCGGTACTCGGCTATATTGCGGACGTTTGTTTCAAGAATATCAGCCAGTTCCTGCCCCTTATACACTCTGCCCGAGCTTAAAATCTGCAGCATTTTAAGGCAGTTTGACGTTTTTCCCATTGCCGTTCCTCCGTTTGTGTATATCATAGTATATATAATTATACACTATTTATGGCAGGAATTCAATCGCTTACAGCCGTTCGAGGAACTCCTTCTTCTTTTCTGCAAACTCTTCTTCCGTCAGTATACCGTTTTCTTTCATTTCGTGAAGCTGTTTTATCTGCTCCATTATCGCTTTCGGATCTTCCTTCTTTGCAGACGCTGTGCTTGAATGATTCTGAATATTTGCCGCCGCCTGTGACGCTTTATCCTTGAGATTTCCTGCCGCACCTGCGATGCTTCCTGCGCCATTCTGTGCCATATTCTTTATGCTGTCGGCATTCACTGAACCTATCGCTGACTTTATTCCGTCAGTGTTTATTGACGGCAGAGATACGCCCACAGTGCCGTTTTCATCTTCGGCTGAGTTTACTGCATCAAATACCTTGTTGCCCTTAAGCCCTAAGAACTGTATTACCGACATTGCTATAAGGGCGAGCATAAGAATAAGTATTATCCAGAAGCCTATCAGATAGTTAAGCTCTACCTTTGCGGATACTCCCGTGCCTGCGGTCGCTCCGCCTGCCGCCGCATTTACTGCCGATGCCGCCGAACCGGGCGCTATGAACAGGCAGACGATACCTGCCACCGAGCCTATAGCGGATATAATCTTTCTGAAAGGCTTCAGCTGAGGGATATAACAGCTTGCCGCTACTGCCACAAGGCAAAGTATAAACGCAAAGCCGAAAAATCCGCCGTCCGTCACAAGCGAAAAGCCGTTCATCGACTGATCGGCGCTTCCGCCGCCGAATCCTCCGACAGAAACCTCCGCCTTGACCGACATAAAGGGAAGAAACAGTGCAAGAATTATCACGGCACATATAATTCCCATAAGATTTTTAAGTATAAATTCCTTGTTCATTTTCATAATAACGTTCCTCCCGAATTAAAGTCCTTCTCTGTAATATTCCTCTTCCTCGCATATTACTATGTTTCCACTGCCGATAAGCGTTGAAGAAGATATTTCAGCATCTGAATCAAAAGTGAAGTATATAACATATTTTCCGTCATCATATAAACCAAATGTACCGTCATCTCTGAGTGTTATATAATCGCCGTAGTTTTTATACAGATAATTGCTGAAAGCTCCATATGTCACATAACCGTCAAAATCTGTAAAGAAAGATATTATAGGACACTCGACCATAATTGCCTTGCCTCGTCCTAAGATCGGGTGGTCTTGAATAAAGTCTTTTCTGCAATAGTAGATATCAAGACCGTCCTTTTCGTAGCAGGCATAATATCCGGTATAAATGCTGGCTGTAATTCCCCATACGTCGGCAAAATCCTTGTCAAAATAATACTGTATATAGTCCGGAAGTGCTATAGTTCCATTGGTAACGGCAGGAGCTTCTGGTTGTGTTTCGGCAGGTGTTGTTTCCGGTGCAGGTGTTGTCTGCACTGTAGTTTCGGGTGTTGTCTGTGCTGTTGTGACCGCTGTTGTCTGTACCGATGTGGTATCAGGTGCTTCTGACGGTTCATCATCTGAAATATCGGGTACGGAATAATCCGCTCCGTCCTTGTCGTAGATACCGCCGAAAAGCCCACTGCCGTTTGCCTCAGTCACGAGCGACATCTGCTTTTCGTTTACGTTTGCTATGCAGGTGTCACTGTAGGTCTGACCGCCTGCAACTATTGTAAGTATCAGCTTTCCGTCCGCTATATCGTATGTACCCTCGTCGGATTGTGCCGTGACCGTGCCGTCTGCCGCCGTCTGCTTATATGACAGCTCCTTGTTGTCCTTGAATCTCAGTTCGTATGTGCTGTCGCCAGCTTTCTTGTACCAGGCACCGTAAATGTTGACGGTGTTCAGCTCCATTGTTGCACTGACAGTCGGACTGCCATCCCCTTTCTGACCGCTTATTACAAAATAGGCAACCAGTGCGACAGCTATTACTGCAATAACCACACACAATACGATTATGTTGTTCTTCTTCGAACTTTCCTGTTCCATACTTATTCCTCCTCGTTTTTCTTTTTCAGAAGTTTTCTTATAGTCCTCTCCGAATAGTTATACTCGGTGGCTATCTTATTAAGCGAATCAGATGAGCCGTCATAGGTTTTTTCCGCCTCCAGTGCGACATATTCCTTAGAATAAAGCCGTGTGGGGAAATTTATCTGACTTCCCTTCATCTGATTGTACAGCTTAACGGTATTTTCAAAGCCGATAATTTCACATATCGTCCCATACACACCGTTAAGCGATTCCGATTTGTTATTCTTATCCATGACATCTCCCGAAATCTGTAATTTTATAACTTTATTATATACTATTGACCGCATTTTTTCTTCTGCCCTTTTCCACGCAAAAAGACTTGGAAAATAGCTTTGAAAACCGCTTGAAAACACATTGCAATGTTCGTTTTTCAAGTATATTAAACCACCGTTTGCTACATTATTTATGTATGGATTGAAAACTGTTTGGAAAAAGGGATAAAAAAATTCCCGACCTGCCATAAAACAGATCGGGATGTATATTGGATTTTACTTTGCCGCATGTGAGGACTTTATCATAATCAGCATACTTCTGAACTGAACGCTCAGCATATCCGAAATCTCGTTTTCGCTGAACAGACAGATGTTGGATGAAAGCAATACACCTATACCGTAGGTAAATATCCAGACGTGCCTGAATAAAGTCATAGCGTCCTCTTTTGAAAGCGAGTAATCGTTCATTATATACTCAATGCACTTGTCAGCCGTAACACCGAGCATAGACGAGAACATTTCCTCAAAATTGAAAGTATGATCCTGTTCCTTCATAAAAAGAAGTCTGAACAGCTTCGGCTTTTCCTTTGCAAAAGTAATCATCTGAATGCCGACCTGCTTGAATGCCGGCATATCCGGAGTTTCCTTTTCCGCATACTGTCCGAACACTTCCATAGCCGATTCACGGACGGACTGTTCAAGCTCCTCCATATTTCTGAACGCTGTAAAGATAGGGCGTGTCGATGTTCCCATAGCCTCCGCAAGACTTCTTGCATTCAGTGATTCAACACCGCTCTCGGCAACTATTCCGAGTGCTATTTTGGTTATCTCTTCTCTTGTATATTTTGCCCTGGGTGGCATAATATCACCTCGTGATATGGATTTTTCTGTAATGCTTGTTGCGTAATGCTCATATTATAGCATAAATCAAGTCGGTGTAAACCGACACGGCGGTACGCCGTATTTTGTCGTCAGACAAAAGATTTAATGGTAAAATGTTCTCAGACGTGCGGTGCACCGCAAGCCGTGCTTTTGCACGGCAAAATCCGCTCTCTGCGGATTTTAAGTCTGGGGTTATTATAGCACCGGTTTTTCACTCTGTCAACTGTTTTGGATAAGAACGATATTTTTATCTGCGGCATTTTGATAAGCTGTCTTAAAGATTAATTTTATTAAATCAAATTATTGATATTCGTCTAATATTATGTTATTATAAAGAAAACTTTCAGGGAGGTATAAACATGAACGAACAGAACAATTATCAGCAGCCATACGGACAGCAGTTTTACGGACCGGTAAGACAGCTCAATACACGCAGAGGTCTTATTAAGCTGATTCTGTTATCGATTATAACTTTCGGAATTTATCCGTTAGTTTTCTTTTCCGGAATTTCAGAAGATATAAATCTTATCGCAAGCAGATTTGACGGAAAAAAGACAATGCACTACTGCCTTATGGCGTTTATCATCGGACCGCTTACATTAGGTATCGGCTTTATCGTATGGTTCCATAACCTTTCTTCAAGAATGGGCAACGAGCTTGCAAGACGTGGCATAGCATATTCTTTCGGTGCTTCGGATTACTGGCTATGGAACGTTCTGGGAAGCCTTATCATTGTCGGACCGTTTGTTTATCTGCATAAGCTCGCAAAAGCGTCTGTGCTTCTTGCAGAGGATTATAATATCAGAGGCTGAGCCGATACATATTTACATATTGTATAAGCACAAGTAAAGAAGGGGCGATTTTCCGGTTCCCATTTCAATATTCAGTAAAGCTTATTTATCACCGAATACCTTGCGGTAGTCATCCTGGAACTTGATGATGCCCTGATCGGTGAGCGGATGCTTGGTCATCTGCTCAATGACCTTGTAAGGAACGGTCGCGATATCCGCACCGGCCAGAGCGCAATCGGTAACATGGATCGGGTTGCGGACAGATGCGCAGATGATCTCGGTCTTGATCTCGGGGAAACGGGAGAACATGGCGGTGATCGTTTCGATCAGCTCAATGCCGGGCTGAGAAATATCATCCAGACGGCCAAGGAAGGGGCTGACATAAGTAGCACCTGCACGAGCGGCAAGAAGTGCCTGGTTTGCGGAGAAGATCAACGTGCAGTTGGTCGGAATTCCTTCGGAGGAGAGAACCTTGATGGCTTTCAAGCCTTCAACGGTCATCGGGATCTTAACGACCATGTACTTGGGGTCGAGCGCATAGATTGCTCTTCCCTATTCGATCATGCCTTCAGCGTCCTCAGTGGTCGCTTTGACCTCGCCGGAGATCGGACCGTCAACGATCTGGGCAATTTCTTTCAGAACGGTCGCATAGTCGCGGCCTTCTTTGGCGATCAGAGAAGGATTGGTGGTAACGCCAGCGATAACGCCCATGTCGTTTGCCTTACGGATTTCTTCAATATTGGCGGTGTCGATAAAGAATTTCATGATAATTACACTCCTGTCATTTGGTCAGAACGCTTGCGACAGCCGCTTTCCAGCCGTCATAGCGCTTTTTACGGGAAGATTCGTCCACCTTCGACAGATAGCGGGTGCGTTCTTCTTTTTCATAAACAGACTGATCCCACAGCCCCAGAGCAAAACCGGCAGCATAAGCTGCGCCGATGCCCGAAAGTTCTTCGTTTTTCGGAACTGCAACCGGGATCGAAAGCATATCCGACTGGAACTGCATCAGATATTTGTCTTTAGTCGGACCGCCGTCTACCCGGATCTCAGTGATCGGCAGACCGGACTCCTGCTGCATCAGCAGAACAAGATCGGTGATCTGATACGCAATGCATTCTTCCGCCGCCTTTACGATTTCGGCTTTTCCGGTGCTGCGGGTCATACCGACGATTGCGGCCTTTGCCTCACTGTCCCAATAGGGGGCGCCCAGCCCGGAGAAAGCCGGAACGAGGTAGGTCGTATCCTCGGGATTGGCCTTTGCAGCAAATTCGCCCGATTCGCGGGAAGCACCCAACAGCTTCACATCATCGACCAGCCATTTGATAACCGAGCCGGTATAGTTGATGTTGCCTTCCAAGACGTAGTTTACTTTCCCGCCCATGCTCCATGCCAGCGAGGTTACGATACCGGCGTCAGAGAAGATCGGTTTTTCACCAATATTCATCATAACGGAGGAGCCGGTTCCGAAGGTCGCTTTAATCATGCCGGGAGTCAGACAGCCCTGCCCGAAGAGAGCGCCGTGACTGTCGCCGAGAACGCCGTGAATCGGGATTTCTTTGGAAAAGTACCCATCAAGATCGGTATAACCGTAAAGACCGTCGGAGTCGGTCACAGTCGGAAGCGTCTCCGGGTCAATTCCAAAGATCGAGCAGATCTCACTGTCCCAGGAAAGGGTACGGATATTGAAAAGCTGTGTACGGGAAGCGTTGGAGTAATCGCATCGGAATTCTTTTCCGTGGGTCATCTTAAAGACGAGCCACGAATCAATCGTGCCGCAGCAAAGGTGCCTGCCGGAAAGGTCGCCAGCGTTCCGGAGAACCCATGCGATCTTTGCCGCAGAGAAATATGGAGAGAGCCGCAGACCTGTGTGCTCGCGCACCATTTCGGCATAATCAGACAGTCCTTCACAGATCTTTGCACCGCGTGCGCACTGCCATACGATCGCATCATAAACCGGAAGGCCGGTATCGCGATCCCAAACCAGAGCCGTCTCGCGCTGGTTGCTGATGCCGATGCCAATGACTTCGTCTTTGTTGATGCCGGTTTTTTCAATAATAGCACGGGCAACGCCTTTGGTGTTCTCCCAGATTTCCATCGGATCATGCGCGACCCATCCGTTTTCTGAAATCTTCTGTTTATGCGGAAGGTCGCTTCGGCCGATCAGCCGGGCGTCTTCGTCAAAAAGAAGGGCTTTGGTTCCGGAAGTGCTCTGGTCAATCGCCAGAATATATTTCATGCTGAAAACCAGTCCTTTCCCCTCCCGCACCGGATATGTCGATCCGATGCGGGAGGAACAGTCGCTTATTTTAACAGTTCTTTTGCGGCAGGAATGATACCGTCTTTATTCAGATGATAATAGTCAAAGACCTCGCGGGAATTACCGGTGATAACAGGAGCATCGGGCAGGCCCATGCAGGTGACTTTACGGGGAGCATTGGCTGCGACAATCTGGCAGACCATTGAACCGAGTCCGCCGATCCGGGTATGCTCTTCGATTACGATCACAGCTTTTGCTTTTTCAGCTGCACGGATAACTGCCTGTTCATCCAGCGGCTTGACGCAGTACATATCGAGCACACCGGCGGAGATCCCCTGCTCATTCAGTTCTTTGGAAGCGGCAACGGCTGCTTCTACCATTTCACCGCAGGCGATGATGGCAACATCCGTCCCTTCGCCGATAACGGTCGCTTTATCCATCTCAAAGGGGCAGTTGTCCTCCGAGTAAACATCCGGAACGGCGTTGCGGCCGACGCGGATATAAGCGGTCTGATCGTCCTGATAAAGCGCTTCCATCAGCTTACGGGTCTGGAAACGGTCGGAAGGAAGATAAACGCGCATTCCTGGGATCGATGCCATGTCAGCAATATCGGTCGCCGAATGATGGGTCATGCCGAGCGCGCCGTAGGAAACACCGCCCGAAATACCGATCAGCTTAACATTGGTATGGGAATAAGCGCAGTCAACCTTCGCCTGTTCCATGCTTCTGGTCGAGAGGAAGCATGCGGGAGAAGCCGCATAGGCTTTTTTGCCGCATTTAGCAAGACCGGCAGAGATCGAAACCAGGCTCTGCTCAGCGATGCCAACTTCAACAAACTGGTCGGGATATGTATCGGCAAACGGAGTCAGCGAAGCGCTTCCGCGGGAGTCGGAGCAGAGAACAACAACGTCTCTGTCCTCTTTAGCCTTTTCCATCAGAACTTCGCAGATCACCTGCTTATTCGCAATCTTATTCATTTGCCGCAGCCTCCTTTGCTTTCAGTTCTGCCATACCCTGTTCGTATTCTTCGGGAGTCGGAACTTTGTGATGCCATGCAGCTTTATTTTCCATAAAGGATACGCCGCAGCCCTTCGTGGTATTGGCAACGATCAGGGTGGGTTTGCCTTTGGTGGCTTTTGCTTCGTCAAATGCACGATCCAACGCATCAACATCGTTTCCGTCGATCGAGATGACGTGCCAACCGAAGGTCGCCCAACGCTCTTCCTGGCTTTCCTGGTTCATAACATATTCGGTCGTGCCGGAGATCTGGAGATGGTTTCGGTCAATGACGGCGCAGAGATTGTCCAGCTTATAGTGACCGCCGGCCATGGCGCCTTCCCAGACGCTTCCTTCGGCAAGCTCACCATCGCCCATGACAACATATACGCGGTAATCGCGCTTGTCCATCTTACCGGCGAGTGCCATACCGATCGCGACCGACAGACCGTGGCCGAGAGAACCGGAGTTCATCTCGATACCATTGACTTTATTGTTGGGGTGACCGATGTACTTGGAGAGATACTGGGAAACCGTTTTCAAATCCTCGCGGGGGAAGAATCCTTTCTGGCAGAGAACCGCGTAAAGTGCCTCAACCGCATGACCTTTACTGAGGATAAAGCGGTCATGATCGGGATCATGAAAATTCTCGGGAGTAACATTCATCTGCTTGTTATACAGGACGTTGAGCGTATCGATTACGCTCATGTCACCGCCGATATGTCCGCCCTTTGCGTGGTAGACGATATCGAGGATATCCTGACGCAGTTTGTAAGAGTTTGCTTTCAGGTTCATAAGTCTGTGTCCTTTTCTGATCAGGAGTCGGAAGAGATACTCTTTTCTCCCGGCTCTCCTTCATTTATTCGCCGCGAAGATATGCTTTGATTTCTTCGTCGTTATCGTCATAAAGGTCGGGCTTGACGCCGATGTATTTGCAGGCTTCGTAAAGTCTCGCGACAACATTGCCATGAATACCGGCACAGTGATGAATATAGGGGCCTTCGACAATCTTTGCCTCCAGTTTCTTCCAGTTTTTGACCTCGACCCAGAGATAGGTACCCTTGGTGTAAGGACCGTCAATACCTTTAGCGGTACCGAGCAGCAGGCTGTATTCGCCGTTGTCGCCGTCAAAACGGCAGAGGGTAACGTTGCCGTGTTTGCACTCGGCAGCAACCGCACCGGGGTAATCAAATGCCAGCGGATAGGTCAGCTGAGGACGCTCTTTAGCAAGAGAAAGGGGCCAGGGGCCGCAGTGCTGAAGCAGCTCAGCGTTGTCGTTGGTAGGATGGCGAACCGTCCAGTCAGCAAAGAATACGGGATGCTCGTCCATACCGGCAGCCTGAATCAGCAGAGAAGTGATCGCACCGTGGATATCGGTCTCACAGACGACCGGGAAGCCTTCATCAAAGAGCAGGGAGTTTGCACAGCAGGGCATAACTCCAAGTTCATCCTGAAGGGCGTTCCAACACTGAATAACAGCGGCGTTGCAACCGTATTTCTTTGCCATCGTTTCGATCGCAACTTTCATAGCGGCTACATTGTAAAGCTCGTCCTCGGTGACGTGGATGTCCATCTTCATTCGCATATAAGCGACGCAGGCTTCGACCAGCGTTTTTTCCTCTTTTGCCTTGTTGACGTTCTGAACCAGTTCGGTCATCGGAACGGGCGAAAGCTGGATGTTGAATTTCTCAAGCAGCTCACCTTCGTTGCACATCGTGCTCCAGAAGTCAAACGGACGGGTCGAGATCTGAAGGATGCGGGTATGACGGAAGGTGCGGACGATATTGCAGACGGCAAGGAAGTCCTTGATTCCCCGCTCAAATTCGGGATCGGTCAGGTTGCAGTTGGTCATGTAGGTGAAAGGTACGCGGAAACGGCGGAGAACCTTACCAGTCGCGAACAAGCCGCACTGGGAATCTCTCAGGCGGACGCCGGTTTCGGGATCGGGACATTCATCGCGGGGACCCCAGAGCAGAACCGGAAGATTCATTTCCTTGGCCAGTCTTGCGACCTCGTACTCGGTGCCGAAGTTTCCGTGAGGGAAGAAGATACCGTCAACCTTCTCGGCTTTGAATTTTTCCACAATTGCGGGCAGATCGTTGTCATCGTAGAGAAGCCCTTCTTTATTGATATCGGTGATGTCAACAAAATCCACGCCCAGTTCGCGCAGACGATCTGCGGTCAGATTGCGGTATTCAATAGCTGCAGGTGCGGAAAAGATACTGCGTCTGGTCGGTGCATAACCGATTTTGATTTTTGCAGGAGTCATAAAAATTCCTTCCTTTCTGAAATTAGAGACTGTCGGCATTTATCATAAGCGGTCAGTCAGTGCGTTTGCACACGCTTCCCCGCTCAACAAACTCAGTACAGATCTGAGATTTGGTCACAAACCGGTCGCCGTTCCGGATCAGTTCCAGAAGCCTTCGGACGGCTGTGCGTCCCATTTCCTGTTTATAAACATGAATGGTGGTCAGGCCGGGGGTCGTGATGCTGCAAAACGGAAGATCATCAAACCCGATGATCGATACGTCCTCAGGGATCCGGATCCCGTGATCCTGCATGGCCTTCATCGCGCCCAGAGCAATGATATCGTTATCGGCTAGGAGTGCTTCGGGAAGCCTGATCCCGGCGGAAAGCAAACGGTTCATCTGTACTCTTGCCCCGTCCATCGTCGGAGGCAGAGAAATCAGCCAGTTTTCCGGGATCTCAAGTCCATGTGCTTTAAGCGCCCGTTCATATCCTTCCTGGCGGTAGAAGAAGTTTTTGATGTTAATGTTGCTTTTCAGGTATCCGATCTCCTTATGACCATTTGCGATCAGATACTCGGCTGCGGCACAGGTCGAATCGGTGTTGCTGATCAGGACAGAGTTGAAAGAGGAGTTTTCAAACCAGTTATCCAGTACAACGACCGGTGCCAGCGCGCTTTTGAACTTAGCGGCTTCTTCTTCATCCAACTCGGTTGCCAGAAGCAGGATACCGCTTGTCGGATCGGTCAGAAGCTGTTTTAAGCGTTCGTCATAATCCGGCGCAGACCGGTTCAGGTTCCAGATCACCGTTTCAAAATTCCCGACCCGGCTTTCCATCTCGACTCCTTCGATCAGGGCGGAGAAAAAAGGCGTATCGGAAACGACCTGTCCGCTGTCTTTATAAATGACGAAACGAATGCTGTGGATATTTCCGCCTTCGGATAAATATCCGCAGGCATGGGCGGCTTCGAGAATCTTTGCGGCGGTTTCATGGTTGACGCCGCGTTTATTGTTAAGCGCGTTGGATACAGTTGCCGGAGAAAATCCGGTCATTTCACTGATCTGTCGGATACTCGCTTTCATCTCGTTCCCTCCTTTGTTTTTATTATAATACGTGTGTTGCAAAAACACAAGTGTTTTATATAAATCTTCATATAAATTTTTAGATTTTGTCTTTATGCAAATTACTCAACCGTTCCGACTCCGTCGCCGTCTTTACGTCTGAATTCCAGTGGCGTCATCCCTTGAGAACGTTTGAACTGGCGCGCCTGCTTTGAATAGACAACCGCCGTATACTCTTCTCCACGCTGTGATGTGCGTTGCCTTGTTTCTATTCCGAGCTTTACACCCTGCTCGGTAGGCAGTCTGGTTTTTCTGCCGCTCGGAAGCTCGGCGTTTTCAAGTACGCCTTGTTCTTCGAGCCATTTTGATACAGAGCCTGTTTTAAGCGTACCCGACTTTTCTTCATCGACATAAGAATTGATATTCTGCGTTATATCTGTTGCCGTAACGAATTTCTCCGTGGAAGTAAGATTCTGACGCATTTCGTCTGTGACCTCAAACGGCAGTCTGTTACGTTTTTCTCTTGGCAAGCCGTTCATTTCCGCTATTGCGTCTATGTTGTCAAGCACAAACTGCTGTGCCGCAGGGCTGAGCATTATTGCATATCTCGGAAAACCGCCCGGAGTGAAATATTCATTAAGCCGTACACCCTCTGAAATGCCGTTTTCGGTTGGCACTCGTTTGAGCTTGCCGTTAGGCAGTGTTTCTTCTGTCAGCATGCCTATCACGGTCAGCCAGTCGGCAATTGCAGAGCCTTTCAGCTTTACGGAAACATCGCTGTCAATATGCTTGTTTATCATATCCGTAAAGGTTGACAGCGACACTTCATTTATAAAACATCTGAATTTTGCCCGTGCCTCGTCGGTTATTACCACACTGCCACGCTTATGCGGCCTTACAGCTTCGGTGACTTGCGGCTTTGCCACCTCTCCGCCGTTTTCAATCACCTTTTCAAGTATCCCCGAAATGTAGAAAAAACAGCGTGACAGCTTGACGTTATTGATAATATCGCCGTCCGGCACAGGCTTATCGGTAAAAGGGTCTATTCCGTTTGCGAGCTTGTCTATGTATTCCTTGGCGTGCTTAATGGTTTCGAGTTCTGTAGGCATAGCGATTCCTCCGTAAAAATATGTTAATTAATTTTAGCACAGATGAATTCTGATTGCAATGTTATTTGCAAAATCAGAACGGTTTGCCGTATTTTCTGCGCTCTGATTTTTCACCAAAAATTTCATCTGATATTTAAAAAATCTCCGAACATAATAATGTTGCAAGGTCAAAAGGACCTGCATAACAAATACGGAGGAAAACAACAATGGCTAGTACCAATAAAAAGAACAAGGCAGCATTAAACAGCATCAAGATGCAGGCTGCAAGTGAAGTAGGCGTACCCCTTAAGGACAACGGCTACAACGGCGACCTTACTTCAAAGCAGGCAGGTTCAATCGGCGGTCAGATGGTCAAGAAGATGATCGAATCCTACGAAATGTCAAACAAGCAGTAACCTGAAATATTGCGATCGGTCCGGTGCCATTCAACAGGCATCGGACCGATTTATTTGCATAATAATATACGCACGGACTTTTGATGAAAGAAATCCGCTCAAAAAATTCAAATAATGCGAAAAAGATATTGAACTTTTGCAAGAATAGTGCTATAATTTTCTTTGTACAATCAGTCGGTACTGCAAGCATACATAATTTTCCTGTGCTTTCATCGGACAGATGCTGAAAGGAAACGGTATTTCGCTTGCATAAGGCAGACGAGCTGCCGCTATGGCGGAAATTACGGCGAGAAAATCGCTTTCAGGAAGGAATGTTTTTACAATGGAAATCAAAATTGAGAAAACTAAAACACCTAAGGCAAAGCCCGTTGACGAAACAAAGCTCGGTTTCGGTCACATCTTTACTGATCATATGTTCGTTATGGAATATGACACGGGCAAGGGCTGGCATGACGCAAGAATAGTTCCCTACGGGGATATTTCTATTTCACCTGCCGCTATGGTTCTTCACTACGGACAGGAAATCTTCGAGGGTATGAAGGCATACAGAACTCCCGACGGTAGCATTCAGTTCTTCCGTCCGGAAGAAAACTTCAAGAGAATGAACATCTCCGCTGAGCGTCTTGTTATCCCTCAGTTAAACGTTGACGATTGCTTACAGGCTCTCCACGAGCTTGTAAAGATAGATGCGGACTGGGTACCTCATACAGACGGCGCTTCGCTTTACATACGTCCGTTCATATTTGCCGCTGATCCGTTCCTCGGCGTTCGTCCCGGCGACAAGTATTACTTTATGATAATCATGTCACCCTCAGGCGCATATTACGCTTCAGGTCTTGATCCCGTTAATATCTATGTTGAAACAAACTATGTCCGTGCGGTAAGAGGCGGTATGGGCTTTACAAAGACAGGCGGTAACTACGCCGCATCGCTCATCGGTCAGGACGAGGCTCACAAGCAGAACTACTCACAGGTACTGTGGCTTGACGGTGTTGAGCGTAAGTACATTGAAGAAGTAGGCGCTATGAACATCTTCTTCGTAATTGACGGCGAGGTTGTTACTCCCGCACTTCAGGGCTCTATCCTTTCGGGTATCACAAGAAAGTCATCTATAGAGCTGTGCAAGAAGTGGGGTCTTAAGGTAAGCGAAAAGAGAATCACAATACAGGAAATCGCAGACGCTTACGATGCAGGCAAGCTGAATGAAGTATTCGGTACAGGTACAGCCGCTGTTATCTCACCTGTAGGTCACTTAAAGTGGGGCGATAAGGTTATGCTTATCAACAACAACAAGATAGGACCTATCTCTCAGCGTCTTTACGACACAATGACAGGTATGCAGTACGGCAAGCTCCCCGATGAAATGGGCTGGATCGAAAAGCTGTAAGGCGCTGTAAGTTCCGACCTTTCTGTACAGCGAAACGGTCGGGAATAAATGTTGTATATTATATTTTTAATCGGTACTTAATAAACGCAGATAAGCACGACGATCATTTTGTTGTTCAAAACCCTTATGGGGTCGCAGGGGCGTAGCCCCCGACAGGGATGAGGGGCGGTAGCCCCCATCTCTCCTCGGCACGGACGCCGAGGTTGCACGCCCAAAGGCTCTGTGCAGGATGCACACATACGGTTGAACTGAGTCGGTGCAGGACGCACCGACAACGAACAACCGTGAATGCACCGATGCAGAGCCATCAAAGCGTGCACCCATAGTTAATTTGCAGTTGAAAATGATACGCCGTGCACTGCTTTTAAACGCAAAACATGAAAGGAAATTTCGCACATGAAAAACACAGAAAAAACCATGGATAAGCTGGTCGCTCTCTGTAAGGGCAGAGGCTTTATATATCCCGGCAGTGAGATATACGGAGGACTTGCAAATACATGGGATTTCGGACCTCTCGGCGTTGAGCTGAAGAACAACATCAAATCCGCATGGCGTAAAAAATTCATACAGGAGTGCAAGTACAACGTAGGTCTTGACAGTGCTATCCTCATGAACCCTCAGACATGGGTAGCATCGGGTCATATCGGCGGATTTTCCGATCCCCTTATGGATTGCAAGGCTTGTAAGACACGTCACAGAGCGGACAATCTTATCGAGGACTTTGACGGCACAAACTGTGCAGGCTGGTCAAACGAGCAGATGATGGATTATATCCGTGAAAAAGGCATCACCTGCCCCAACTGCGGCAAGGCTGATTTCACAGACATAAGACAGTTCAACCTTATGTTCAAGACATTCCAGGGTGTTACAGAGGACTCTAAGAGTGAGCTTTATCTCCGTCCCGAAACAGCGCAGGGTATCTTCGTAAACTTTATGAATATCCAGCGTACTACCCGTAAAAAAGTACCTTTCGGTGTTGCACAGGTAGGTAAGTCATTCAGAAACGAGATCACTCCCGGCAACTTCATCTTCCGTGTAAGAGAATTTGAGCAGATGGAACTTGAATTCTTCTGCAAGCCCGGCACAGACCTTGACTGGTTCTATTTCTGGAAGGACTACTGCAAGAAGTGGCTCCTGTCCCTCGGCATAAACGAAGAAAACTTAAGACTGCGTGATCACGATAAGGAAGAGCTTTGCTTCTACTCAAAGGCTACAACCGACTTCGAATATCTGTTCCCGTTCGGCTGGGGCGAGCTTTGGGGCGTTGCGGACAGAACCGACTACGACCTTACACAGCACATCAAGACAAGCGGTCAGAAGATGGAATATTTCGATCCCGAAACAAATGAGAAGTACGTTCCTTATGTTATCGAACCCTCGCTCGGTGTTGAGCGTCTGTTCCTTGCAGTTATCACAGAAGCTTATGACGAAGAACAGCTTGAGGACGGTACAACAAGAAACGTTATGCACTTCCACCCCTACTTAGCTCCCGTCAAGGCGGCAGTTCTGCCCCTGTCAAAGAAACTTGCAGACAAGGCAGGCGAGATTGCAGACGAGCTGTCAAAGTACTTCTGCGTTGACTATGACGATGCAGGCGCTATCGGCAAGAGATACAGAAGACAGGACGAGATCGGTACTCCCTTCTGCATTACATACGACTTCGACAGTGTTGAGGACGGTTGCGTAACAGTCCGTGAACGTGACTCTATGAAGCAGGAAAGAATGCCTATCGCAGATGTAAAGAAGTACATCGAGGACAGAATTGCGTTCTGATAGATAAATAATATGATATAGCAAAACGAGGTGCCGCCGCACCTCGTTTTTTATTTTCATAATACTTCTCCCCCTCTTGCATTTCTTTCCCCTTTATGCTATACTTAACCTTAACCGAATATCGAAAATACGGTACGAAAGGCTTTTTGCCCGGTAGGTAATAGGGAATCCGGTGAGAATCCGGAGCAACCGTCATTACTGTATCTGAGCCTATGCTCACAAGTCAGAATACCCCCGTATTTTTCGGCATTGTCTCTTGGACGAGGAAGAAGTACAGCCGATCTTCAGCTAAGGCTGTACCTTTATGCTTTTTGCATATCCGTATGGCTTATGTTTGTTATGCTTAAAGATCAGTTGTGCTTTCACTTTTTTGGTGAAGGCATTTTTTATTGCCGTTTTTCGTATTTGTTTACGGAGGTGACGTTATGGCGGACGAAAAAATGAGCAAGGCTGTCGCTATGCTTTGCGAAAAGTATGAACAGCTTGGCACTCTGCCCAAACGCTCCGATTTTACTCCAAGCGAAGTCTGCTTTATAAAGCAGAAGCTGGGTCCGTGGACAAGGGCGCTTGAAGCCGCAGGGCTGAAAGAGCCTCCTGCGGTTTCAGCAAAGGAGAAAAGCCGTGAAAAGCGTGAACGCTCCAGACAAAGAAGAAAAGCAGCAAAACGCAGATTAGACGGTTAAGCCTTACGGCAAAAAAGAATAAAGGAAGGTAAAACTATGACAAATGTAAAGAAATTTACAGCAAAAGTGACAGCTTTACTGCTGGCACTTTCACTGGCACTGCTGTCAGTACCGCAGGTGAGCTTTACTGTATTTGCCGATGACGACCTCGGAAGCGTCCGTGTTATTGTAGAAAACACAACGTTTACCGAAGCGGTCAGCGGCGGTGAGGCTCCTGCGTGGACAGGTACCAAGGTCGACAAGTGGGTATCGCTTGACAAGACCTCAAGCGCAATGACCTGCATAAAGGACGCTATCGAAAGCTCCGGCTTTACACAGACCGGCGCTGATGCAGGCTACATAAGTGAGATTGCAGGACTTAAAGAAAAAGCCGGCGGTTCAATGAGCGGCTGGATGGGTACGCTCAACGACTGGTTTACAAACGAAGGCTTCACAGCCTATACCGTTGCTAACGGCAAGCTCGTAAGCGGCGATGAAATCCGTATGCAGTACACTATGGACTGGGGTGCAGACCTCGGCAGTGACTGGAGCGGTACAGATACATCGCTTAAAGCGATAAACAGCGATTACGGCACACTTTCCCCCGAATTCAGCGCAAAGACCTATAATTATACTCTTACTGTTCCTTTCGGCACAAAGAGCATCAATTTCCGTCCTACCGCACTGAACAAGAATTTCAAGACAGTAAGCAAGATCGGCGACAAGACGCTGGGCCTTACAAAACCTACTGAAATAAAGGACGGCGATGTTATCACCGTTACTGTAGGCGAGGGTGCAGCAGCAAGCACTTATAAGGTAACAATAAAGGAGGGCACAAGACCCGCCGCACGTTTTGACAGCTTTGCACTTTCGGCTTTCTCGCTTGACGGCTGGGACAATGACGCTTTCGACCCCGAAAAGCTCGAATACGATGTAAAGATAAAGTCTTACAGCACATCATCTTTCTATATCAACAGCGGAACTAAGTTCAACAAGGACCTGCTGAAGTGCTATGCGGTATACACCGATATAAACGGAGTTGCACAGAGAAACGAGATAAAGTCCGGCAGCTTCAACAGCATTTCTAATATTCCTTTCGGCTTGACTAAGCTGATTTTAGAGCTTTGCTACATTGACGATGAAAGCATAAAGACGCAGTATGTGTTCAACATAACACGTCCCTATGACTACACTGCGGAAATCGCAAGCACAAGCGGTATCACGCTTGTTCCTGCCGGCAGAGAGCTGTATGCGACAAAGTACAACGGCTTTGCAGAGGGAACGGTTTTCAGAAATGACGAAAACGGCAATGTGACCGATACGACCGGCACAAATGCAGAATGCCACAGCTACACAGCCTATGTTTTGGGAGGCACCGACAGCGTTGCGCTTACTCTCAAGGGCAAAACCGCAAACGTTCATTTCAGAGCAAAGGCTGACGGCGAATATACAGAGCTTAAAAGCGGCGAAACAACTCCCGCATATTCCTTCGGCAAGGACGGCACTGTTACAGTATCAATAGATGTGGTTTCGGACGGCGATTATCTTACAGACAAGTTTGATGACGCAGACAAGATAACAAGCTACAAAATAAAGCTAGTAAAGGCTGACGTTTCTATAAAGAACGTACACTTTACAGAGCTTAAAAGCGAACACGGCGATATGTATCCCGCATTCGACCCGTCACTTCTCAGCTATAATATAGTTATAGCAAATGACGCAGAATTCCCCACAGTATATTTCAAGGTTGCCGACGGTTGCACAGTTAAGATAGGCAACGATGCCGCAACAGCAGATGAAAACGGCGTTTACAGTCTTGTTACCAAGAGCGCAAACACTACTGTAACGGTAACAGACGGCACTCTTTCAGAAAGCTATACTGTCAAGGCTACAAAGAGAAGCAAGTATGACGTACCCGACAAGGTCGTTGATTATCTTTGCATCAACAGCCAGTACACCAACGTTTCCTACGGTGTAGGCCCCGAGCAGACGCTCGCAGGCACTATAAAATCACTCGGTAACTTCGGCGGTTATATCACATATTACTATGAAAACCCCGTAACAGACGACCCCTCAAACCCCTACGGCCTTGACTTCTACGCTTACGGCAACAGCTTTGTAAGCGGCGGAAGTGCGGCTGAAAGCGGACAGGTATATGTTTCTGAGGACGGCAAAACATGGTATGCACTCGCAGGAAGTGAGCATTTCGAAGATACGACCATCACCGATTACGAAGTAACATACAAAAAGACAGCCGACGGTAAAACAAGCTGGACGGATAATCAGGGCAACTCAAACGACGGCTCAAAGCAGACAGGCAGATGGGTTTCACCCAGCGTTTACTATATGAACGATCTTGCAAAGAGCGATACTGTCACACTCAGAGGCGTTGTTATCCCCAGCGTTCAGGGCAGTATACAGGGCGATAGCTCTACAGCTTCCTTTGTAGGCACGACAAGGTTCGGCTATGTTGACTACTTCAAGAACGGCACGATAGGCACTAATGTAAACGCATACAGCGAAAATGCCGAATCAAACGGCTTCGACTTAAAGTGGGCAGTAGATGAAAACGGCAACCCCGTTACATTCAAAAATGGCGTTCACTATATAAAGATACAGACGGCAAGCAACATCTGGGCAGGCGTATTCAACGAGAAATCGACAGAGGTTTCTTATGTTGTAAGAACAACTGCAAACGAGGAAGAGGTCGGCACGACAGCACTTCCCGGAAAAATAGTCTTAACAGACGCAAACGGCAAGACAATAAAGGAAATCACTCCCGATGATAACGGTGTTTACGAGATAAGCACAGGTATTGAGGAAAGCGTGAACGTTTCCGTATCCGGCGCTGACGATGATAACATTTATATCAACAATCAGCGTGCAGCATCCGGCACAGAGGCTAAAATCGCACTTAATCAGTCTGAAATAAAGGTTGTCAGAATAATCGTTCAGAACGGTGAAAAACAGCCCGTATACGCTTACCTGAAGCTCGTTCCCGATGATGTAAAGGCGGCTGAGCAGGTCGAAGAGCTTATTGACGCTATAGGCAATGTAACACTCGACAGTTATGACAGCATCACAGCAGCAAGAGCGGCTTATGACAAGCTCAGCGACAACGCAAAGACGCTTGTAGGAAACTACGAAACCTTAACAGCCGCAGAAGAAGCTCTCGCTAAGGCTGAGGCTGACGTTATAAGCAATGCGATAAAGGCAATAAACGCAATCGGCAAGGTAACCGCTGACAGCAAGAATAAGATCGAAAAGGCAAAGGATGCTTACTCGGCAGTTCCCGAGCGTTTAAGAGATAAGGTCACAAATTCGGATACTCTTGACAAGGCAACAGAAAGATTTGCCGTTATCGACACGATAAAGCAGGCAGGCACAAAGAGCGAAGAGCACTTCGACACTGTTCTCGGCATTCTTGCGAATAACGATATCTACCCCGTTCAGTCTATCGGCGGCGAATGGTCGGTTATCGCACTCGCAAGAGCAGGAAAGCTCTCTGCCGACAAGGCGGCAAAATACTACAGCGAGCTTTGTGAAGCAGTAAAGGCTAACGGTTCAGACAGACTTTCGGATAGAAAGCCTACAGAGAACGCAAGAGTTATAATCGCTCTGTCCTCACTCGGAAAGAATTCCGCAGACATCGCAGGCCATAACCTGCTGAGCGGTCTTGACGATATGGACTATATCACATCGCAGGGTATCAATGCGGTTATATTCTCACTTATAGCATTCGACACTACAGATTACAGCGCAAAGACGCACGATGAGCTTATCGCTTATATTGTTGACAATATGACGGGCAAGGGCTGGGCGCTCGCTGGCAATACCGCAGATGTTGACCTTACGGCTATGGCTATACAGGCACTCGCCCCCTATGCGGCTGACAAGAAGGTAAATGCGGCTATAGACAGCGGTCTTGAGTTCCTTGCAGAATCTCTTGACGAGAACGCAAGATATGCAAACGGCAGTGAAAGCACCTCGCAGGTACTTATCGCACTTGCCGCTCTCGGCATCGACCCGCTTACAGATTCAAGATTCATCGTTGACGGCATCACGCTTATCGACGCACTTGAAAGCTACGCTACAGAAAACGGCTACAGCCACACACTCGGCGGCGAAGAAAACTATATGGCTACCGAACAGGCGGCGCTCGCTCTTACAGCTTATGAGCTTTCAAAGGACGGCTCTTCACTTTACGAAATGTCTGCGAAGGCTGAGCCGACAGAACCTGAAAAACCCGATACGCCCGCACAGCCCGGCGATTCTGTAAAGCCCGGCGACTGCTCAGGCAAGCCCGAAGATAAAAACGATCCCATAAATCCCGGTACAGGCGTACTTGTAACAGGCGGTATGGCAGTTCTCATCTCAGGCGCAGTTATGCTTATTTCGAAGAAAAAGCGCAAATAAGTAAAACTATTATGTAAATGCTTGTTCCGTACCTGTTTTTATGATAAAATAGGTGCGGAACAATTTTTGTATAACCGATATTTCACGGAGAAAAAATGAAAGCTTTTTTTGATAAATACAAATATATACTCGGTCTTGGGCTGGCTCTTGTCGTTGTGGTGATAATTGCGGTAGTTTCCGCCGCTATGGGAAAAGATGCCGCCGAAAACAGCGGTATATCATACGTTACCCCCGAAACATCATCGTTTACAACCGTAGAAAGCCTTGTCGCAACAACGACTTTTCAGACAGACAGCAATTCTCAGACAACGCCCGCAACAACCGTTACGGACACTTCTTCACAAACCTTACCTGAAAGCGAAAAGCCGGAAACAACGGCAATAACCTCTGTCACATCAACATCATCTGCCGCCGCAGACATTTCAAAGCCAACCGAAAAGCCCGTTTTCACATCCACCCCGACATCTTCGGCAAGTACGACATCTTCAAAAGCCACAACAGTATCGACCGCTTCGTCACCAACATCAACGACCCCGAAGCCCGACAAGCCGATAAAGAAATATGACAACACATGCACATTCGTTATAGAGTGCAAAACCATACTCAACAACAAGGATAAACTGAAAAAAGGACTTGAAAAGTACGTTCCCGATGATGCCGTAATATTCAGCAAAACGGTCGGATTCGACAGCGGCGAAAGCGTATACGATATACTCCGCCGTATCTGTGACGAAAACAGTATTCAGATGGAGGCAAGCTACACTCCTGCGTTCAGCTCATACTATGTCGAGGGTATCAACAACCTTTATGAATTCGACTGCGGACAAGGCTCAGGCTGGATGTACAGCGTAAACGGCGTTTTCCCGAACTACGGCTGTTCATCATACAAGCCCGTAAACAACGACAAGATAGCGTTCCGCTATACCTGCGAGCTTGGCTATGACCTTCAAAACTAAGGAGCAACAATGGAAAGAACACACCCTGTAACAGCGGCAATGTATTTTCTGTCGGTGATACTGATAACCGCAATAGTGCAAAGCCCCGTCTTTATGGCGGAGGCTCTTGTCTGCTCAGCCGTTTTTGCTTTTTTACTGAACGGAAAAACCGCCGCAAGAACGCTTTTTGTAATGCTGCCTATGGCACTGCTTGCGGCGTTTATAAATCTTCTGTTTTCAAACAGAGGCATAACCGTGCTTGCAAAGTTGCCGAGCGGCAACAGTATCACACTTGAAACGCTTATTTTTTCGCTGTTTACAGGCGCTATGACAATATCGCTCGTTATGTGGTTTATCGGACTTAACAAGTGTATGACAAGCGACAAAACGGTATATCTTCTCGGAAAAGCACTGCCGTCACTCGCTTTGCTGTTGTCAATGACACTGCGTTCAGTGCCTATGTTTGCAAGACGGGCAAAGCAAGCGGCGGCGGCTCAGCGTTTTGTTGGGAACGATATATACGAGGGTAACTTTAGAAGCCGTATCAGAAGCGGTGTTCACGTTCTCTCCGTTGCGGTAACGGATACACTTGAGCATAGCGCATATACCGCACGATCTATGAAATACAGAGGTTACGGTACAGCAAAACGTACAGCCTACAGCATATTCCGCTTTGCGCCGTCCGACTTTATTATAATGTCTGTTACCGTGATATGCACAACCGCAATTATTATTCTTTTTGCAAGCGGTAAAGCCTATTATCTCTATTATCCCGAATTTATCCTGCCGCTGACAGCTTATGATATTTCTGCGGATGTTTTCTGGCTCATACTCTGTGCGATGCCTGTTGTAGCCGAGCTTTATTCACGTTTTAAACGGAGGGAAAGAAATGGAACTTTATAATATTTCAAATCTGTCATATTCCTATCCCGGCTCGGATATGAACGCACTCTCCGATATTTCGCTTAAAATAAACAAAGGAGAATTCGTAATACTCTGCGGCAGCTCGGGAAGCGGAAAATCCACCCTTTTAAATCTTATGAAAGCACCTGCCGACGCAGGAACGCAAAAAGGAAAAATTTCTTTCAGCGGTCATTTTGCCGGCTTTGTCACGCAGTTTACCGACGAGCAGATCGTCTGCGACAAGGTTTGGCACGAACTTGCCTTCGGTGCGGAAAGCATAGGACTTTCACAAAACGAAATACGCTCGCAGGTTTCCCAGACTGCTTTGTTCTTCGGCATAGAGGACTTGCTGTACTGCGACTGCGACAAGCTATCCGGCGGTCAGAAGCAGATGATCAACTTAGCGTCTGTAATGGCTATGAATCCCGATGTACTGCTCCTTGACGAGCCGCTGTCACAGCTTGACCCTATCGCATCCACGCAGTTTATTTCACTGCTTGTGAGAATAAACAAGGAGCTTGGTACGACTGTGATTGTTGCCGAGCATCAGCTCAGTGGTCTTTTGTCCGTTGCAAAGCGTGTGGTTATGCTCGACAACGGCAAAGTGTGTCACGACGGCGACGCAAGCTCTCTTATAGAGCATCTGTCAGAAAACAATCACCCTATGCTTTTTGAAATGCCGGCAGGAGTAAGAGCAAGCGCATCTGTCAGCAATGTTCTTTCCCTGCTTGACGTTCCCTCCGCTAAGAACTGGTATACATCCTACGGCGAAAATCAGAGGCTCGTATCACCT
>OGOX01000256.1_pt1 | contig 43537 bp, 41 predicted proteins | sample 1552761 | NCBI WGS metagenome assembly OGOX01 (sample SAMEA2580212, study PRJEB22360) | human gut metagenome | biome: human gut; feature: human-associated habitat; material: faeces | place: Denmark | collected 2008/2010
AATTTTAATCAGCGAGTCAGCTTGGGAAGAAATGACCTGCTTATTCGCACCTTCCTTAACACCGAACGTGTCGATCACATCTATTAGGATCCGCACAGCAGCAACCCAAAATTTCACCTGCACTACGGTGATTTGACCGACAGCTCCAACCTGACGCGCATTCTGCAGGAAGTGCAGCCGGATGAAGTGTATAACCTCGGCGCGATGAGCCACGTTGCCGTGTCGTTTGAGTCGCCGGAATATACCGCCGACGTGGATGCAATGGGCACGCTGCGTCTGCTGGAAGCCATCCGCTTCCTGGGGCTGGAGAAGAAAACGCGTTTCTATCAGGCTTCCACTTCGGAACTGTACGGCCTGGTGCAGGAAATTCCGCAAAAAGAGACCACTCCGTTCTATCCGCGCTCGCCGTATGCGGTGGCCAAACTGTATGCCTACTGGATCACCGTTAACTACCGTGAATCTTACGGCATGTACGCCTGTAACGGCATCCTGTTCAACCACGAGTCTCCGCGCCGCGGCGAAACCTTCGTGACGCGTAAAATCACCCGTGCCATCGCTAACATCGCTCAGGGCCTGGAGAAGTGCCTGTACCTCGGCAACATGGATTCCCTGCGCGACTGGGGCCACGCCAAAGACTACGTGAAAATGCAGCGGATGATGCTGCAACAGGACCATCCGGAAGATTTCGTTATCGCCACCGGCGTGCAGTATTCGGTTCGCCAGTTCGTCGAAATGGCGGCGGCACAGCTGGGTATCAAACTGCGCTTTGAAGGTAAAGGCGTGGAAGAAAAGGGGATTGTCGTTTCCGTCACCGGTCACGATGCGCCAGGCGTTAAACCGGGTGATGTGATGGTGGCCGTGGATCCGCGCTACTTCCGTCCGGCAGAAGTTGAAACCCTGCTCGGCGACCCGACCAAAGCGCATGAGAAACTGGGCTGGAAACCGGAAACCACCCTGCAGGAGATGGTCTCTGAAATGGTCGCCAAAGACCTGGAAGCAGCGAAGAAACATTCCCTGCTGAAATCCCACGGTTATGAAGTGGCGATCGCGCTGGAGTCTTAAGTATGACCAGACAACGTATTTTTGTGGCGGGCCACCGGGGAATGGTGGGCTCGGCCATCGTCCGCCAGCTTGCACAACGCGGCGACGTGGATCTGGTGGCTCGCAGCCGCGATGAGCTCAACCTGCTGGATAGCCGCGAAGTGAACGACTTCTTCGCCGCTGAAAATATTGATCAGGTGTATCTGGCGGCGGCAAAGGTGGGCGGCATTGTCGCCAACAACACCTTCCCGGCGGATTTCATCTACGAGAACATGATGATTGAAAGCAATATTATTCACGCGGCGCATACGCACAACGTGAATAAGCTGCTGTTTCTGGGTTCATCGTGTATCTATCCGAAAATGGCTAACCAGCCAATGCACGAAAGCGAGCTGCTGCAGGGCACGCTGGAAGCGACTAACGAACCATACGCGATTGCGAAAATTGCCGGTATCAAGCTGTGCGAGTCCTACAACCGCCAGCATAATCGCGACTATCGCTCGGTGATGCCGACCAACTTGTACGGGCCGAACGATAACTTCCACCCGAGCAATTCGCACGTTATTCCGGCGCTGATGCGCCGATTCCATGAAGCGGTACAGCAAAACGCCGCGGACGTGGTGGTGTGGGGGAGCGGCACGCCGATGCGCGAGTTCCTGCATGTGGACGATATGGCGGCAGCCAGTATCCATGTGATGGAGCTTGATCGCGGCGTCTGGCTCGAAAACACGCAGCCTATGCTGTCGCATATTAACGTTGGCACCGGCGTTGACTGCACCATCCGTGAGCTGGCGCAGACGATGGCGAAAGTGGTGGGCTTTAAAGGGCGGGTGGTGTTTGATGCCACCAAACCCGACGGCACGCCGCGCAAGCTGCTCGACGTTTCTCGCCTGCATCAACTGGGCTGGTACCACGAAATCTCGCTGGAGGCTGGTCTTGCCAGCACTTACCAGTGGTTTCTGGAAAACCAGCGCCACTTCCGGGGGTAACGCATGTTTCTGAGCCAGGAAGCGTTTGCCACCGTGGTGCAGTCTACACCGCTGATCTCTATCGATTTGATCGTTGAGAACGCGCAGGGTGAGTTTTTGCTGGGTAAGCGCAACAATCGTCCGGCGCAGGGGTACTGGTTTGTGCCGGGCGGTCGGGTACAGAAAGATGAAACGCTGGAACAGGCGTTTGCCCGCCTGACCGAGGCCGAACTGGGGCTGAGCCTGCCGATGACGGCAGGCCGCTTCTACGGCGTCTGGCAGCATTTCTATGACGACAACTTCTCCGGCACGGATTTTTCGACCCATTACATTGTGCTTGGTTTCCGCCTGCAGGTGGATGCCGGGACCTTAACGCTGCCGGACGATCAGCATAATGAGTACCGTTGGCTGACACCGCCTGCGTTACTGGCGTCGGACAACGTTCATGAAAACAGCCGCGCCTATTTCCGGGTCGACAAATTGGCCGAGGTGCCGGGCCTATGAAGATTCTGGTGTATGGCATCAACTATTCGCCTGAACTCACCGGCATCGGCAAATACACCGGCGAAATGGTCGAGTGGATGGTGCAGCAGGGTCACGAGGTGCGAGTGATTACCGCGCCGCCGTACTACCCGGAATGGCAGGTTGGCGCGAAATACTCAAGCTGGCGCTACCGTCGGGAAAACGGCGATGCCACCGTCTGGCGCTGCCCGCTGTATGTGCCAAAGCAGCCGTCGACGCTGAAGCGTTTGATCCATCTCGGCAGCTTTGCGCTCAGCAGTTTCTTCCCGCTGATGGCCCAACGCCGCTGGAAGCCGGATCGCATTATCGGCGTGGTGCCGACGCTGTTCTGCACCCCGGGGATGCGCCTGCTGGCGAAGCTCTCCGGCGCGCGTACGCTGCTGCATATTCAGGATTATGAAGTCGACGCCATGCTGGGGTTGGGCATGGCAGGCAACGGTCGTGCCGGCAAGGTGGCAAAACTTGCCAGCGCCTTTGAGCGCAGCGGGCTGCACAACGTCGACAACGTATCGACCATCTCGCGCTCGATGATGAACAAAGCCTGCGAGAAAGGCGTTGCGCCGGAGAAGGTGATTTTCTTCCCCAACTGGTCGGAAGTTTCCCGTTTTCGCGAGGTGCCGGAAACGCTGGTGATGGCGCTGCGTCAGCGTCTTGGCCTGCCGGATGAACGCAAAATTATTCTCTACTCCGGCAATATCGGTGAGAAACAGGGGCTGGAGAGCGTGATTACTGCCGCCGAACAGCTCCGTGAACAGCCGTGGCTGTTTGCCATTGTCGGTCAGGGCGGCGGTAAAGCGCGGCTGGAAAAAATGGTCTCCGAACGCGGGCTGGATAACGTCAAGTTCCTGCCGCTGCAGTCGTACGAAGATTTACCCGCGCTGCTGGCGATTGGCGACTGCCATCTGGTGATTCAGAAGCGCGGCGCCGCGGATGCGGTGTTGCCTTCCAAGCTGACCAATATTCTGGCGGTGGGCGGCAACGCGGTGATTACCGCTGAACCGCAGACCGAGCTGGGCCAGCTATGTCTGGACAATCCGGGCATTGCGGTGTGCGTGACGCCTGAATCGGTTCCGTCGCTGGTCGACGGGATTAAGCAGGCGCTGAAGATGCCGAAGCGAAATACGGTCGCCCGCGCCTGGGCCGAACGTTCGCTCGATAAAGAACACGTTCTCAACCAATTTATTGCTGATATTCGGGGTTAAACGATGAGTCAAACTACGCTTTTCCCGGTCGTGATGGCCGGTGGCTCGGGTAGCCGACTGTGGCCGCTGTCCCGAGTGCTGTACCCCAAACAGTTCCTGTGCCTGAAAGGGGACATGACCATGCTGCAGGCCACGGTGAACCGGTTGGACGGCGTGAAGTGCGCCAGCCCGGTGGTGATCTGCAATGAGCAACACCGCTTTATCGTGGTGGAACAGCTGCGTCAGCTCAACAAGCTGACCGAAAACATTATTCTGGAACCGGCAGGGCGCAACACGGCGCCAGCCATCGCCCTGGCGGCGCTGGCGGCTAAGCGTCGCGAACCGGACTGCGACCCGCTGATGCTGGTGCTGGCGGCGGACCATGTGATTCAGGACGAAGAGGCCTTCCGCGCGGCGGTTCGTCATGCCACGCCGTATGCTGAAAATGGCAAGCTGGTGACCTTCGGTATCGTGCCGAACGTGCCGGAAACCGGCTACGGCTATATTCGCCGTGGTGATGTCACGCCGGGTACAGACGACACGCTGGCCTTCGACGTCGCGCAGTTTGTCGAAAAACCCAATCTCGATACCGCACAGGCCTATGTCGCCAGCGGTGAATATTACTGGAACAGCGGCATGTTCCTGTTCCGCGCCGGGCGCTATCTGGAAGAGCTGGGCAAATATCGCCCGGATATTCTTCGCGCCTGCGAAAAAGCGATGGACGTCACCGACCCGGATCTCGACTTTATCCGCGTCGATGAAGCGGCGTTCCTGAGCTGCCCGGACGAATCCATCGATTATGCGGTGATGGAGCAGACCGCGGATGCGGTGGTGGTGCCGATGGACGCGGGCTGGAGCGATGTCGGCTCCTGGTCATCGCTGTGGGAGATCAGCAACCACACGCCGGAAGGCAACGTGCATCATGGCGATGTCATCAGCCATAAAACCGAAAACAGCTATGTCTATGCAGAGTCTGGCCTGGTGACGACCGTCGGGGTAAAGGACCTGGTGGTGGTGCAAACCAAAGACGCGGTGCTTATCGCCGATCGCAACGCGGTGCAGGACGTGAAAAAGGTGGTCGAGAAGATTAAGGCCGACGGCCGCCACGAACACCACATCCACCGGGAAGTCTACCGCCCGTGGGGCAAGTATGACTCGATTGATTCCGGCGATCGCTATCAGGTTAAGCGCATCACCGTGAAGCCGGGGGAAGGGCTGTCGCTGCAGATGCATCACCACCGGGCGGAACACTGGATTGTGGTGGCGGGCACCGCCAAAGTCACTCTCAATGACCAGATTACGCTGCTGGGTGAGAACGAATCTATCTATATCCCCCTTGGCGTCACCCACTGCCTGGAAAACCCGGGGAAAATCCCGCTCGACCTGATTGAGGTGCGATCTGGCGCCTATCTGGAAGAGGACGACGTGGTGCGCTTCCAGGATCGTTACGGGCGCGTGTAGCGCCCGGCAGGCCGGATAAGCGCGGCGCATCCGGCAAATCACGACACCAAAATTGATGGCCATAACGGTCAGGGCGAACTGTTGCCTGAAGAAAGGTAAAAACATGACTAAATTAACCTGTTTTAAAGCCTACGACATCCGCGGCAAGCTCGGCGAAGAGCTGAATGAAGACATCGCGTGGCGCATTGGCCGCGCTTACGGTGAATACCTGAAGCCGAAAACTATCGTGCTGGGCGGCGATGTGCGCTTGACCAGCGAGGCGCTGAAACTGGCGTTAGCCAATGGCCTGCGCGACGCGGGCGTTGACGTGCTCGATATCGGGCTTTCCGGCACCGAAGAGATTTACTTCGCCACCTTCCACCTCGGCGTCGATGGCGGCATTGAAGTGACCGCCAGCCATAACCCGATGGACTACAACGGCATGAAGCTGGTGCGGGAAGGCGCACGCCCCATCAGCGGCGATACCGGCCTGCGCGACGTACAGCGCCTGGCGGAAGCCAACGACTTCCCACCGGTCAATGAGGCCGCGCGCGGTAGCTACCAGAAAATCAACCTGCGTGACGCCTATATCGACCACCTGCTGGGCTACATCAACGTGCAAAACCTGACGCCGCTGAAGCTGGTGGTGAACTCCGGTAACGGCGCGGCAGGCCCGGTGATTGACGCGCTGGAAGCCCGCTTCAAGGCGCTGAATGTGCCGGTGAGCCTGATCAAAGTGCACAACACCCCGGACGGTACCTTCCCGCATGGCATTCCTAACCCGCTGCTGCCGGAGTGCCGCGCGGATACCCGCGATGCGGTCATCAAATACTGGGCCGATATGGGTATCGCTTTTGATGGCGACTTCGACCGCTGCTTCCTGTTCGACGAGAAAGGGCAGTTTATCGAGGGCTACTACATCGTCGGCCTGCTGGCGGAAGCCTTCCTCGAAAAGAACCCCGGCGCGCGCATCATTCACGACCCGCGTCTGTCCTGGAACACCGTGGACGTCGTCACGGCGGCGGGCGGCACGCCGGTGATGTCGAAAACCGGTCATGCCTTTATTAAAGAGCGCATGCGTCAGGACGACGCGGTTTACGGCGGCGAAATGAGCGCCCACCACTACTTCCGTGATTTCGCCTACTGCGACAGCGGCATGATCCCCTGGCTGCTGGTCAGCGAACTGCTGTGCCTGAAGGGCAAAACGTTGGGTGAACTGGTGCGCGACCGCATGGCGGCGTTCCCGGCGAGCGGTGAAATCAACAGTCATCTGGCGGCACCGTCAGAAGCGATTGCCCGCGTGGAAGCACACTTTGCTGGCAGCGCGCTGGAGATCGACCGTACTGACGGCATCAGCCTGGCGTTTGCCGACTGGCGCTTCAACCTGCGTTCTTCCAATACCGAACCGGTGGTGCGCTTAAACGTGGAGTCTCGCGGAAATACGCCGCTGATGCAGGCGCGAACGCAGGACATTCTGGCGTTGCTTAATCAGTAATTATTGCCCCTCACCCTAACCCTCTCCCCAGAGGGGAGAGAGAACCGAACGTGCAGGCTGCGGATTGGTTTTTCTCCCTCGCCCCTTTGGGGAGAGGGCCGGGGTGAGGGGAAACGACGAATAGGACCAACGATGACGACTCTAAAAAAGCGCGAACGAGCTAAAACGAATGCATCGTTAATCTCCATGGTGCAGCGTTTTTCCGACATCACCATCATGTTGGGGGGATTGTGGCTGGTGTGTCAGGCGGTTGCGTTGCCGTTTTTATATCTCCATCTGTTGATGGCGCTGGTGACGCTGGTCGTTTTCCAGATGATTGGCGGGATTACCGATTTCTACCGCTCCTGGCGCGGCGTGCGTATCACCACCGAATTGCTGCTGCTGTTGCAGAACTGGACGCTGAGCCTGGTGTTTGCCGCCGGGCTGCTGGCGTTTAACGATGATTTTAATACCAACTTTACCATGTGGCTGGCGTGGTACCTGATTAGCACCATCGGCATGCTGGCGAGCCGCGCGTTCATTCGCTACGGCGCTGGCATGCTGCGCCATCGCGGCTATAACACCCGCTATGTGGCCGTCGCCGGGGACATGCCGGAAGGGCAGGCGCTGCTCGAAAGCTTCCGCAACCAGCCGTGGCTGGGCTATGAAGTGGTCGGCAGCTATTACGATGCTAAACCGGGCGGCGTTAACGCCGACTGGATGGGCAATCTTGAACAACTGCTCGACGATGCCCGCAGCGGCAAAATCCACAACGTCTACATCTCGATGGCGATGCAGGAAGAGAGCCAGATTAAAGAGGTGGTCCGTTCTCTCGCCGACACCACCTGCTCGGTGCTGCTGATCCCGGATGTTTTCACCTTCAACATCCTGCACTCACGCGTAGAAGTGGTGAACGGTATTCCGCTGGTGCCGCTGTACGACACGCCGCTCTCCGGGGTGAATCGTATTATCAAACGGCTGGAGGATATCGTGCTGGCGCTGGGCATTCTGCTGCTGATTTCGCCTGCGCTGTGCTGCATCGCGCTGGCGGTGAAGCTGAGTTCGCCGGGCCCCATCATCTTCCGCCAGACCCGCTACGGCATGGATGGTAAGCCGATCAAGGTGTGGAAATTCCGCTCCATGAAGGTGATGGAGAACGACAAGGTGGTGACCCAGGCCACGCAGAACGATCCGCGCGTCACCCGCGTGGGGAACTTCTTGCGCCGCACCTCGCTGGACGAGCTGCCGCAGTTTATCAACGTCTTTACCGGCGGGATGTCGATTGTTGGCCCGCGTCCGCACGCGGTGGCGCATAACGAGCAGTACCGCTCGCTGATTGAAGGCTACATGCTGCGCCATAAGGTGAAGCCGGGCATCACCGGCTGGGCGCAAATCAACGGCTGGCGCGGCGAAACCGACACGCTGGAAAAAATGGAAAAACGCATCGAGTTCGATCTGGAGTACATCCGCGAGTGGAGCCTCTGGTTCGATATCAAGATTGTTTTTCTGACCATCTTCAAAGGTTTCGTGAACAAAGCGGCGTACTAAGATGAGCTTACGTGAAAAAACCATCAGCGGCGCCAAGTGGTCAGCGATGGCGACCATCGTCATCATTGGCCTCGGTCTGGTGCAGATGACGGTGCTGGCGCGCATTATCGATAATCACCAGTTCGGCCTGCTGACCGTCTCGCTGGTGATCATTGCGCTGGCCGATACGCTGTCTGACTTTGGTATCGCCAACTCGATTATCCAGCGCAAAGAGATCAGCCATCTTGAGCTGACCACGCTCTACTGGCTGAACGTGGGGCTGGGGATTTTCGTGTTTGTGCTGGTGTTCCTGCTGAGCGATACCATCGCCAGCGTGCTGCACAACCCGGATCTCGCCCCGCTGATGCGTACGCTGTCGTTTGCGTTCGTGGTGATCCCCCACGGGCAGCAGTTCCGCGCGCTGATGCAGAAAGAGCTGGAGTTCAATAAGATCGGCATGATCGAGACCAGCGCCGTGCTGGCGGGCTTTACCTTTACCGTTGTGAGCGCCCATTTCTGGCCGCTGGCGATGACCGCCATCCTCGGTTACCTGGTGAACTCTGCCGTGCGTACGCTGCTGTTCGGCTACTTTGGGCGTAAAATTTACCGCCCGGGACTGCATTTCTCTCTTGCATCCGTCTCGTCCAACCTGCGCTTTGGCGCGTGGCTGACGGCGGACAGCATTATCAACTACGTGAACACCAACCTCTCGACGCTGGTGCTGGCACGTATTCTCGGCGCGAGCGTGGCGGGGGGCTACAACCTGGCCTACAACGTCGCGGTGGTGCCGCCGATGAAGCTGAACCCAATAATCACCCGCGTGCTGTTCCCGGCGTTTGCCAAGATTCAGGACGACACCGAAAAGCTGCGCATTAACTTTTACAAGCTGCTTTCGGTGGTGGGGATCATCAACTTCCCGGTGCTGCTGGGGCTGATGGTGGTGTCCAGCAACTTCGTGCCGCTGGTGTTTGGTGAGAAATGGAACGGCATCATCCCGATCCTGCAGCTGCTGTGCGTGGTGGGGCTGCTGCGCTCCGTGGGAAACCCGATTGGGTCCCTGCTGATGGCAAAAGCGCGCGTGGACATCAGCTTTAAGTTCAACGTATTCAAAACCTTCCTGTTTATTCCGGCAATTATCGTCGGCGGGCACATGGCGGGCGCTATTGGCGTGACGCTGGGCTTCCTGCTGGTGCAGATCGTCAATACCGTCCTGAGCTACTTCATCATGATTAAACCGGTGCTGGGCTCCAGCTACCGTCAGTACATCCTGAGCCTGTGGCTGCCGCTCTATCTCTCATTGCCGACCCTGGCGTTGAGCTACGGCCTGGGCATTATCCTCAGCGGGCATCTGCCGCTGGCCGCGCTGCTGGCGGTGCAGGTTACCGCGGGGGCGCTGGCCTTCGCCGTGATGATCGTGCTGTCGCGCAATGCGCTGGTCGTTGAGATGAAGCGCCAGTTTTGCCGTAACGAAAAAATGAAAACGCTGCTTCGCGCAGGCTAGTTATTTAAGAGGCCATTATGAAATTATTAATTCTTGGCAACCATACCTGCGGCAACCGTGGCGACAGCGCCATCCTGCGCGGTTTACTGGATGCAATTAACACCCTTAAGCCTGAGACCGAAGTGGACGTGATGAGCCGTTATCCTGTCAGCTCATCCTGGTTACTGAACCGCCCGGTGATGGGCGATCCGCTCTACAGCCAGATGAAACAGCATAACAACGCCGCGGGCGTGATGGGCCGCGTGAAGAAAGTACTGCGTCGTCGCTACCAGCATCAGGTGCTGCTTTCCCGGGTGACCGATACCGGCAAGCTGCGCAACATCGCCATCGCGCAGGGCTTTACCGACTTTGTTCGTCTGCTGTCCGGCTATGACGCCATTATCCAGGTCGGCGGTTCGTTCTTCGTCGATCTCTACGGCGTGCCGCAGTTTGAGCATGCGCTTTGTACGTTCATGGCGAAAAAGCCGCTGTTTATGATTGGCCACAGCGTGGGGCCTTTCCAGGATCCGCAGTTTAACCAGCTGGCGAACTATGTGTTTGGCCACTGCGATGCCCTGATCTTGCGTGAGTCGGTCAGCCTTGACATGATGAAGCGCAGCGAGATTGACACGTCGAAAGTTGAGCACGGCGTGGATACCGCCTGGCTGGTGGATCGCCAGGACGACAGCTTCCAGCCGAGCTACGCGGTGCAGCACTGGCTCGACGTTACGGCGAAACAGAAAACCGTCGCGATCACCCTGCGCGAGCTGGCGCCATTTGATAAACGTTTAGGCACGACGCAGGCGGCGTATGAGCAAGCATTCGCCGACGTGGTGAACCGCGTGCTGGACAGCGGTTATCAGGTGCTGGCGCTGTCCACCTGTACCGGCATCGACAGCTACAACAAAGATGACCGCATGGTGGCGTTGAACCTGCGCAACCTGGTGAACGATCCGTCCCGCTATCACGTGGTGATGGACGAGCTGAACGACCTGGAAATGGGCAAGCTGCTCTCCGCCTGCGACCTGACGGTGGGCACGCGCCTGCACTCGGCCATTATCTCGATGAACTTTGGCACGCCAGCCATTGCCATTAACTACGAGCACAAGTCTGCCGGGATTATGCAGCAGCTCGGTATGCCGGAAATGGCGGTGGATATCCGTCATCTGCTGGACGGATCGCTTGGCGCGATGGTGGGGGACACGCTCGGCCAGCTGCCTGCGATCAATGAACGTCTGGCGGTGGCGGTGAAAGCCGAGCGCGAGAAGGGCATTGGGATGGTGAAATCGGTACTTGACCGCGTGCGGGAGGGGAAATGAAGGTTGGTTTCTTCTTACTGAAATTTCCGCTGTCGTCCGAAACGTTTGTTCTGAACCAAATCACCGCGTTTATCGATATGGGATATGACGTGGAGATTATCGCCCTGCAAAAGGGCGATACCCAAAACACCCATGCGGCGTATACCCAGTATGGGCTGGAGGCAAAAACCCGCTGGCTGCAGGACGAGCCGTCCGGGAAGCTGAGTAAGCTGCGCCACCGCGCCAGCCAGACCTTACGTGGGATCCATCGCGCGTCGACGTGGCGGGCGCTGAACGTTTCCCGCTATGGGTCGGAATCACGCAATTTAATTCTCTCGGCCATCTGCGGGCAAACGGCGCAGCCGTATCGTGCCGACGTGTTTATCGCCCACTTTGGCCCGGCAGGCGTGACCGCCGCGAAGCTACGCGAACTGGGCGTGATTGACGGTAAAATTGCGACCATTTTCCACGGTATCGACATCTCCAGCCGTGAAGTGCTGAACCATTATACGCCGGAGTACCAGCAGCTTTTCCGCCGCGGCGACATGATGCTGCCCATCAGTGAACTGTGGGCCGGACGCCTGAAAAACATGGGCTGCCCGGGAGAGAAAATTGCCGTGTCGCGCATGGGCGTGGATTTAACGCGCTTTACCCGCCGTCCGGTGAAAGTGCCGGGCAAGCCGCTGCAGATCATCTCCGTCGCTCGTCTGACCGAGAAGAAAGGCCTGCATGTGGCGATTGAAGCCTGCCGCCAGCTGAAAGCGCGCGGGGTGGATTTCCACTACCGCATTCTCGGGATTGGGCCGTGGGAGCGTCGTCTGCGCACGCTTATCGAACAGTATCAGCTGGAAGATGTTGTAGAGATGCCGGGCTTCAAGCCGAGCCATGAGGTCAAGGCCATGCTCGATGAGGCGGACGTGTTCCTGCTGCCCTCCGTAACGGGAGCCGATGGCGATATGGAAGGCATTCCGGTGGCGCTGATGGAGGCAATGGCCGTGGGTATACCGGTGGTCTCGACCCTGCACAGCGGGATCCCGGAGCTGATTAAGTCTGACCATTCCGGCTGGCTGGTGCCGGAGAATAACGCCATGGCGCTCGCCGATCGGTTAGCTGCCTTCAGCGATATAGACCAGCAGGCGCTGGAGCCCGTGCTCCATAATGCCCGACAAAAAGTTGAAGCCGATTTTAACCAGCAGGTGATTAACCGTCAGTTAGCCAGCCTGCTGCAAACGTTGTAACGCCGAGGATGTATGCTGAAAAAGATTACCCGACGCACCTTTGTCTCGTCTCTGTCCGTTCTGGCGGCTACGCCGCTGCTGTCGTCCCGCATTGCGCGGGCGGCGAGTGGAAGAACGGTCTCTGTTAAACAGTACAATAACAACGACTGGATCGCGGCCTTTAAGCAGGCGTTTAATGACGGGGACACGGTCGTTGTCCCTGCCGGGCTGACCTGTGAAAACATCAACACGGGTATTTTCATTCCCGACGGTAAAACGCTGCTGATCCGCGGGGCGTTAACCGGCAATGGCCGCGGCCGCTTTGTTCTGCAGGAAGGCAGCAAAGTGATAGGGGAAGGCGAGGGACGGACAGAGAATATCACTCTCGATGTACGTGGCTCCGACTGCGTTATTAAAGGGCTGGCCATGAGCGGTTTTGGTCCTGTGACGCAAATCTACATCGGCGGTAAGAAACCGAGCGTGATGCGCAATCTGGTAATTGATAACATCAGCGTAAGTCAGGCCAACTACGCCATCCTGCGCCAGGGTTTCCACAACCAGGTGGACGGCGCCCGCATCACCAACAGCAAATTTAGCCATCTGCAGGGCGATGCGATCGAATGGAACGTCGCCATCAACGATCGAAATATCCTGATTTCCGACCATGTCATCGACAACATCAACTGCACCAACGGCAAGATCAACTGGGGCATCGGCATTGGCCTTGCCGGGAGCACATACGACAACGACTACCCGGAAAAGCAAACCGTTAAGAACTTCGTGGTGGCCAACATCACCGGCAGCAACTGTCGTCAGCTGGTGCATGTGGAAAACGGGAAGCACTTTGTTATCCGCAATATTAAGGCCAAAAATATCACCCCAGACTTCAGTAAAAAGGCGGGAATAGACAACGCCACGGTGGCGATTTATGGCTGTGATAATTTCATTATTGATAATGTCGACATGGTCAACAGCGCGGGAATGTTAATCGGCTATGGGGTCATAAAAGGCGATTATTTGTCCATCCCGCAGAACTTCAAGCTCAATAATATTCATCTCGATAACCGCCAGCTCGCCTATAAATTGCGCGGAATACAGATTTCATCCGGTAATGCGACGTCGTTTGTGGCGATTACCAATGTGGAAATGCAGCGCGCAACGCTGGAACTGCACAACAAGCCGCAGCATCTTTTCTTACGTAATATCAATGTGATGCAGGAAGCCGCCGTGGGTCCTGCCCTGAAGATCAACTTCGATCTGCGCAAAGATGTACGAGGTAAATTTATGGCGAAAGACGAGACGCTGCTTTCGCTGGCGAACATCAAAGCTGTGAACGAGAAGGGGCAAAGCTCGGTGGATATTGACCGGGTCGACCAGCAGGTGGTGAATGTGGAAAGACTGAACTTTGCGCTGCCGCACAGATAATCGACAATAATCTGTTTTAAGACGATTCCTGGCATATAAGCGCGATCGAATCAGATTACAACTACAGAAATATGTGATGCTAAGGCGTAACATTGCTTCAGGATTACGGCAAATCATGCTGGCGAAAACAGGTTTAAGAGCTATAATTCGTCAACCATTTTAAGGTGGAAGAAATAATGATTAATTTGAAAGCAGTCATTCCGGTAGCAGGCCTGGGCATGCATATGCTGCCCGCCACAAAAGCCATTCCTAAAGAGATGCTGCCGATCGTCGATAAGCCAATGATTCAGTACATTGTCGACGAGATAGTTGCTGCAGGGATCAAAGAAATCGTACTGGTTACGCACTCGTCCAAGAATGCGGTAGAAAACCACTTCGACACCTCTTACGAACTCGAAGCGTTGCTTGAGCAGCGCGTTAAGCGTCAGCTGCTGGCGGAAGTGCAGTCTATTTGTCCGCCGGGCGTCACCATCATGAACGTGCGTCAGGCACAGCCGCTGGGTCTGGGACACTCTATTCTTTGTGCCCGTCCGGTGGTGGGTGATAACCCGTTCATCGTTGTGCTGCCGGATATCATTATTGATAACGCGTCTGCCGATCCGCTGCGATACAACCTGGCGGCAATGGTGGCACGTTTCAACGAAACGGGCCGTAGCCAGGTGCTGGCGAAGCGCATGAAAGGCGATCTCTCCGAGTACTCCGTAATTCAGACCAAAGAAGCGCTGGAAACGGAAGGGCAGGTTAGCCGCATCGTTGAGTTCATCGAAAAACCGGATCAGCCGCAGACGCTGGACTCGGACCTGATGGCGGTTGGTCGCTATGTTCTGAACGCCGACATCTGGGCGGAACTGGAAAAAACCGAGCCAGGCGCCTGGGATCGTATCCAGCTCACCGATGCGATTGCCGAGCTGGCGAAGAAGCAGTCTGTTGACGCGATGCTCATGACCGGCGAGAGCTATGACTGCGGTAAGAAAATGGGCTATATGCAGGCGTTCGTGAACTACGGGCTGCGCAACCTGAAGGAAGGGGCGAAGTTCCGTAAGAGAATTGAGAAACTTCTTACACAATAAGTCGTTAAACCGGATATTTCGGTTGGAACAATATGCAGGTAGCTGAGGGGGATTCAAAGCTGTTCGCAGCTTTAAAATCAACCTCGCTACCTTTTTTTTGTGTTAAAAATCAGTACCTAAAGAGAACGATGCGCCGTTGTGACTCCTTATTTTACGGTGAGATTTTTCCTTGTTTTCAGCGCCGTAAAAGGGGAGAATAACCAATTAGCATTTTGTGCCAACCCCTTCTAAAATAGCTAGCCAACTTCGGTTTGAGGGCTAAAAAAACTGTCATTGTTTTCAGTATACTGGTAGCTGTAGAGCCAGGGGCGGTAGCGTGTTTTAATTTCTGCTAACTACAGTCCTCCGGCTCTATGAATTAAGTTCGAATCTAAACATTACGACGCAATACGGAATAGTCTTGTGAAAATACTTGTCACTGGTGGTGCAGGTTTTATTGGATCTGCAGTAGTTCGTTATATTATTAATAATACTGAAGATTCTGTGGTAAACGTAGATAAGTTGACCTACGCTGGCAACCTGGAATCGTTGGCAAAAATTGCCAATCATCCGCGCTACGCATTTGAGCGAGCAGATATCTGTGATGCGAGCGTTTTGGCACGCATTTTCGCGGAACATCAGCCCGATGCGGTAATGCACCTGGCGGCAGAAAGCCATGTTGACCGTTCTATCACCGGTCCCGCTGCGTTTATAGAAACGAACATCGTTGGTACCTATGTATTGCTGGAAGCCGCGCGCCAATATTGGTCTCACCTAGACGAGGCGCGCAAATCGGCATTTCGTTTCCATCATATTTCTACTGATGAAGTCTACGGCGATCTGCCGCATCCAGATGAATTGCCAGCGGGAAGCACGCTCCCACTGTTCACCGAAACGACGCCTTACTCTCCAAGTAGTCCATATTCGTCTTCTAAAGCATCAAGCGATCATTTAGTGCGTGCCTGGCGTCGTACCTATGGTCTTCCGACATTGGTGACAAACTGTTCGAATAACTACGGTCCTTATCACTTCCCGGAAAAACTGATCCCACTCATTATTCTGAACGCCCTCGCAGGCAAACCGCTTCCGGTATACGGTAACGGCGAGCAGATACGAGATTGGCTCTTTGTCGAAGATCATGCGCGCGCGCTATACAAAGTGGTAACTGAAGGTACTGCGGGTGAAACCTACAATATCGGTGGCCACAACGAGCGTAAAAACATCGAGGTTGTGAAGACAATCTGCACCATTCTGGACGAAATCATTGCCGATAAGCCCGCAGGCATTTCTCACTTCGCCGAACTGATTACCTATGTAACCGACCGCCCGGGGCATGACCTGCGTTACGCCATTGATGCCAGCAAAATTAAAAATGATCTGGGATGGGTACCACAGGAGACGTTTGAGTCCGGTATCCGTAAAACGGTTGAGTGGTATTTAAATAACGAAAGCTGGTGGAAGCGGGTAATGGATGGCTCCTATGCGGGCGAACGTCTGGGACTGGCGGAATAAAAAAGGAAAATATGATGAAAGGTATTGTACTTGCTGGTGGTTCCGGAACGCGTCTCTATCCTATAACTCAGGGTGTATCAAAACAGTTGTTGCCTGTCTATGATAAACCGATGATTTATTATCCTATTTCTGTACTGATGTTGGCGGGTATCCGCGATATATTAATCATTACAACTCCAGATGATATCGATGCGTTTAAGCGTTTATTAGGCGATGGCAGTCAATTTGGCATAAATCTCAGCTTTGCAGTTCAACCTTCCCCTGATGGCCTGGCGCAGGCATTCATCATTGGTGAAGAATTTATTAATGGCGAACCATGTGCGCTCGTGTTAGGTGATAATGTCTTTTTTGGCCAAAGCTTTAGTAAAAAACTTGAAGCTGCATTCCAATTAACCTCTGGAGCGATGGTCTTTGGTTATCAAGTTCAAGATCCTGAACGGTTTGGTGTAGTTGAATTTGATAGTGAATTCAAAGCGTTATCTATTGAAGAGAAACCAGCCAAACCTAAATCTAATTGGGCTGTAACGGGTCTATATTTCTACGATAAAAATGTTGTCGAAATGGCAAAACAGATTAAACCCTCGGTGCGGGGTGAGCTTGAGATTACAACATTAAATCAGATGTATCTTGAGCGTGGAGGATTGCAAGTCGAGTTGTTAGGTCGCGGTTTTGCATGGCTAGATACAGGAACTCATGACAGTCTGATAGAAGCATCTCAATTCATTCATACAATTGAAAAGCGCCAGGGTTTGAAAGTCGCTTGTCTTGAAGAAATAGCTTTCCGTAAAGGCTGGATGAATAAAGAACAACTATCGGCACAAGCGAAAAAATTCTCAAAAAATGACTATGGCCGCTACTTACAGATGCTGATTAGTGAGTAATATTACGATGTGTTCTTTTTTATTAAAAGCAATGTGAGGTAACGTGGAATACTCCAACTTAGATTCGATGGTACGAGGCTGGTTTGTCGGTGGCTTTGAGCCAACCTTATATAAGACTACTGACGTTGAGGTTGCCGTACAACATTTTACTGCCGGAGATCACGAGGCCGCTCATTGCCATAAAATTGCTACTGAAATAACAGTTATTATTTCGGGTCGAGCCAAAATGGCGGGCAGAATTGTTGTAGCAGGTGACATAGTTAAGATTTCGCCAGGGGAATATACTGATTTTGAAGCTTTAGAAGATACAGTTACTGCTGTTGTAAAATTGCCTGGCGCTTTAAATGATAAATATCTCAAAGGAGATGAGTGATGTTAAATATTGTTGTTCCAATGGCTGGTCGCGGAAGTCGTTTTGCCAAAGAAGGTTATGTGGATCCAAAGCCACTGATTAAGTTAAAAGACAAGCGAATGATTCAGGTTGTAATCAATAATTTAACTCCTTCTATTCCTCATCGTTTTATATTTATATGCCAGCGGCAACATGTTATCGATTATAGTTTGGACCGGTATTTAAAAGAGTGGGCACCGAATTCAGAAGTAATTTGTATTGATGGAATTACTGAAGGCGCAGCATGTACCGTAATGTGTGCTGAGGAATTAATCAATAACGATGAACCTCTTATGATTGCAAACTCGGATCAATGGATTGATATTGATATTAATGATTATCTAAATTACATGAAGCATGAGGATTTAGACGGGCTTATCATGACAATGAAAGCCGATGACCCTAAATGGTCTTATGCGGAAATGAATGAAAATAACCATGTTACTCGAGTTGTTGAAAAAGAAGTTGTATCCGATGAAGCGACTGTAGGGATTTATAATTATAAAAAAGGCGCTGATTTTTGTAGAAGTGTCAAAAGAATGATTGCTTTAGATCAACGCTCTAATGGTGAATTTTATGTTGCACCTGCTTATACACTCATGTATGAGAATGAAGGCGCAAAAATTGGAATTTATAATATTGGGGAAGAAGCAAACGGGATGTATGGTTTGGGTATCCCTGCTGATCTTGAATTGTTCCTTTCCCTTGATGTATCAAGAAAAGCGTTGGATTTCTAATCATGCACGTAGCAAAAAAGATCTGTTTGATTGGGCATGAGTGCGGGTCATATAAAGGGCAAGGAGGTATAGCTACATACATTGAACTCACCGCGAAAGGATTCGCAAAACTTGGTTTAGAAGTTCATGTTATTTACATCCATGGATCCGGGGTAGACTGCGATGATATAAAGTCATGGAAGATAAAAAATGATCCTAGCCTTTATAAAATATCACTTGAAGTAGACAAGGTTTTAGAAGAAATAAAACCGGACTTTGTAGAGTGTACAGACTTTATAGGGATGATGAGTTATACGCTTTCAAAGCGAGCGATCAGAGGTTTAGATTATAAATGCATTTTTATAACTAATCATCACACGGGGATTAAAGAAGTCTGGGAATGGGGAACACAGCTTAAATTTAATGAGACAGCAAAGTCATGGATGAAGTCTTTATATATAGCTGAAAGAACACAATCTCTTTTATCAGATGCAAACTTCTCGACATCTAATTTTCTAGCCAGTTATTTAGATGCAAACCATATTGAATCATATCAAGTATCGCCGTCTTATTATGAAATGAATGATAATTTTGGTGAAACAAATAAAAATCACTATGATTCTAATTTATTACGTATCATATCGCTTGGCAGATTCGAGTTAAGAAAAAAACAAGAGCTTCTTATTAAAGCTACTTGTGAACTTCTTGATGAAGGCTATGATATTGAAACAACTTTGATTGGGAATAGTGGCGGTGATTTATATACGCATCAGGACTATATGGAATATTGCTATAGCCTGATTCCCACAGAGTATAAGCATAAGTTTCATTTTTATGACTTCATGCCATATAAGTTGCTTCAGAAGAAATATACCGAATATGATTTGTTTGTAATCCCATCTCCATATGAGAATTTTCCAAATACAGCTCTTGAAGCTATCAACTATGGAGTTACAGTTGTCGGAAGTAAATCCAGTGGCGTAGCTGATATGATAGGGGAGGATTTATCCGATTACTGCTTCTTGCCTGATTCAGTTTCTGATATTAAAAGAGTGATTTTAAAATATAACCAGTTAGATGCTGAAGAAAGGGCGACTCTACGTTTGAAACAACGTCTGTCCTTAAAAAATCTTACTTGCTTTGAAAAGAGTATACAAGAACGCTTTGAAAAGTATCAAGCTGTAGATGAGCTACGTAGTGAAAAAAATATTGATGATAAAGATATATTGATTGTATATCAGGACAAAAATGGGCTCATCAATAAAGTAGAGTATTGCTCAGAAATTTATTACTCCCTTGGGAGCAAATGGAAAGACTTTATCAGAGAAATTAAATATATTGTCTTGACCTCCGAGGAATATCAATTTAACAAGATAGAGAACTACTATCCGGCACCCGGAATCATATCCTGTTTTTCATCATATGATCCTTATGGAACGGTTAGAGAAATACAACAGGCTGAAAAAGGATATTCATCTTTAACATTATGTGTAGAGACAATCCCATATAATGAAGGTGATTCAATATCTGAATATATCGCTCAAGTTTTACTTTCAACAAGCGATGTCATATTCTTCATTGATGAAGAAAAGAAAGTAGAACAAGGCATCAGTATCGATATCAAATACGCGATTGATAAAATTAAGTTTAATTATTCTGGTGAAAAATGAATATAATAATCCATGGGCCGCTAGAAAAAGATTTCTTATTTAAAAACTTAAATAAAATTCGGCACGCTTCAGAAGACGATCACATAATTATTTCTGTTTATAACGAAGAACTTGAAAAAACAAAGGTTATTATAGACAGCGTCCCAGTCAGAAATAAGGTTACATTAATCGGTTCTGATGATGTTTTTAATCCTGGCTTTTTTAACATTAACAGACAAATTAATCTGGTTAGTGCCGCATTAAACGTCATTGAAGATGAAAGTGACTTTATTCTAAAAGTTCGAATGGATCAGACTATTAACTTTCGTTGGGTTAGAAAAGTTGTAACTGAGAAGCATGAAGAACTGAAGGATAAATTGATCACCACTAACTGCTATACCAGAAAAGATCGTCTTTATCATCCATCTGATATGTTCCTCGCCGGCACGAAAAAAACACTTCGTGCATATTATCCAGAAGAGTTTTTCCAAGAGACTCACATGGATAATTTATTGAAAATAAAAGAACTAGTGCTCTCCGGATATAAAGGCGGATACCATAAATATTGGCCAGAATCACGACTGTTTATGAATTACTTATCCATATTAGGTGAGGAATTACAGGATACAGAGATCTGTAGTCAGTCACAATTGAAAAAGCATGTTTATATTTTTAATTCATGGGATATTGGATTAAAATGGAAAAAATTCCTTAAAGGCAAAGTTAACGTTTTACCATATTTCTTTGTTTTAAGACCTTTCGAAAGAGGGCCTCTTGAGAACGCAGAGAATTTTTTAGCAAGTGACTTAACAGGTTATACAAAAAAGCCTTTGAGGGAAATGATATATAATAGTTTAGCAAAATTATATTTTAAATCTGGAGCTTATTTAGCGAACCCAATATTCATAGATAACAAATCACTTATACCAAAATTACTACGAAAAATGTTTGATCATTCATATAAATTCATCCCTCCCATTTTGCATAATCTTATGTATAAAGTCGCAAAGAGAGTTTATTATGCATTCAAATAAGATATATATAATTGGGTGGTCAGGCTTTATTGGTCGGCAATATATTCATTATCTTGATAAAACGGGCTTTAAGGGTGAGGTTTTTCTTAACTCACGTGCCGACGATGAGCAAAAATACACTTCTTCTACAGATAACATCACAATAAAATATGTTAATTATGAGGAGATGATTACTGGGCTTAATTGTTCAAGGTCAACTGTATTATACCTTGCAAATATGTACTCACCGGGTGAGTCGAATATTTACCCTTTGAATAGTGTCAAAGAAAACATTATTCCATTTATCACTTTTTTAGAGGATATCAAGAATAATGCAAGCAATATCAGGTTCATATTTGCTTCTTCAGGAGGGACTATATATGGCGATAGTCAAGAAGGGGAATGTTGCAGCGAGAACCACTTATTAGCTCCGAAAACCATTTATGCAGCTAACAAAATAGCGCAAGAGAACTATCTCAACGTTTATCATGTTAATTATGGTCTTGATTATCGGATAGCCAGAATTGCAAACCCTTATGGCCCGGGGCAGATATTGAAAGGTGGTCAAGGATTAATACCAGCAATACTTCGTTCGTCATTAAATAATGAAAGCCTTCCTGTGAGTGGTGATGGAAATGGTACAAGAGATTATATATATATAGATGATCTTTGTTCACTTTTTTTCAGTCTAAGTAGCTATAGCGGAGCTTGTAGAACATTTAATGCGGGCTCTGGTAAAGAGTATAGTATAATGGAAATCATAAGTTGCTTTAACGCAGTGCATGACAGACCAATAAAATACCATCATGTTAAAACCGAATCTTCAGTTGTAAGCCGTATTGTCCTTGATATCAGTCGTGCTAAAAATGAGCTGGGATGGAGCCCTAAAACTTCCCTATCTGATGGGATTCGTGCCTTTATCAACTGGTCGATTCAAGTGATGTAGTTTTCCATATTTCAATAATCTAACCTCACATGACATACACCACTCAAATCTCGGCTCAAGATGTCTCGATTGTTATCCAAGGGGCGATTTTCGATACAAAAAAACAAAAAGTTGATGCTCAATTTATTGAATACTTAGAAAAAGTTATTTCGATATTTATAGGTTGCGAATTTATTGTTTCGACGTGGGAATTTCCTCGCGAAATATACTTCGGTCTTTGCGAAAAATATCCGCAAGTAAATTTTGTTCTGAATGCTGATGTTGGGCCAATAATAAAAATAGTAGATGATGTACCGATTGTCACCAATGTTAATAGGATGATTTTTTCGACAATAAGTGGACTCAGGGAAGTTAATCGCAAATATGCTATTAAATTGAGAACAGATTCTTTCTTATACAATGATTCGATACTCCAATCGCTTTATTATGTTATGAATAAACGCGAATTTTTCGGATTAGACTTGGAAAAGAGAAATGAGCGATATCGGATCTTTGATCATCATGTAATTAACTGTAATCTATTTGCCCGCAATCCGCGCAGTCATTTACCTTTCTTATATCATCCTGGTGATATTTTCCTGGCAGGATTAACTAAAGATTTAATTAAGCTTTTCAATATACCATTGGCGACGGAAGACCTAATAAAAAAATGCAATAGTGTGAGAAATACTTGCTTTATGAAACTTGTACCTGAACAATATATTTGGGTTCAGTGTATTAAAATGTCAAGAAGTACAGATACGTTCGATTATTCAAATTTCACATATGATGAAAAAGAAATCGAAAAATCAGAGCAGTATTATTTAAATAATTTTGTACTATACACTGCAGAAGAATTGGGTTTTTGTTGGCCAAAGCATCGAGAGGTTTATTTTAACAAAGGGAGTTCAAGTATTTATGATCATGAAGATTGGCATCATTTGTATCATAAATACATTGACGGTTTTGAACAACCTACAAGTTATGCACATAAAAAAAGAAGTGTGGTTATATTCTTTATGAAGATGTATTTTTTCATTCGTAGCTCTCTGCTTAAAATAAAATTCATTCGCAAATTTGCTTACAAAGTTTTTGTAAAAAGAGGATGACTTATGAAGGGATTTGTTTCAACGCCCTCCAGTACAACGCGCTTTAGTGAAGTTTTTGAATCACGTAATTTAATTGCAGAACTTATTCGGCGAGATTTTAATGTCCGCTATAAGCAAACAGGGCTTGGAGTATTATGGGCAATAATTAATCCAGGCGTCAATATTCTTCTTTATCTCTTTGTATTTGGTTTGTTAGTTAGGTTACCAACCCCAGAATATAATGCTCCTTATGCTGCGGTGTTAATCTCAGCGATTTTATTTTGGAATTTATTTTCTACTAGCATGCTCACAGCAAGTGATGCGCTGATTAATAACATGCATCTTGTTACTAAAGTTTATTTCCCAAGGTTATCTTTATGTATAGCAAGTGTATTTGTTGCATTGATTGATTTCTTGATAGCTTTTATCGTGTTTGTCCCGTTAGCATTATTGTATCATGTGGACATAAGTCTAATTAGATTGCTTTTATTAATCCCATGTATAATTATAACTCTGATGCTTGGATGTGGTTTTGGCTGTGCAATGGCTATATTGAAATTGAAGTATAGAGATATTAGACATATACTTCCTCTAATAACCCAGGTTATTTTCTTTGCGTCACCTATTGTATATACTCTATCCATTGTTCCAGAACAATATAAAATATTCTATTCTTTTAACCCCATCACTGGGATCGTAATGATGTCTCGCTGGGCTATCTTAGGCGGAGCACCCATTGACTTGACAATGCTTACTTATAGCCTAATTAGTGCATTTGTCGTTATGTGTTTAGGTGTCATTTATTTTGTTAAAAATGATCGATCTGTGGCGGATTACGAATGATTGAGTTTGATTCGGTAAGTAAGCAGTATGAAATCAACCATCGACGGGCCAAAAGCTTACGCGATGTTTTTTCATTTAACAAAAAGCCAGATGCAAATGCAGAAATATTTAAAGCGGTTGATGATGTCAGCTTTAGTATTGATAGCGGTAAATCAGTAGGTGTCTTGGGACGAAATGGTGCGGGAAAATCAACGCTTTTAAAATTATTAACGCGTATCATTTCCCCGACATCAGGCAAAATAACTGTAGATGGCTCCATTTCTTGTCTGCTGGAAGTTGGCGCTGGTTTTCACCATGAACTCAGTGGCTACGAAAATATTTTTCTATGTGGCTCAATCTTGGGAATGAGTCGTAAACAAGTCAAATCTAAAATAGAATCTATTATTGATTTTTCTGAGGTCGAGAAATTTATTGACGAACCTGTTAAGTATTATTCATCAGGTATGTATATGCGCTTAGCTTTTGCGATAGGTGCTCATCTTGACTCGGATATTCTAGTGATCGACGAAGCTTTGGCTGTTGGTGACTCTCGTTTTCAAAATAAATGTTTAAATAAAATCGACGAGATTAGAAAAAGTGGAAAGACTATATTTTTTGTTAGTCATAGCATTGAACAAGTAAAAAAAGTGTGTGATACCAGTATTGTTATGGATCATGGGAAATTATTGTTCCAGGGCAATACTGATGAAGCTGAAAGAATTTACAATAGTCTTACTAATGGTGCGTGAGTATGATCATTATTTCTCATAGAGGGTATTGGAAGTTGAGCAGTGAAAAAAATACTGCTTTGGCTTTCAAACGCTCATTTTCTTTAGGTTATGGTACTGAAACAGATATTCGTGACTATAAGGGTAGTTTAGTCATCAGTCATGATATACCAGATGAGAGTTCATTAAGCATAGACTCTTTTTTTGAAATTTATAATCAATATGATGTCAAAGGCCCTTTGGCATTAAACGTAAAATCAGATGGGCTGCAAAAACTAATAAAAGAAAAATTAAACGAGTACAAGGTTAGTAATTATTTTTTCTTTGATATGTCTATCCCGGATACTCTTGGGTATTTATCAGAAAAACTAAATACGTTCGTGCGTGTTAGTGAATATGAAACACTAAACGATCTCTATGAAGATGCTGATGGTGTTTGGATTGACGGTTTCAAAGAAAATATTATAACAGAATCTTTACTCGAAAAAATTATTTCTGATGGGAAGCGTGCTTGTATTGTATCCGCTGATCTGCATAAAAACGATCCAGCTACGCAATGGAAACTTTTAAAAAGTTTTAAAACAAATATTCTTCAGTCGTCAAATATTATTCTTTGTACTGATTTACCTGAAAAAGCGTCGGAGTTTTTCTATGGATAATAAAATTAAAGCCGTAATCTTCGATATGGACGGAGTTCTTATCGAAGCTAAAGACTGGCATTACGAAGCTCTAAATCGCGCTTTGGGACTCTTCGGTCTGGAGATAACCAAGCATGAACATCTTACAACCTATGATGGTCTACCTACTAAAGATAAGTTAGTCATGTTGTCTCGTGATAAAGGTTTGTCAAATGCGCTGCATACCTTTATTAATGAAATGAAGCAACAGTATACTATGGATATGGTTCATAAATTTTGTAAACCTATGTTCCATCATGAATTCGCCCTATCAATGCTTAAACAAGATGGGTACAAATTAGCTGTAGCATCTAATTCAATACGGAATTCCGTAGAGGTGATGCTTGATAAAGCTAAACTATTAGCTTATTTGGAGTTTTTTATTTCTAATCAGGATGTGAAAAAAGGTAAGCCGGATCCTGAGATGTATACTCTTGCTATTTCAAAGTTGGGATTAAGACCTTCTGAATGCTTAATTGTTGAAGATAATGAGAATGGGATAAAAGCAGCTAAAGCAAGTGGTGCTCACGTTCTTGAAGTTGAAACTGTATACGATGTAAATTATCAAAACATCAAACAACGTATTAAAAAAATTGAAAACGATGAGGGTGGAAAATGATTAATATCCTAATTCCAATGAGTGGAGAGAATCTTTATGAAACCTCCAGTAATTTCATCTACCCAAAAATTTTAACTGAAGTTGCAAATAAAACTCTCTTGGAATATTCGCAATTAATATTTGATAATCTGCGAGACGAAAAAAATCTTATTTACATTGCTCCAGAAGATAAACTTAACACTCTTGGTTTGAAATCAATCATTCAAACTATTACAGATGGTAAAGGTAAAATTGTTGCCCTCCAAGGGCAAACCAAGGGTGCTGTCTGTAGTTGTCTTATGGCGATCGATGATCTCTCACTTGATGACGAATTGATTATTTCTTCTGCGGATCATTATATTGACGATAATTTGCAAAGGATCGTTAATGATTTTAGGGTCATGGACGCTGACGCTGGGGTTCTTACCTTTGAATCTGTGCATCCCAAATGGTCGTTTGTAACACTAAATGAGCATGGTGCAGTTGTTCAGGCCGCAGAGAAAAAAGCGATTAGCAGAACAGCTGTAGCTGGGCTGTATTATTTTAAAAAGGCGCGTGATTTTGTCGAGGCTGCGATGAATCTCATTAGAAAGGATGGCGATATAAATGGTAATTTCTATTTGTCTTCCTGCCTTAATGAGCTCGTTTTGTTGGGTAAGGTTATCAAATGTCGCCCGCTACAAGATGCTATCTATCATAACTTTTATGATGCCCACGCAGTTAAATCTTTTGAGCTTGCTCAGACATCCCTTTCTAATAGCGTTAAGCAACTCACGAATTCCTACATTGAAGCATTTAACTCGAAAGATATAGAAGAATGTCTTTTTCTTTTTTCAGACGATGCAGTTCTTGTTGAGCCCAACAAAACATTTACTGGGAAAGATGAAATAAAGGAATTGCTTAACGATATTTTTGTGAACAATTCTAAACTCCAATTCCGTGCCGATAATATTATTGCTGATGATAGTAAATCTGCAATCAAGTTTACACTTGAGCTTACTAACGAGACTGTTCATGGCGTTGATTTCATTGAATGGAATAGTGCGGGTAAAATCCATAAACTGACTGCTTTTTTAAATGATTAAAATAGTTACCAGTTTTGGAATGTGAACTGTGAACATTTATGGATGACTTTAATTGATGAAAAATCGTGTGATTTGATATCTTTTTTTTTAATTAATGATTTATCGAAATTTTTTAAAATCGCACAAATTCACGCTATTCGCTGCGAAGAGCTTGAGTTAACATAATGTTCACTTCTCCCAGCAGGATAATGGGCTTGCTGGTAAACCACACTAGACAGGAGTATGTAATGTCTAAGCAACAAATCGGCGTTGTCGGTATGGCAGTGATGGGGCGCAACCTGGCGCTCAACATCGAAAGCCGTGGTTATACCGTCTCCGTTTTCAACCGCTCCCGTGATAAGACCGAAGAAGTGATTGCCGAGAACCCAGGCAAGAAACTGGTCCCTTTCTATACGGTTAAAGAATTCGTCGAATCTCTGGAAACCCCTCGTCGTATCCTGTTAATGGTGAAAGCAGGTGCAGGTACCGATGCTGCTATCGACTCCCTGAAGCCTTACCTCGAAAAAGGCGACATCATCATTGATGGCGGTAACACCTTCTTCCAGGACACCATTCGTCGTAATCGTGAACTGTCTGCTGAAGGCTTCAACTTCATTGGCACTGGTGTTTCCGGTGGTGAAGAGGGCGCTCTGAAAGGCCCATCCATCATGCCTGGAGGCCAGAAAGAAGCATACGAACTGGTTGCGCCTATTCTGACCAAAATCGCAGCTGTTGCAGAAGATGGCGAGCCGTGTGTGACCTATATCGGTCCGGACGGTGCAGGGCACTATGTTAAAATGGTGCACAACGGCATTGAATACGGCGATATGCAGCTGATCGCGGAAGCATACTCTCTCCTGAAAGGCGGCCTGAATCTCACCAATGAAGAGCTGGCGGGAACCTTCACCGAGTGGAACAAAGGCGAGCTGAACAGCTACCTGATCGACATCACCAAAGATATCTTCACGAAGAAAGATGAAGAGGGTAAATACCTGGTTGATGTGATTCTGGATGAAGCAGCGAACAAAGGCACCGGCAAATGGACCAGCCAGAGTTCTCTGGATCTGGGCGAACCGCTGTCTCTGATCACCGAATCTGTCTTCGCGCGTTACATCTCTTCTCTGAAAGAGCAGCGCGTTGCGGCATCTAAAGTGTTGTCAGGCCCGCAGGCTAAACCAGCAGGTGATAAAGCGGAGTTCGTTGAGAAAGTGCGTCGTGCACTGTACCTGGGGAAAATCGTTTCTTACGCGCAAGGCTTCTCTCAGCTGCGTGCGGCATCAGACGAGAACAACTGGGATCTGAACTATGGTGAAATCGCGAAGATCTTCCGCGCGGGCTGCATCATTCGTGCGCAGTTCCTGCAGAAAATCACCGATGCCTATGCTGAAAACGCCGGTATCGCCAACCTGCTGCTGGCACCGTACTTTAAGAAAATTGCGGACGAATACCAGCAGGCGCTGCGTGACGTGGTTGCCTACGCTGTGCAGAACGGTATCCCGGTTCCGACCTTCTCTGCTGCAGTAGCCTACTACGACAGCTATCGTGCTGCGGTACTGCCGGCTAACCTCATTCAGGCTCAGCGTGATTATTTCGGTGCGCATACCTATAAGCGCACTGATAAAGAAGGTGTGTTCCACACGGAATGGCTGGACTAATCTGATTTAGCCTCAGGTTATTATATAAACCCGGAGATATTCTCCGGGTTTTTTTTCATCAAAATTACAACCATATATTCGAAGTAGTCTGAATGTTGTACCTGGATGGGCTATTCCTGAGGCTTCGCCTTGACACTCCCACAAGGCAGGAGGTAAAAAGCCCTACAGTTATTGATTATCATGATGGCCATGCGGTCATCTCTACAGCTCACTTACAGAAGTTATTCGCGAATGAAAATAACAATTTCCGGTACAGGTTATGTAGGTCTCTCCAACGGTATTCTGATTGCTCAGAACCACGAAGTGGTTGCGCTGGATATCGTGCAGGCTAAAGTGGACATGCTTAACAAGAAGCAATCCCCGATTGTAGATAAAGAGATTGAAGAGTATCTGGCAACGAAGCCGCTAAATTTCCGCGCAACCACCGACAAGCAGGATGCTTACCGTGGGGCGGATTATGTGATTATCGCCACGCCGACCGACTATGATCCTAAAACCAACTACTTCAACACGTCGAGCGTTGAGTCGGTTATCCGCGATGTTACGGAAATCAACCCGAACGCGGTGATGATCATTAAATCCACCATCCCGGTTGGTTTTACCCAGTCCGTTAAAGAAAAATACGGCATTGATAATGTCATCTTCTCCCCGGAGTTTCTCCGTGAAGGGCGCGCGCTGTACGATAACCTGAACCCATCACGTATCGTTATTGGTGAGCGTTCAGAGCGCGCCGAGCGGTTTGCCGCGCTGCTCCAGGAAGGGGCGACCAAAAAAGATATCCCGACGCTGTTTACCGATTCGACCGAAGCGGAAGCCATCACGCTTTTTGCTAACACGTATCTTGCCATGCGTGTGGCATATTTTAACGAGCTGGACAGCTATGCAGAGCCTGGGGTTGAATAGCCGTCAAATTATCGAAGGCGTTTGTCTGGATCCACGTATCGGCAATCATTATAACAACCCGTCGTTTGGCTATGGCGGTTACTGCCTGCCGAAAGATACTAAGCAGCTGCTGGCTAACTATCAGTCTGTTCCTAACAACATCATCTCGGCGATTGTTGATGCCAACCGGACGCGCAAAGATTTTGTTGCTGATTCAATCCTTTCCCGTCAGCCGAAAGTGGTGGGCGTCTATCGCCTGATTATGAAAAGTGGTTCAGATAACTTCCGTGCCTCTTCCATTCAGGGCATCATGAAGCGCATTAAGGCCAAGGGTGTACAGGTCATTATTTATGAACCGGTAATGAAGGAAGATGAGTTCTTCCATTCCCGCGTGGTGCGCGATCTGGATGCATTCAAGAAAGAGGCGGACGTGATCATCTCTAACCGCATGGCGGAAGAGCTGGCGGACGTTGCGGATAAAGTGTATACCCGCGATTTGTTCGGTAGCGACTGAATAGTGTTCGTAACAAATAAAAAACCCGGCGCATTCGCCGGGTTTTGTTTTTTTAGACCTTGTAGAAATTACGATACCAGTCCACAAAATTCTTCACGCCTTCCTTCACCGACGTTTTCGGCTTAAACCCAATCACGTCATAGAGCGCCGTGGTATCCGCGCTCGTTTCCAGCACGTCACCAGGTTGAACAGGCATCATATTTTTCTCTGCTTCTTTGCCTAACGCCTCTTCCAGCGCGGTGATGTAATCCATCAGCTCCACGGGCGCACTGTTGCCAATGTTGTAAACGCGATACGGGGCAGAGCTGGTCGCCGGGGACCCTGTTTCAACGGTCCAGTTTGCATCGGCTTGAGGGATAACGTCCTGCAGACGGATAATGGCTTCGGCAATATCATCGATATAGGTAAAATCGCGCTTCATCTTGCCGTAGTTGTAAACGTCGATGCTTTTACCTTCGATCATCGCCTTGGTAAATTTGAACAGTGCCATATCAGGTCGGCCCCATGGCCCATACACGGTGAAAAAGCGCAGGCCGGTTGTCGGCAGATTGTACAAATGAGAGTAGGTGTGCGACATCAGTTCGTTGGATTTTTTCGTCGCGGCATACAAGGAAACCGGGTGATCAACCGAGTCATCGGTGGAGAACGGCATCTTCCGGTTCAGGCCGTAAACAGAGCTGGAAGAAGCATACAGTAAATGCTGCACCTTATTGTGTCGGCAGCCTTCCAGTACGTTGAGATGGCCAATAAGGTTTGATTGCGCGTAAGCGTGCGGATTTTCAAGAGAGTAACGTACGCCAGCCTGCGCGGCGAGGTGGATCACGCGGTCAAATTTCTCAGTAGCAAACAGCGAGGCCATCCCTTCGCGATCCGCCAGATCCAGCTTATAGAAAGTGAAATTGTCCGACGTAAGCAGATCCAGTCGTGCTTGCTTCAGATTGACATCGTAATAGTCATTAAGGTTATCAATTCCTACAACCTGATGTCCTGCCTGCAACAGGCGCTCGCTGACGTGGAAACCGATAAAGCCGGCAGCGCCGGTGACCAGAAATTTCATCTTCAACCTCAATGTTAAATGAGTAACTCTTAACGCATAAAATCGTGCGTTACACTATCGGCTGATGATACCCGCTCGCGGAAGGAATGATAACTGCTTTATTACAGGAAAAGGGGAGGCGAGTGCTCCCCCGGTAGGGTGTTTATTTATGTCTTTTACGTAAATTCTCAATCACCGCCGTCAAATCCAGCGCCTGATCCTGCAGCAGCACCAGCAGGTGATAAATCAAGTCAGACGCTTCGTTCGTCAGCTCTTCGCGGTCATGCACGGTCGCGGCCAGTGCCGTCTCAACGCCTTCTTCACCCACCTTCTGCGCAATACGCTTGGTTCCGCTGGCGTACAGCTTCGCGGTATAAGAACTCTCCGGATCCGCCGATTTACGCTCCGCCAGCAGCTGCTCCAGTTGGTACAGGAACAGCCACTGGTGACTCGCCTCTCCAAAGCAGCTGCTGGTGCCCTTGTGGCAGGTTGGTCCGATCGGATTGGCCAGCACCAGCAGGGTGTCGTTATCGCAGTCCGGCGTAATGCTTACTACATTCAGGAAATGGCCCGAGGTTTCGCCTTTGGTCCACAGGCGCTGTTTCGTGCGCGAGAAAAAGGTCACTTTGCCACTGTCGATCGTTTTCGCCAGCGCGTCCTGGTTCATATAGCCCAGCATCAGCACTTCGCCTGAGACGGCATGCTGGACAACCACCGGCAGTAATCCGTCCGTTTTTTTCCAGTCCAGCTGCGCCTGTTGTTGCTCTGTTAACATACCCTGATCTCCACGCCCTGGTCGGCCAGGTACGTTTTTAACTCACCAATATTAATAATCTGTTTGTGGAACACGGAAGCGGCCAGCGCGCCGTCTACGTTCGCATCGCGGAAGGCTTCGAGGAAGTGTTCCATGGTGCCCGCGCCGCCGGAGGCAATCAGCGGAACGTGGCAGACCTCACGGACTTTTTTCAGCTGCTCGAGGTCATACCCGTTACGCACGCCGTCCTGGTTCATCATGTTCAGCACAATCTCGCCCGCGCCACGCTTCTGCACTTCCTGCACCCAGTCGAGTGTTTCCCACTGCGTCACGCGCGTGCGGCTTTCATCCCCCGTGTACTGGTTGACGTGATACTTGCCCGTTGCGGCGTCATACCAGGTGTCGATCCCAACCACAATACACTGCACGCCAAAACGATCGGCGAGGCGGGTAATGAGCTCCGGGTCGGCCAGGGCAGGGGAGTTGATGGAAATCTTGTCGGCACCAAACGAGAGAATTTTGGACGCATCGTCAGCGGATTTAATCCCGCCCGCCACGCAGAACGGAATGTCGATCACTTCCGCCACGCGCGCGACCCAGCTTTTGTCGACCACGCGGCCATCGCTGGACGCGGTAATATCGTAGAACACCAGCTCGTCTGCGCCTTCATCGGCATAGCGTTTTGCCAGCGGAACGATGTCGCCAATGATCTCGTGGTTGCGGAACTGCACGCCTTTCACGACCTGGCCGTCACGCACGTCCAGGCAAGGGATTATCCGTTTTGCCAGCATTGAATCGCCTCCGTCACCGTAAATTTACCTTCCAGCAGGGCCCGGCCCACAATCACGCCCTGTACCCCCGTTCCGCGCAGCGCGGCAATATCGGCTAAGTCACCGATGCCGCCAGATGACTGGAACGCTACCTGCGGATAACGGGCGCAAACTTCTTCATATAAAGAAACGTTGGAGCCCGCCAGCGTGCCGTCGCGCGAGATGTCCGTGCACAGCACGTGCTTCAGGCCAACAGGGAGATACATCTCGACCAGCGCCTCCAGCGTCACGCCGGAGTTTTCCTGCCAGCCGCTGACCGCCACCTGTTTATTACCCTGTTCGTCAATGCGCACGTCCAGCGCCAGTACCAGGGCGTCGGCGCCAAAGCGGCGGAACCAGCCCTTCACCGTCTCAGGATCTTTCACGGCGGTTGACCCTACTACCACGCGCGCCACGCCCGTATCCAGAAGAGACGCCACGTCGTCCTCGGTACGCACGCCGCCGCCGACCTGTACCGGCACATCAACACCGGCAACCAGATTTTTAAGCAGCGGGATCTGGCGTTTTGCCGGGTCTTTCGCACCCGTTAAATCGACCAGATGCAGCACCTGTGCCCCCTGGGCGGCATACTCCTGCAGGCGCGGCAGCGGGTCGTTTCCGTAGTCTCGCTGCTGCCCGTAATCACCCTGATGAAGACGGACAACCGTGCCGTCAATTAAATCTAACGCGGGAATAATCATCACATCTCCAGGAAGTTTTTCAGCAGCTGCGCTCCCGCGGCGCCCGAGCGCTCCGGGTGAAACTGTACGCCGAAGAAATTGTCTTTCTGCACCGCCGCGGTAAACGCCTCGCCGTAAGTGCACTGGGCGATCGTATTGACGTTCACCGGCATGGCGTAGCTGTGCACAAAGTAAAAGTACGCGCCGTCTTCAATGCCGCGAAATAGCCGGTCGCCCGCTTTGGCGTACACGCGGTTCCAGCCCATATGCGGCAGAGGCAGACCGTGGTCGGTCATCTTCGGCACGTCTTCGTCGATAATGCCCAGCAGGTCAACGCCGTTGCTCTCTTCGCTGCGACGGCCCAGGATCTGCATGCCCAGGCAAATGCCCAGCACCGGCTGGGTACAGGCTTTGATCAGATCGACCAGCTCGCGCTCGCGAATCTGATCCATCGCCGCCTGCGCAGTGCCCACGCCCGGCAGGAATAACTTGTCGGCACGCAGCACCACGTCCGGGTCACGGCTGACCACCGGCTCGTAGCCGTGGCGCGCAATCGCCGACTTTACGGAGTTCAGGTTGGCGCATCCGGTATCCAGAATCACCACGTTCATTACAACACTCCTTTTGATGAGGGCAGGGCGTCACCTTCCACGCGGATCGCCTGGCGCAGCGTGCGGCCGAAGGCCTTGAAGAGACTCTCCACGCGGTGGTGGTCGTTCTTGCCTTTGGTCTTGAGGTGCAGGGTCAGGCCCATGGTGTAGGACAATGAACGGAAGAAGTGCTCCACCATTTCGGTGCTCAGATCGCCCACGCGCTGGTAATTGAAGTCTGCTTTATATTCCAGGTGCGGACGGCCGGAGATATCCATCGCGCAGCGCGCCAGACACTCGTCCATCGGCAGGACAAAGCCAAAACGGTTGATACCGCGTTTATCACCGAGCGCCAGCTTCAGGGCTTCACCCAGCGCCAGGCCGGTATCTTCCACGGTGTGGTGATCGTCAATATAGAGGTCGCCTTTTACCGCGATCTCCATGCGGAAACCGCCGTGGGTGGCAATCTGGTCCAGCATGTGGTCGAAGAAACCCACGCCGGTGTGGATCTTGCTGCCGCCTTCGCGGTCCAGCCAGACCTTCACATCAATCTGTGTCTCTTTGGTGTTGCGTTCAACGTGCGAGTAGCGGTCACGTTTTGTCAGCTGCTCGCCAATCATCGCCCAGTTAAGGTTGTTGCGGTCATAGCGCAGCCCCGCGATGCCCATGTTCTCCGCCAGCGTAATATCGGTGATGCGATCGCCGATGACATAGCTGTTGGTCTTATCCAGCACATCCTCCGCCAGATAGCGCTCGACCAGCTTCACCTTTGGCTTACGGCAGTCGCACTCGTCGGCTGGCATGTGCGGGCAAATCAGCACTTCATCGAACACCACGCCCTGCGAGGTCAGCACCTGCATCATTAAATTATGCGGGCCGTCAAAGTCTGCCTGCGGGAAGCTGTCGGTACCCAGACCGTCCTGGTTGGTGATCATCACCAGCTTGTATCCGGCTTTTTGCAGCTTAAGCAGCACCGGGATTACGTCAGGTTCGAACGCCAGCTTGTCGAATCGGTCGACCTGAAAATCAGCTGGTGGCTCCGAAATAAGGGTGCCGTCACGATCGATGAAAAGGATCTTCTGGGTCATACTTTCTCCGCTTTCAGGGCGTCAATCACGCGCTGGCTCTCTGCACGGGTGCCGACGGTAATGCGCAGGCATCCGCTCAGAGAAGGTTGTTTATTCTGGTCTCGTAAGATAATGCCCTGATCCCATAAAGATTTAAATACGGCGCTGGAAGCGGTAAAGCGCACCAGGATGTAGTTGGTTTCCGAGTCGAACACCTGCTCCACGCACGGGATATCCTTCAGGGCGGTCACCAGGTACTGACGTTCCTCCAGGATTTGCGCCACGCGCTCGCGCATCGCGTTAATCCCCTGAGGCGTCAGCGCCTGTGCCGCAATATCGGCAACCGGCGTCGAGAGGGGGTACGGGGCGATCACCTTCAGCAGCAGGTCGATGACCTCTTTATTTGCCAGCGTGAATCCGCAGCGCAGACCCGCGAGAGCAAAGGCTTTTGACAGCGTACGCAGTACCACCAGGTGCGGGTACTCTTCCAGCCAGCCAGCCAGCGTCGCCTGCGGGCAGAACTCGATGTAGGCTTCGTCCGCGACCACCAGGGCTTTTCCGCGCGTCATCTCCAGCAGGGTACGGATATCCTGCGGGTTAATAATCTGCCCGGTCGGGTTGTTCGGGCTGCAAACAAACACCACTTTTACGCCTTCGAGATTGTCGGCAATCCCCTGCAGATCCAGCTGCCAGTTCTCCAGTGAGAGCACGTTGCGGCACGCCACCCCGAAGGTTTCCGCGCTGACGCTGTACATGCCGTAGGTCGGCTGGCAGTACATTACCGCGTCTTTGCCCGGCTCGCAGAAGGCACGGATCAGCAGTTCAATGCCCTCATCCGCACCGCGACTGACCAGCACCTGCTCTGGCTTCACGCCAGCGTACTGCGCGTAGTTTTCAATAACCGCCTTCGGCTGACATTCCGGATAGCGGTTCAGCGTCTGCTGCGACAGCTCAAACTGCACCGCCGTTGGATATTCGTTGGCGTTCAGCCAGACATCCCCTTTACCGCCCAGACGACGCGCAGACTGGTAAGGCGTCAGGCGACGGACATTTTCGCGGGCTAATTCTTCAATGTTCATGCTTGCTCCTTCAGGGCTGCAACGCGCAGCGTAACGGCGTTTTTGTGAGCGGTCAGGCGCTCGGCGGCGGCCAGGGTTTCAATAGTGGACGCCAGTGAGGCAAACCCTTCGCGGGAGAGTTCCTGCACGGTCATGCGTTTCTGGAAATCCGCCAGCCCCAGGCTGGAACAGGTTGAGGTATAGCCATACGTTGGCAGCACGTGGTTGGTGCCGGAGGCGTAATCGCCCGCGGATTCCGGTGACCAGTCGCCGAGGAACACCGAGCCCGCGCTGGTAATGCTGTCGACCAGATCGCGCGCATTGCGGGTCTGAATAATCAGGTGCTCCGGACCGTACTGGTTAGAAATGGCAATGCACTGCTCGAGATCGCGCGCCACAATCAGACGGCTGGCCGCTAACGCCTGGCGTGCCGTGTCGGCGCGGGGCAGGTCGGCAAGCTGACGCTCCACGGCTTCACCCACGCGTTTCGCCATATCGGCATCCGGCGTCAGCAGGATAACCTGCGAGTCCGGGCCGTGTTCCGCCTGGGAAAGCAGGTCAGACGCGACGAAATCTGGCGTTGCGCCGCTGTCGGCAATCACCAGCACTTCAGACGGGCCGGCAGGCATATCGATGGCCGCGCCGTCCAGACGCTGGCTGACCTGACGCTTAGCCTCGGTCACATACGCATTGCCCGGGCCAAAGATTTTGTCGACCTTGGGAATGGATTCCGTGCCGAATGCCAGGGCGGATATCGCCTGCGCGCCGCCCACTTTATAGACCGCCTGCACGCCGCACAGCTTCGCCGCGTAAAGGATCTCGTCGGCAATCGGGGGCGGTGAGCACAGCACCACTTTCTGACACCCGGCAATGCGTGCGGGAGTCGCCAGCATTAGCACGGTGGAGAAAAGCGGGGCAGAGCCGCCGGGAATATAGAGGCCGACGGACGCAACCGGGCGCGTCACCTGCTGGCAACGCACGCCGGGCAGGGTTTCGACATCCACGGTCTGCAGCTTTTGCGCGGTGTGGAAGGTATCAATGTTTTTCACCGCGACGGCCATCGCCTGCTTGATGTCATCACCCAGGCGATTGCTGGCATCAATGATTTCCTGCTCGGTAACCTCTAATGCGCCGACGTCCGTCTTATCAAACTTCGCGCTGTATTCACGCAACGCGTCATCGCCGCGGGCTTTGACGTTATCCAGGATCTCCGCCACGGTGCGCGAGATGCTTTCAGAGGCGGAAATCGCCGGGCGCATCAGCAGCTCGCGCTGCTGTGCGTCGCTACAGGTATTCCAGTCGATGATTGTGTTAAAGCTCATGGCTATTACTCCATCATCTTCTCAATCGGCAGCACCAGGATGGAGCTTGCGCCCAGCGCCTTCAGTTTTTCCATGGTTTCCCAGAACAGGGTTTCGCTGCTCACCATGTGCATCGCCACGCGCTGCTGATCGCCTGCCAGCGGCAGGATGGTTGGACGCTCGGCGCCCGGCAGCAGGGCAATCACTTCATCCAGACGCTCGGTTGGGGCGTGCATCATGATGTATTTGGATTCACGCGCCTGAATCACGCCCTGAATACGGGTCAGCAGCTTGTCGATCAGCTGCTGCTTAGCGTCGGCCATCTCGCCGTCACGCTGGATCAGGCACGCTTTGGAGCGGTAGATCACCTCCACTTCGCGCAGACCGTTCGCTTCCAGCGTCGCGCCGGTAGACACCAGGTCACAGATGGCGTCCGCCAGACCCGCACGCGGCGCCACTTCTACAGAACCGTTCAGCAGACAGGATTTAAACTGCACGCCTTTCTGATCCAGATAGCGCTTTAGCAGGTGAGGGTAGGAAGTGGCGATACGTTTGCCGTTCAGCGCGGCCGGGCCGTCCCACGCTTCATCAACCGGCGTCGCCAGCGACAGGCGGCAGCCGCCGAAGTCCAGACGACGCAGGGTGAAGTAACGCGGGTCTTCGCCCTGCGCGCGGCGGGTCAGCAGCTCTTCTTCCAGCACGTTTTCACCGATGATGCCAAGGTCAACGACGCCATCCATCACCAGGCCGGGAATATCGTCATCACGCACGCGCAGAATGTCGATGGGCATGTTTTCAGCCAGAGCAATCAGGCGCTGGGTGTGCAGGTTAATTTTAATCCCGCAGCGGGCCAGCAGTTCGCGTGAATCGTCACTTAAACGGCCTGATTTTTGAATAGCTATGCGTAAACGTGAGTTATCTAACATTCTTTATTCCTCGTTAACCTGTTTTAACCTGTCTGAATTCGGTCCAAAAAAAAAGCCCCCGGAAGAAGATCTTCCGGGGGCTTTTTCATGCGTTCATGCACCACTGGAAGATCCAAACGTCTTCCAGCACACATCGCCTGAAAGACTAGTCAGGATGATGGTGATGATGGTGGTGTTTAAATTGAACGCGGCTCATAAATTTCTCGTTGAATGACTATTCACTTGATGTCTTTTAACCTAAACCACTTTTGTCGTTGAGCGCAAGTGCTTTTTTCATTCATTAAATCAATTCATGTTACCACTATAAATTGTCAGTTTTCTCGCTGTGGCGTAGCCTTATGAGAGGAGTGCAGGATGAACCAGGAGATAGCGCAATGAAGAAGGTGGCAATTGTCGGTTTAGGGTGGCTGGGTATGCCGCTGGCGCTGTCGTTGATGGCGCGCGGCTGGCAGGTAACGGGCAGTAAAACGACTGAGGATGGCGTGGAAGCCGCACGGATGTGCGGGATTGACAGCTATCCGTTGCGGCTCGATCCGCAGCTGGTCTGTGAGGCTGACGACCTTGATGCTTTAATGAATGTTGACGCGCTGGTCATTACGCTCCCCGCGCGCCGCAGCGGCCCGGGCGAAGATTTCTATCATCAGGCGGTGCAGGAGATCGTAGACTCCGCGCTGGCGCACCAGATTCCGCGCATTATCTTTACCAGCTCCACTTCGGTCTACGGTAAAGAAGAAGGGCTGGTAAAAGAGAGCACGCCGCGTGAACCGGTTACCGCTAGCGGCAGGGTATTAAAAGAGCTGGAAGACTGGCTTCATCAATTGCCGGGGACGTCGGTGGATATTCTGCGTCTGGCGGGGCTGGTGGGGCCGGATCGGCATCCGGGACGTTTCTTCGCAGGTAAATCCGCGCCGGATGGTCAGCACGGCGTGAATCTCGTCCATCTGGAAGATGTTGTTTCTGCTATTACGCTTTTATTACAGGCGCCGAAGGGTGGACACATTTATAACATTTGTGCGCCGTTACATCCAGCTCGCGGTATTTTCTATCCGCAAATGGCGCGCGAGCTGGGGTTAGCGGTTCCGAGCTTTAGCGACAGCGGTAATGGAAAAGGCAAAATCATCGACGGTAATCTCATTTGCCGTGAGCTCGGCTTTGAGTATCAGTATCCTGACCCGTTACGTATGCCGATGGAATAATCGCCTCTGTTTTAGCAAATAGTGCTATTGATGAGATTTATGATTCGGGAGTTGCTGAATTATCAGTCGTTTAGACGAGAAGGCGTGCTGATTATGCTCTCAGCGGCTTGTCTTTTTGCTACCGTTTGGGGCAAAATATGTCGAATGTAAAAAATTGAGATTAACCGACGTGCTTGCCGCGTCGGTTATTTTTTTTACATCAAAACAACCATCAAATTAAAGAGGCCGGGCTTCGTACCGGATAGATACTTACTTAAAAAACGACAGTCGTTGTCGCTGAGGAAACAGAAAAAAAATGGGGCAATTTTTCAATTTTGCGCCGGCCATCGCCGTAATGGAGACTGACCGTGTCGCATAACGTTACTCCAAACACCTCTCGCGTGGAATTACGTAAAACGCTTACGCTTATTCCGGTTGTTATGATGGGCCTGGCCTATATGCAGCCGATGACGCTGTTTGATACGTTCGGTATCGTATCTGGCATGACCGATGGTCACGTGCCAACAGCTTATGCCTTCGCTCTGGTGGCGATTCTGTTCACCGCGCTGAGCTACGGTAAGCTGGTGCGCCGTTATCCTTCGGCGGGCTCTGCCTACACTTATGCCCAGAAATCCATCAGCCCGACCGTTGGCTTTATGGTGGGTTGGTCTTCGCTGCTCGACTATCTGTTCGCGCCGATGATCAACATTCTGCTGGCAAAAATCTATTTCGAAGCGCTGGTGCCGTCGATACCGTCATGGTTATTCGTGATTGCACTGGTTGCCTTTATGACCGCCTTTAACCTGCGCAGCATCAAATCTGTCGCCAACTTTAACACCGTGATCGTGGTGTTCCAGGTGGTACTGATTGCCGTGATCCTGGGTATGGTGATTTATGGCGTGGCGCACGGCGAAGGTGCCGGTACGCTGGCAAGCAACCGTCCGTTCTGGTCGGGTGATGCGCACGTGATCCCTATGATTTCCGGGGCCACGATTCTGTGCTTCTCCTTTACCGGTTTTGACGGTATCAGCAACCTGTCTGAAGAAACCAAAGACGCTGAGCGTGTGATTCCGCGTGCTATCTTCCTGACGGCGCTGATTGGTGGCCTGATCTTTATCTTCTCCACCTATTTCCTGCAGCTCTACTTCCCGGATATCTCTCGCTTCAAAGATCCGGACGCCTCACAGCCTGAAATCATGCTGTACGTGGCGGGTAAAGCCTTCCAGGTTGGCGCGCTGATCTTCTCCACCATTACCGTGCTGGCTTCCGGTATGGCGGCGCATGCGGGTGTGGCGCGTCTGATGTACGTGATGGGCCGTGATGGCGTGTTCCCGAAAAGCTTCTTCGGCTACGTGCATCCAACCTGGCGCACCCCGGCGATGAACATCATCCTGGTTGGCGCGATTGCGCTGCTGGCGATTAACTTCGACCTGGTGATGGCAACGGCGCTGATTAACTTCGGTGCGCTGGTGGCGTTCACCTTCGTGAACCTGTCCGTTATCTCTCAGTTCTGGATCCGTGAGAAGCGTAATAAGACGCTGAAAGATCACTTCCAGTACCTGTTCCTGCCAATCTGCGGCGCGCTGACCGTTGGCGCACTGTGGGTGAACCTGGAAGAGAGCTCTATGGTTCTGGGCCTGATCTGGGCCGGTATCGGTCTGATCTACCTGGCCTGTGTGACCAAAAGCTTCCGCAACCCGGTTCCGCAGTACGAAGATGTTGCATAACTGAATTTAAAAACGATGGTTGCAAAACCGGAGGTCTGGGCCTCCGGTTTTTTTTGTCTTAAGTTTGTGGGGTGATTAAAAAATCAATATTAATAACCGTCGGGAATAATATAGAGCTTTTGGTTATTGGAGCCGTCCGGCGGGGTCAGGAATAATTTTAAGACTGATAATATTGAGTTAATTGATTCTTATGTTGCACATGATAATAAGTGGCATGATTTGCGGGGCTTTACTGGGATTCGTTATGCAGCGCGGTCGTTTCTGCCTGACGGGTGGCTTTCGCGATATGTATATCACCAAAAATAACCGCATGTTTTACGCACTGTTGATTGCTATCTGTATCCAGAGTATCGGCGTGTTCGCCCTGATCCAGCTTGGCCTGGTGCAGTACGATGCAGGCGCGTTCCCGTGGCTTGGCACCGTGGTGGGTGGATTTGTTTTTGGTATCGGTATCGTTTATGCGGGAGGCTGCGCCACCGGCACCTGGTATCGTGCCGGGGAAGGGCTGATTGGCAGCTGGATTGCACTGGTCACCTATATGGTGATGAGCGCGATCATGCGTTCACCGCACGCGGCTGGGCTTAACAAATTCCTCGGCCAACACACGACCACTCACAACGGCATTGCCGAAACCCTGAATATCTCCGTCTGGCCACTTATCGTTCTGCTGGTGGCGGTGACCCTGTGGTTTGTTCGCAAAGAGCTGAGCAAACCAAAGCTCAAAGTAGCTTCTCTGCCGCCGCGCCGCACTGGCCTGGCGCATCTGCTGTTTGAAAAGCGTTGGCATCCGTTTGTGACCGCCGTGCTGATTGGCCTTATCGCCCTGCTGGCCTGGCCGCTGAGTGAGGCCACCGGACGTATGTTTGGCCTTGGCATTACCTCGCCGACCGCCAATATCCTGCAGTTCCTGGTGGGGGGTGACAGCAAGTACTTCAACTGGGGCGTCTTCCTGGTGCTGGGAATCTTTATCGGTTCGTTTATTGCCGCGAAAGCCAGCCGTGAATTCCGCGTCCGCGCTGCCGATGCCAGCACCACGCTGCGTAGCGCGGGTGGCGGCGTACTGATGGGCTTCGGTGCCAGCATTGCCGGCGGCTGCTCGATCGGCAACGGTTTGGTGATGACGGCGATGATGACCTGGCAGGGCTGGATTGGCCTGGTATTTATGATTCTCGGCGTGTGGTGCGCGTCGTGGATGTTGTATGTTCGCCCGCAGCGGAAAGCAAAACTGAAAACCGCAACGGCTTAAGGAGTAGAAAAAATGGTTGTGAAGAAACTGGACGTAGTCACGCAGGTTTGCCCGTTCCCGTTAATTGAAGCGAAGGCGGCGATGGCGGAACTGGCCAGCGGCGACCAGCTGGTGATTGAGTTCGACTGTACTCAGGCGACGGAAGCCATCCCGCAGTGGGCGGCGGAAGAGGGCTTTACGGTCACGGACTATCAGCAGTCTGGCGATGCGGCGTGGACCATCACCGTACAGAAATAATGCCCCAGGCATCAAGCGACGCCGGGAAGATTTTCCGGCGTCGCTGCGTTGAATTAAACAATCTCCTGCACGTACTGATACAGCGCCTTCAGCAGCGATAGCTTCTCGTTATTCCCCTCATACTGACCGTACAACATCTCCAGTTGCTGGGCGTAGGCCTGTAAAAATTCCGGGGTGAAGATCTGCCGACGGTGTTCCAGCCAGCGCTGTTGCTCGTTTTCATCCAGCGTGCCGGGGAAGTTGCGCGCGCGGAAGTTAAACAGCAGCTTCTCAATACGCGGGTCGGCGAAGGTAATGTCCAGCGCCGGCAGATTGCGCGGCTCGGTCTCCAGCACGATTTTCATCGCCGCGCGGTCGGCGTCGCTAAAGAAACCGTTATAAAGCTGGGCGTCGACGTTGTCCGATGCGACAAACGGCTCGGCTTCAGCAAAAATCGCCACCACCTTCTCGCGCACCTGCGGGTTATCGCGCAGCAGTTTCAGGTTATCCAGGCAGTGCTGTCGGTTAATGCCTAAACGGTCAGCGTCTTCTGGGCGCAGGGTATTGGCCTGCGCCAGCACCGGGCACTTATTCAGATGCACCAGCTTAATCGGCACCGGCGAACTGTCGCCGAGCTCGGCCTTCGGCGTATACAGGCGCTCGCGCAGCGTATCGGCATCCAGCTCGAGCAGCGGGGCGATGTCGCCCGCCAGGTCGACCATGATCACCGCATTACGGTTATCCGGATGCCAGGCCAGCGGCGCAATCCAGCTGGTGTTTCCGCGCCAGGCGCCAAACATTCCCGAGACATGCACCAGTGGCTTCATCTGCGGGACGTCAATCAGCGTCATCAGCTTGTTTTTGCCCCGGTAGGCATACAGATAATCAAACAGCTTTGGCTGTTGGGCCTTCACCAGCTTCGCCATGGCGATGGTCGCGTAAACGTCGGCCATCGCATCATGGGCGTTACTGTGTTCAATACCGTTGGCCTTGGTGAGATGTTCCAGGCGGAAGCTCGGCAGACCGTCGTCGTTTTCCGGCCAGTTGATGCCGTCCGGGCGCAGGGCATAGCAGGCGCGCATCACGTCAAGCAGATCCCAGCGCGAATTGCGGTTTTGCCAGCTCCAGGCGTAAGGATCGTAGAAATTACGATAAAAAATGTTGCGTGTGACTTCGTCGTCGAAACGCACATTGTTGTAGCCCAGAATACAGGTC
>OGOX01000270.1_pt1 | contig 42736 bp, 43 predicted proteins | sample 1552761 | NCBI WGS metagenome assembly OGOX01 (sample SAMEA2580212, study PRJEB22360) | human gut metagenome | biome: human gut; feature: human-associated habitat; material: faeces | place: Denmark | collected 2008/2010
TTCGTCACTTATTTTTTATTGCCAACTGTAACATATCTATTGTAAACCTACATATTTGCTGATAAAAGCAAAGGAGGTGATATTATGTGGGTTTACTCTGCATATATTACCAAAGGTGGTAAGCGTATTTACGCTTCTGCTTACGGGCTCAAAGCTTTTAAGTTTTGGGTTGAAAATCCTAAAAAGTAAAATATAAAATGTTGTCTGTGCTTAACGGCGAGCACAGGCGATTTTTTTATATGTTAATTATATTTTATCTATTTACCGACATACACCGACATAAATTCAAGTGTGGCAGGATTGCCGGAAGTGAAAGAGGAATAGTATGTACGAAAAATGTACGAATTATGATTTTTATGAATTTTTTTAAGTTTTTGAAAAGCGTATAAAAACGCTGAAACCCGCATAAATAAAGGAATAAGAGAACATTATAAGAGCAGAAATGTATTATATTAGTTCTCCTCATCTCCACCATTGAAGGAGTAAACGAACACCCGCGGCTGTATATTTGCAGCACGATGTTCATCATGCTCCTGCCGCTCGTTGCCGTGCGGAGATAACGGCAAAAAAAGCGCCCAGAAGGCCGAAAACGGTCCTCTGGGCGCTTTTCTGTTTGTTGGTGTGCGTTTACTTCGCTTCGCCGTCCGGCTCGCTCTGAGGCGCTTCCTGAGCGCTCTGAGCGGGCTGCTCTATGTATGCGGCGATGGCGGTGTTGCTCTCCCACTTCGCCTTTGCGGCTGCGAGAGCTTCCTCCACCCACTTCGTCAGGCGTTCGGCCGTGACGAAGGTCTTGACGATGGGCGGGAGCTTCGGGTATATCTTGTTCATGACCTCGGCGAGCTTCAGGACGCCGGTGCCGCCGCCGTACTCTTTTTCGGCTTCGGTGACGATGCTGAAAAGCATCTTCATGACGACTGACTTGTTGCCCTTGAAGATGGCAAAGACGACGCCTGCGATGGCTGCCACGATCAGAAGAATGAAGTCCCAGTTCTGGACGATAAAGTTACCGAAACTCAAACGCTTGTAAGGGGTACCGGGCTGCTGAATGAAGCGGTATATTACATACTACCGTGACAAAGGAAAGACTTGCACGCTGCGGATATTATAATATATCCAAAGCGTACAAGTCTATGTATTTAATATGGAATTAATCGTTAACAAAGGCACTCGGCGGAACACCGTATTTCTTTTTATAGGCGCGGTAGAATACCGAGTAATCCTTAAAACCGCTCTGCAAATATGCTTTTGTAGGCGGTATGCCCGAAAGTATCAGTTGTCTGGCGTTCACAAGCCTTTTTACCGTTATATATTCGACCACGGTTGACGCCGTGGCTTTTTTAAATATTCGGCAAAGATGCGTCTTGCTTATATAAAATTCTTCGCATATAGCGTCGAGAGTAACATCCTCCGAAATATGACGGTTTATATAGCTTATAATTCTGCTGTCAAGCGATTTCGTAATCTCCGTTTCGGAGAGAGAATCGAAAGCAAGGGAAATTTCGTTTAAAAGCGGCAAGAGATTTGTGATTGTCTGAACGCGCCTGTCAGGGCTGTCGGTTGTTATGTTTTTTATAAAAACGCTGTAAGCGTCGCTCTTAAAGTTTTCCGCGCGGTAGCGGTTAAAGGTGCCGATTTTGCGATCGTTAAAGGGGGCTAAAAGTCTGCCGTTAGGGTCAATACCTGAAAAAAGATTGGCTTTAAAATTTACCGAAAGCCGAGTGTACGGTTTATTATCCGTTATATCTATGTAGTGGGCTTCGGCGGGTCGCATAATAAGAATATCGCCTTTTTGGAGCGGATAAGGCGTTCCCTCTACTCTGTAAATTCCGCTACCGCCGACGAAATAATACAGTTCATACGTTTCGTGTGTGTGCATTTTGAAATCAGACGAAACAGGCTTGTCGTCGCGGCTGTACCTCATTTCAATTTCGCTGTCGGAATATGAAAAATACTCTGCCATAATATCACCAAATTTATTTTAACATATTAAGGTAATATTTGCAATATATAATGATAATTATAACAATTTAATTGTGTTAATTTTTATAATATAATATTTATAAATGGAGGGAAATATATGCATAAAGATTATTTGCTGAAAACCAATACTGCGCGAAAAATTTACGCTTCGGTAAAGGCTCTGCCGATAGTAGATTATCACTGTCACCTGTCGCCGCAGGAGATATATGAGGATAAACCCTTTGACAATATAGGGGAAATCTGGCTTGCCGGAGACCATTATAAATGGAGGCTAATGAGAACGGCGGGAATTAACGAGGAATATATAACGGGAAATACTTCCTTTAAAGAAAAATTCATAAAATACTGTTCGGCACTTGAATTTGCGGCGGGAAATCCGCTTTACCATTGGTCGCATATGGAGCTGTCACAGTTTTTTGGTATAGATATGCCTATTAATTCCCGTAATGCCGAGGAAATATGGGACAAAGCCAACGCTTATATAGCGGAAACCCAAATGTCGCCGAGAAAGCTTATTGAAAAGTCAAATGTAGAGGTTATCTGCACTACCGACGATATAATAGACAACCTTTTGTGGCATAAAAAAATAGCGGAGGATAAAGGCTTTAAAACCAAGGTTATTCCCTCCTTCAGAACCGACAATTTACTCCTTGTAAGACGGGCGGGATATTCGGATTACATAAATAAGCTAAGCGAGGTAAGCGGAGTTAAAATAGATAACCTCGATACCCTCAAAAAAGCGGTTTCAAATAGGCTTGATTTCTTCTGCAAAATGGGCTGCCGCTGTGCGGATATAGGTATGCCGTACTTCCCGAACAGAATAGCGGACAACTGTGAAGCGGACAGCACCTTTAAGCAGGTTCTTGCAGGTAAGGAAATTACCGATAAGGAATATATGGGCTTTATCGGCAATATGTACCTCTTTATTAATTCATTGTATAAAGAGAAAGATTTAATTTCTCAATGGCATTTGGCGGTTGTAAGAAATTCAAATTCCGTTTTGGCGGAGAAATTGGGTGCCGACTGCGGAGTTGACTGCGTGGGCAATACCGTAAACGGCAACGACCTTATTATGACTCTTGACGCGATCAATAAAAATTCAGGTCTTCCGAAGACAGTTATTTACTCCCTCAATGAATCGAATATTGCGCAGATAGCGTCTATCGCGGGAGCCTTCCCGAATGTTAAATGCGGGGCGGCATGGTGGTTCTGCGACCACAAGCGCGGCATAGAGGACGAAATCAAGGTAATCGCCGAAAACGGATCTTTGGGTGAGTTCTACGGTATGCTTACCGATTCGAGGAGCTTTTTATCCTACGCCCGTCACGATTATTTCAAAAGAATACTCTGCAATATTATAGGCGAGTGGGTGGAAAGCGGCGAGTATGACAAAGACAGCGCCGAAAGGCTCGCGGCAAAAATTTGCTATGAAAATATTAAGGAAGCGGTTGGTGACTGATATGAAAATGTCTTTCAGATGGTACGGAGAGAGCGACCCGATTTCACTTGAATACATAAAGCAGATACCGAATATGCGCTCGGTAGTTACAGCAGTTTACGATGTTAAACCGGGAGAGGTCTGGCCCGAGGAAAGCCTTGAAAGATTGAAAAATCAGGCGGAGGAAAACGGACTTATTTTTGATATTGTGGAATCTGTTCCCGTACCCGAGGAAATAAAGCTCGGAACAGAGAAAGCTGAGGAATACACCGAGGTGTATTGCGAGAATATCCGCCGCTGTGCAAAATACGGTGTAAAGTGCATTACATATAACTTTATGCCTGTCTTTGACTGGACAAGAACTCAGCTTGACAAGAAGGCTAAAGACGGCTCGACAAGCCTTGTTATGTATATGGATCAGCTAAAGGGCTTAGACCCTTTAAAGGACGATATACATCTGCCGGGCTGGGATTCAAGCTATACCCAGTCAGAGGTAAGGGATTTAATCGGCGCGTATTCAAGACTCGGCGAGGAGGGGCTGTGGGAAAATCTTGAAAAGTTTTTAAAGAAGATTATCCCTGTCGCCGAAGAGTGCGGCGTTAAGATGGCGATACACCCCGACGACCCGCCGTACTCAATTTTCGGTATTCCGAGGATTGTAACAAACGAAAAGAATCTTGACAGACTGCTTAATATTGTTGACAGCCCCGCGAACAGCCTTTGCTTCTGCACGGGAAGTCTCGGCTGTGCCTCATTTAACGATATTCCGAAAATGGTTAGAAAGTACAGCGCTATGGATAGAATAGCCTTTATGCATATTCGTCAGGTAAAGCTTATGGAGGACGGAAGCTTTGAGGAGTGCGGACATTTATCCGATAGCGGTAGCCTTGATATGTTTGAGATAGTAAAGGCTCTTGTTGATACTGGCTTTGACGGCTACGTCCGTCCCGACCACGGCAGAATGATTTGGGGAGAAACCGGCAAGCCGGGCTACGGTCTTTACGACAGGGCATTAGGCGCTACATATATTAACGGACTTTTTGAAGCCTGTGAAAAGGCGGAAAGGGAGGATAAGTAATGCAAAAAAATGTATTGAACACCGATTTAACAGGAAAGGTTGCGGTGGTAACGGGAGCGGGCGGCGTACTCTGCTCGGCGTTTTCAAAAACTCTTGCGAGAGCGGGAGCAAAGGTGGCATTGCTCGACCTTAATTTTGACGCGGCGAAGCAGTTTGCCGACGAAATTACCGCCGAGGGCGGTATTGCCAAGGCGTACAAGTGCAATGTGCTTGACAAGGCGGCTTGCTATGAGGTGGCGGACGAGGTGGAAAAGGATTTGGGCCCGTGCGATATTTTAGTAAACGGCGCCGGCGGCAACAACCCCAAAGCCACAACCGATAAGGAGTATTTTGAATTAGGCGATATTGACGCCGATACAAAGAGCTTTTTTGACCTTGAAAGTGACAGAGTGGGCTTTGTATTTAATCTTAATTTCTTAGGTACGCTTATTCCGACTCAGGCGTTCGCACGCCAGATGGTAGGCAGAGAGGGCTGTAACATACTTAATATTTCGAGTATGAACGCATATACGCCCCTTACCAAAATTCCCGCCTACTCGGGCGCAAAGGCGGCGATTTCAAACTTTACACAGTGGCTTGCGGTGCATTTCTCAAAGGTGGGTATCCGCGTAAACGCGATAGCACCAGGCTTTTTCTCAACCAAGCAGAACGCAAAGCTGTTATTTAACGAGGACGGCACGCCCACAGCCAGAACAGGCAAAATATTAGCCGCCACGCCTATGGGCAGATTCGGCGAGGCAAACGAGCTTGAGGGCGGACTGCTGTTTCTCCTTAACAACGAGGCGGCGGGCTTTATAACAGGAGTAGTATTGCCGATAGACGGCGGATTTTCAGCATATTCGGGGGTGTAAAAAATGAATAATATTAAAATTTACGCGTTTGCGGACGAGGCGAGCCCGAATATAGACGGACAAATAACGGCGATTAAAAGAAATGGATTAAACGGGCTCGAAATGCGTAATGTTGACGGAGTGAATGTTTCCGACATTACAATAGAAAAAGCAAAAGAGGTAAAGCATAAGCTTCAAGAAAACGGACTTATTACATGGTCGGTAGGTTCTCCGATAGGAAAGATAGATATTGTAAAGGACGATTTTAAGGCTCATACCGAGAAATTAAAGCATACTCTTGAAATAGCTAATATTCTTGATAGCAAGAATATCAGAATGTTTTCATTCTATATTCCCAACGGGAAAGATGCTTCGGAGTACAAAAATGAGGTAATAGAGCGTTTGGGTGTTATGTGCGATATAGCACGTAATTTCGGTGTATCCCTTTGTCACGAAAACGAAAAGGGGATATATGGCGATATTCCCGAAAGATGTCTTGAAATTCACAAGGCTCTGCCTGAGCTTAAGGGAATATTCGACCCTGCAAACTATGTTCAGTGCGGTGTTGATACCCTAAAGGCGTGGGAAACGCTCAAAAGCTATATCTACTATATGCATATTAAAGACGCAAAGCTTGACGGCACCGTTGTTCCCACGGGACAGGGCGATGGAAATGTTAAAGAAATAGTTAAGCGCTTTATTTCCGGCGGTGGAAAGGCTTTTACAATCGAGCCGCATTTGATGGTTTTTGAAGGCTTTTCACATCTTGAACGCAAGGGCGAAAAAAGCCAAATTTCCGAGTACGGATATCCCGACAGCAACACAGCCTTTGACGCGGCGTGCAATGCCTTTAAGGGGCTTTTATAGTCTGTAAAAAACGCTAATGGCAGATAGGAGATTGTTATGGATAGAATTAAGCTTGGTATAATCGGAATAGGAAATATGGGTTCGGCTCATGCAGGTAATATTAAAAACGGTAAGTGCCCTGAAATCGAGCTTGCGGCGATAGCGGACATTAACCCCGAAAGGCTTAACTGGGCAAAACAGCAAAACTATGCTGAAAATATTACATATTTTAACACCGCCGAGGAAATGCTCGACAGCGGCATTATTAATGCCTGTATTGTAGCGGTTCCGCATTACGACCACACAAAATACGCAATAGAGTGTATGAAACGCGGTATTCATGTTATGGTGGAAAAGCCCGCGGGAGTTTACACAAAGCAGGTTAGAGAAATGAACGCCGAAGCGGAAAAGCACCCAGAGGTGGTTTTCGGTATGATGTTCAATCAGCGTACAAACTGTGTTTATAGAAAGCTCCGCGAGCTTGTTCAGTCGGGCGATTACGGCGAGATACGGCGTACAAACTGGATTATTACAGATTGGTACCGTCCACAGTGCTATTATGATTCGGGCGACTGGCGTGCTACCTGGTCGGGCGAGGGCGGCGGAGTGCTTTTAAATCAGTGTCCGCATCAGCTTGATTTGTGGCAATGGATATGCGGTATGCCCGTAAAGGTTGAATCACACCTCCATTTCGGAAAATGGCACGATATCGAGGTCGAGGACGACGTTACGACCTATGTAGAATACGCGAACGGCGCAACAGGCGTATTCATCACCACAACGGGCGACGCCCACGGAACCAACCGCTTTGAAATTCAGATGGACCGAGCAAAATTTGTTGTTGAAAACAATAAGCTTGTTATGACTGAGTACGAAATGACCGAGCAGGAATTTTCAAAAACCAACATACAGCCCTTTGGAACCGTAAAAAGCACTACACGAGAGGTAGAGACGGACGGCGAAAATCCCCAACACATCGGTGTTTTAAACGCTTGGGCAAACGCCATACTTCACGGCGGAAAGCTTGTAGCCGAGGGCAAGGAGGGTATAAACGGACTTACCCTTTCAAACGCTATGCATCTTTCTGCGTTTTTGGGTAAAGAGGTCGAAATTCCGTTTGACGAGGAGCTTTATTATAACGAGCTTATGAAGCGGGTCGCAACCTCTAAAAGAAAAGTCGTGGTAAACTCGGTATTTGCCGATACAAGCAATACCTACGGCGGTAATAAGTAATTATGGAACATATTAACGCCGCGGTAATCGGTATAGGCAATATGGGTTCTGCGCACGCCGCCTGTATTGCCGAGGATAAAATTAAGGGTATGTCGCTTACCGCGGTTTGCGATATATCCGAAAAAAAGCTTAAAAAGTTTTCGGAAAAATATCCGAATATTAAGTGCTATACAAGCTACGAACAGTTACTTAATGATAAAATCTGCGACAGCGTGATAATAGCGGTGCCGCACCCTCTTCACGCCGAAATTGCAATTAAAGCATTTGAATACGGTCTTAATGTAATGCTTGAAAAGCCTGCTGATATTTCGGTTACAAAGGTGAAAAAGCTTAATGAAGCGGCGGAAAAATCGGGCAAAGTGTTCGCGGTTATGTTTAATCAGCGCACCAATCCTTTATTCGCGAAAGCGCGAGAGATTGTAAAAAGCGGTCAGTTGGGCGAGCTTAAAAGAACGGTATGGATAATAACCAATTGGTTTAGAACGCAAAGCTATTACGATTCGGGCGACTGGCGCGCCACATGGTCGGGCGAGGGCGGCGGAGTGCTCTTAAATCAGGCACCCCACAATCTGGATTTATGGCAGTGGATATGCGGTATGCCCGAAAGCGTAACCGCCTTTTGCGATATTGCAAAATATCACAATATCGAGGTCGAGGACGACGCTACAATATTCACACGCTACAAAAACGGCGCAACGGGAGTTTTTATGACCTCGACAGGCGAATATCCCGGGACAAACCGCCTTGAAATATCTGGAGATTTGGGCAAAATCGTTCTTGAAAACGGTGTTATGAAGTGGTATAAGCTTAAAGAACCGATAAGCGAGGTTATTGCAAATTCCAAACAGGGATTTGCACAAATTGATTATGATTACGAGGAAATTAAGCAGGAAAAACCTGAAACCTCGCATCAGGGCATTTTACAAAATTTCGCCAATGCGATAATATTCGGCGAGGAGCTTATATCGCCCGGAAGAGACGGCATATATGAGTTAACCCTTTCAAACGCCGCCTATCTTTCCGAGTGGCAGGGAAACAACGAAATCAAACTTCCGTTTGACAGCGAGCTTTTTGACAACTTGCTTGCAGAAAAAGCAAAGCAGTCAAAGCGCCGCGCCGCCGATTCGGAGAAAAGCGGAAACACGTCTTATCTCCCGAGATGGCAGGTAAGATGGTAGAGAATAAGGAGGAACGAAAAATGGAAAAATACATACCTGTAGTAGTCATAAAAGAATTATCCGAAACCGATAAGATATTATCGGCGCTCAAAGCAAACGGCATTAACTGTGCCGAAATTACATTCAGAACAGCCTGTGCAAAAGAGGCTATTGAGTATGCAATTAAAAATTATCCCGAAATGTCAATCGGTGCGGGAACGGTAATTAACGCCGAGCAATGCAAACAGGCTTTAGACCTCGGCTGTGAATTTATTGTATCTCCCGGATTATCGGTTGAGGTTGCAAAGCTTTGCAAGGAAAAAAATATACCATATTACCCCGGTTGTGTAACACCTACCGAGATTATGCAGGCTTTGGAATTAGGCATTACAACGGTCAAGTTCTTCCCCGCAAATGTTTACGGAGGTTTAAAGGCATTAAAGGCTTTGTCCGCTCCTTTCCCGCAGGTTAAGTTTATTCCGACCGGCGGGGTTGACCGCAGTAATATTGACGAGTTTTTGGCTTTCGATAAAATAGCGGCAATCGGCGGCAGCTTCTTTGTAAAGGAAGCACTTGAAAAGATGGAGGCAAAATAAAATGGCAAAGGTAGTTACTTTCGGTGAGTTAATGTTACGGCTTGCCCCAAACGGATATTACAGATTTTTTCAGAACGACCAGATGCAGGCAACTTTTGGAGGAGGAGAAGCCAACGTTGCGGTTTCGCTTGCGAATTACGGAATTGACAGCGTTTATGTGACAAAGCTCCCTAAACACGCTATAGGTCAGGCGGCGGTTGATTCACTCCGTTATTTCGGTGTAGATACAAGCAAGATTGTACGCGGCGGTGAGAGAGTAGGCATTTACTACCTTGAAAAGGGCGCGTCACAGAGAGGTTCGGTTTGTATTTATGACCGCAAATATTCGGCTATTCAGCAAGCCAGTGTAAACGATTTTGACTGGGACAGCATTTTTGAGGGCGCGGACTGGTTCCACTTTACCGGCATTACTCCCGCTTTAGGCGAAAACCTTGTTGAGATATGCAAAGAAGCTTGTATCGCTGCAAAGAAAAAGGGCGTAAAAATTTCCTGCGACTTAAATTACAGAGGAAAGCTTTGGACAAGGGAAGAAGCAAGAAAGGCTATGACCGAGCTTTGCAAATATGTTGATGTCTGCATTTCTAATGAAGAGGACGCTAAGGACGTTTTCGGCATTGAGGCAGAAAACACCGATATTTACGGCGGCAAGCTCGATAAAGAGGGCTACAAGTCCGTAGCAAAGCAGTTAGCCGATAAATTCGGCTTTGAAAAGGTTGCTATTACACTTCGTTCTTCGATTTCTGCCAGCGACAACGACTGGGCGGCTATGCTCTATGACGGCGAGGATTATTACTTCTCAAAGGAATATCATCTGCACATCGTTGACCGTGTAGGCGGCGGTGACTCCTTCGGCGGCGGACTTATTTATGCTCTGCTTAACGGTAAATCTTCTAAAGACGCTATTGAATTTGCGGTCGCCGCTTCGGCACTCAAGCACTCGGTAGAGGGCGACTACAACCGTGTATCGGTAGTCGAGGTCGAAAAGCTTGCGGGCGGCGACGGCTCGGGCAGAGTGCAGAGGTAATATCATTAAAAAGCACACACCATCTACTTCTTATCGGAGCGGACGGTGTGTTTTTTATTGTTTATAGTTGTTTCTAAACCCTGTAGGAGAAATACCGTTTAGCTTTTTAAAGGTACGGCTGAAGTTGCTGTTATCGCTGAAACCGCAAAGCTCTGTAATTTCACCGATACTCAAATCAGTTTTCGCAAGAAAATTTTTGGCGCTTGCTATTCTGCAGGACAGCAGATAATTCATTACTGACATACCCGTAATTTTTTTGAATTGATGAGACAGCGAGGAAGTACTCAAATTATATTTTTTTGCTAATTCCGTCAGACTGTAATTAAATGAATAATTGGTTTCAAACTCTCTTTGCAGCTTTAACACAAGCTTAAGGTTTTGCTCCTCAAAATAATCCTCGTTTTTGGGGGAAATGCGGTACAACATAATAAGAAGCTGATTAATAAGAGCTTGAATCATTTCTTCGGAAAGGCTGTCTCCCGAATTGTTTTCTTGTAAAATCATAGAAAAAAGCTTTTCATATTCATCAATGCTATGCTTAATATTAAAAATATTGTTAAAGCCGACAGGACGGTTAGACAGCAGTGATGGGTTCATTTTAGCGGGGAAAAGTGTTATGAATTGCTTGATATGCTATCTATCAGCAAAAAAAGAATATTCAGGCCGTCCCATACAGCGAAAATAGAGCATACATTCATCAGTATTTGCGACAGCTTTCTTAATAAATACATAGAGTCATCGGTAATATGCTCGGGATTATTGATTTCATTGCTTGGTATGATTTCGGAATATACAAAAGAAAACATCTCAAAAAGCTACGGTAAGTACAGGCGTGTAATAAGTGAGGAAGTGAGGCTTTTCAGAAATGACCCCTCAAAGGAGTTCAGTGTTGCGGAAAGTGCCGCAAACTGCGGTATGAGTATTACGCACTTTTCTCGAATATTTAAAAGTATTACCGGTGAACCGCCGTTGAAATACATTACCGAAATCAAAATTGAAAAAGCAAAGGAAATGCTTATTTTTACCGACGAAAGCATAGGCAGTATTGCGTCAAAGGTTGGATATTCGGAGCAAAATTATTTTACGAGACTGTTTAAAAAATTTACGGGTTCAACTCCCGGGAAATTCAGAAACAAATGAGATCACCAATACGGAAAATGTCAGTATAGTTGTCAGGAAATTGAAATTATGCTGTTTTAATTGCCTTTGCAATTTTGCTTAAAGTGGAGGTCTGAAAAAGACATTACACCGCTTGAAATATTAAGGCTTTTGTGCTATACTATTAAATTCACGGATATAAATCATCTTATGAACAGGAGGCTCTGCGGCAATGAAATATGTATTAATGCACAAAGAAATTCCTGTACCGGGATTTAGAATCCTAATTTAATATTCCCTATGGGTGCCGATAAAAAAGGTCAGCACCCTATTTTTATGCCCTGCTGATTGATTTTAGGTGGGATGTTTTATGCCTTGTAGGCGTCAACTTGTCTTTTGCGGAATTTAATAATGCTTAATTGAATAATTGACTTTTTTCGCTTTACGGCGTATATTTAAGTTGAAGAATAAAATTGTGAGGCTTTTAAAATGGAAAACAGTAAAATAAATAAATTTGCCGAGTTGATAAGGCAAAGTGATAATATTGTGTTTTTCGGGGGTGCCGGCGTTTCTACCGAAAGCGGAATGAAGGATTACAGGAGCGAGGACGGTCTTTATAATACCGTAAAAAAATACAAGGTATCCCCCGAAACAATACTGAGCCACAGCTTTTTTGAAAAGCACCCCGATGTGTTTTACGATTTTTATTATAACTATTTTCTAAATACAACTGCAGAGCCTAACAGGGCTCACATAGCCTTAGCCGAGCTTGAAAAAGCGGGCAAGCTTAAGGCGGTTGTGACCCAGAATATAGACGGTCTCCACCAAAAAGCTGGGAGCAAAAATGTTATTGAACTGCACGGAACTACACTTAAGCATTATTGTACCGTATGTAAAGCAATTATGCCGAACGAGCAGGTGAAGTCGCTTTGCGGACAGATTCCGAAATGCGAAAAATGTCACGGTATAGTACGACCCGATGTTGTACTGTACGAAGAACCCTTAAACAAGTCGGTTGTTGAAGCGGCTACTTACGCTATTTCATCGGCGGATATGCTTATAATCGGCGGAACCTCGCTTGCGGTCTATCCCGCCGCAAATTATATTAGATATTTTAAGGGTGAAAGCATTGTTCTTATAAACCGTGACGAGACGCAGTATGACGGCATGGCAACCCTTGTTTTCAGGGAAAGCATAGGCGAGGTTTTAGAACGCATAATGGAAGAAATCGGATAATTATTTTGTGAATTTTGATTGGAGAATTCCGAATGGATGTTAAATATAAAATACTTAAGGAATATTTCGGTCACTCCGATTTTCGCGAAGGGCAGGGGGATATCGTCGATTGCCTTTTGTCCGGCAGAGACGCACTTTGCATTATGCCTACGGGTGCGGGAAAATCTATATGCTATCAGGTGCCCGCCCTTGCCTTTGAGGGGATAACTGTCGTAATATCTCCGTTTATTTCTCTTATGAAGGATCAGGTTACGGCGCTTGTGCAGTCGGGAATTTCGGCGGCGTATATTAACAGCTCCCTGTCAGAGTCGCAGTATACAAAGGTTTTTCAAAACGCCGAGAAAGGGAAATACAAAATCATTTATGTTGCTCCCGAGAGGCTTACTACAGCGGAATTTTTAAATTTATGTAAAAAGCTTAATGTGTCAATGGTGGCGGTTGACGAGGCGCATTGCGTTTCTCAATGGGGTCAGGATTTCAGACCGAGCTATCTTAAAATCAGCGAGTTTATTAATGAGCTTAAAGTCCGCCCGGTGGTTGGCGCGTTCACCGCTACCGCCACAAAAGAGGTCAAAAACGATATTTTAAGATTGTTAGAGCTTGATAATCCCTTGGTTGTCACAACAGGGTTTGACCGACCTAATCTGTTTTTCTCGGTCATAAGACCGACTTCAAAATCCGTAAGACTGCTTGAGCTTGTAAAGGAGCGAAAGGACAAGTCGGGAATAGTATACTGCGCTACAAGAAAAGCGGTTGAAGAGGTATGCGATTTACTCAACAATAACGGCTTTTCTGCAACAAGGTATCACGCGGGTCTATCCGAAACCGAGAGAAAGGAAAATCAGGAGGATTTTGTATACGACCGCAGACAGATAATGGTAGCTACCAATGCCTTCGGAATGGGCATTGATAAATCTAATGTCTCCTTTGTAATTCATTACAATATGCCTAAAAATATCGAAAGCTATTATCAGGAGGCGGGCAGAGCGGGTCGCGACGGCGAGGAGGCGGACTGTATTTTGCTTTACAGTCCTCAGGATGTCCGCACAAATCAGTTTTTAATCGAAAAGTCGGACGCTAATCCCGAGCTTAGCGAGGAAGAACAAAACGCCGTCCGCCAAAAGGATATGGAGCGGCTTAAATTTATGACCTATTACTGCACCACAAGCGACTGCTTAAGAAGCTTTATTCTTAAATATTTCGGGGATAGGTCGGCTAATTACTGCGGTAAATGCTCTAACTGCCTTACGCAGTTTGAAACGGTGGATATTACCGTTGACTCTCAGAAAATACTGTCCTGTATAATTAAAACCGGACGGCGGTTCGGTAAAAAAATGATATGCGATATTCTTCGGGGAAGTAAAAGCGAGCGGATTATGCGCTTAGGTCTTGAAAGTCAGTCTACATACGCAATAATGAAGGACTGTGCCGAAAAAAGGCTTCGTGAAATTATCGATTATCTTGAACAGCAGGGATATATTGCGGCTGAGGGCGGGGAATTTCCCGTTTTAAAGGTGACGGCGTCAAGCTATGGAATTTTGCGCGGGAATGTCAGTTTAAGTATGAAAGCTGTCAAAGCTAAGGCGGAAGAGCCGCATAAACCCGTAAATAACTCAGTTAATGCGGAATTGCTTGAAGCGCTCAAGGAATTAAGAAGAAAATTATCCTCAAAAAAGCGAGTTCCCGCCTATATGATATTTTCGGACGCATCGCTTACGGATATGTGCAAAAAGCTGCCGAAAACGCCCGAGGAGTTTTTGAATGTCTCGGGAGTTGGAAATGTAAAGTTAGCACAGTACGGTGAGGAATTTTTAGAGGTAATAAGAAGTTTTATACCGTAGCTGTTACTTTTATAAATAAATGATCTTCCTAAAATTTCTCGGTTTTTTTCTTATTATTATGTCGCGCAAAGACTTAATGCTGTTTTAATAAAATCAGACAGAGCTTAAAGTCTTTTTACCTAATATAGGTTTATTGGACGCGACATAGCATACGGCTTAAAGCCCGGATTGCTTGTTCTGATAGCTAATCAAATAAAAAAATCTGCCAAAAACCGCACAAAAAATAGTGTAGGTATTTTGGTGGATTTTTTCTTTAGAACGGTAAGACATACAAGAAAGCTTGTCAATAAGATTTATAATGTTCTTAATAATGAAACAGGCGAAATATATCCTAAAAGACTTATGGAAATAACCACAGATGACGATATAAAATCGGATAATCTTAAAATTGCGTTCCCGACCGTAAATAAAATATTGAGCGATTTGGAAAGTTATAATATTATCCGCCCTTTTAGGGGTAAAATAACGAAAAATCCTGCTTTTTTGGTTTACGGCAGTTCTAAAAGACGGGTAAAATTGAATGATATATATACTTTTGGTAAAACATAATTCAGATACCTGATTATATAAATTATTAAATTATTTTTTTGAAAGAGGTGATAGCTTGAAAATCGAAATAAGGGAAAGACCTTTTAAGACTGTGCTTTTTTGGATGAGCAAGGAGGAGGCTGCTGACAAAGAGCTTAACGCTTCATTAAAACCGCAGTTTGCCGAATGGAAAAAGAAGAAGTATTTGCCCGTTATATTTGAATCGGGCGACGGAAATTTAGAGGACAGTATGTATATGCTGATGAAACGAAATCTTGAGGTCTTGGCAAAAGCTGAAAATCAACATTTGCCTACCGTCGGTGCGTAATGCACCGCTACATATTTCGGTTTTCATCATTCTTTAAACATTGATTTTATTAAAAAACCGGGGTTTTTTAAATAAAAAGGCCTCGGTTATTAAATTTCTTGATTTTAATATTAAAATAAAGCAAAAGGAACGATAGCTATATGGTAGAAAAATTCGATATAGCGGGCTATTGCCGAATTTCGGTTGACGATGAGATCGACCGAGACAATACATCAATCGAAAACCAGAAAAATCATTTAAGATTTATGAACATCTAAAATTAATCAAGTACGATTTGGTAAATTGTACTTGACTAATTTTTTAAGCGTGCTCGGCACGCATAATAACTTGACGGTGAAAGTCCGGTTCGGAGAATCATACTCTTTTTTTCTTGCTGTAAACCGTTGTTCCGATAATACCAAAACCGCTTACAAACAGCAGAGCTACCCACAGAAGCATATTGCTGTTATCGCTGGTTTTCGGGCTTGTGGTATCAGGTTCAGCATCTTCTGTCGGCTTTGTCTGCTCCGAAGTTGCTTTTACCTCAAAATTCGTACTACATTCGCCGTCGTTATAGACAACTGTGAGTTTATGCGTGCCGACAGAGAGCGTGTTGAGGTAATCATTTTTCAGCGTGATCACCGTAGAGCCGGAGACTGCCGTATAATTCTTCGCGTCAATCAGCGTACCATCCACCTTCACGCCGGTGAATTTGCTGAAATCACCGTTTGCTCGGAAAGTAAGTGTTCCGTTGCTGTTGTTCGTCCAAGAACCGTTTGAACCGTCAATAAACTTGTATAACGGTTGCTTATTATCATCTTCTGCTTCTGTTTTGGTAAACTTATAAACTACTGTCAATTCGTTAGTGTTTTCATCAGTGGAAATAGACTTATCTGCTGAAGCAACCTCATTACCATTTACCTTAACAGTAATATCATTGATATCACCCGCAAAAACAACACCCCGATTGGTTGCTAAAACAATCCTGACTGTATATTCTGTATCGGCAGCAGCAACTGTATCACTTGTATCGATCCATTGAACATCTTTCACAACCAAGCACTCTTTTTCAACGGCAGAACCTCCGGCTGTTCCGGTTACGGCAGCATTTTCTTTTTCTGCAAGCGCTTCACCTTTTTTCGGTGCATCAATGGTGATACTTACATTATCCACTCCGCTAACCATAGTGAATGTCAATGTGCCTGTATCCGCAAAGTTTGCATATTCGCCATTACCTAAAAATGAATATTCAACTGTTATAACCTTACCGCTTTCCTGTCTTGCAAGGTATTCTTTAAGTTCATTTGATGTTGTGAATACTGTACCGTCTTGAAGAGTATAAGAGATTGTTCCTGTTACGTTCTTAAACTCATCGTTCTCTCCGAGTTCGACATAATGAGGGTCTTCAAAAGCTGCGATGCCTACCGTAACCATTTGGTTGGGTGAAAATGCCGGTAAAATGTCCGGTCCCTGATTAGCAGCCTGAACCTCAACTGTCGCGGTTACAGTATAGTTGCCTGTATAACCGTAATCGCCGTCAATCTGCATATATCTACTGCCGGAAGCTTCGTCATCTATCATGGCATAAGTACGGTTGTCAAACTCTGCATCATCGCCCTCCACGGCCATATCACCGACAACCGTGAACTGTACATCAGGATTTGCTTGGCGCATTATTTCAAGCCATTCGTTCAGCTTCGTTTTTGCATCTTCAATCGTGTTCGTTTTTATAGTTTCAAAGGTGCCGACGGTTACATTCTCCGGAGTAATCGTGTCGATACCCTCACGAGGTTCCTCTACTCCGGTCTCTTTGTTACGGAATATCACGAAGAGATCCACGCTTATCGAAGATTTGTCAACAGAGTAGTCTTTGACTTTGACGTTGATAGGATCGCCGTTGATTATTACCACGTCAGCATAGGCGACTGTCGGTACCAGTGACATCAGCATACAAATTGTTAAGATCAGTGATAAAAGTCTTCTCTTTTTCATTGTTATTCTCCTTCTAACTTTTCAAAATTTTTCATATAATAAATGGTGCTTTGCTCTCGCTGATTTTGATGCGATGGAGCTGTCCGCAATTATTTTTCTATATATCCGCTGATCGGAGACGAATACATATCATCGGTTACGGCTTGGTATTTTGAACCGGTATAATCGTCCGTAAAACCGTTATATGCTTTATAAATCTCGTTCGTTTCGGTATCGTATACACGTTCATAACCTAATGTGGCATCGCTTTGCTTTTGGCTGATAATATCATAGCTGCTCTGCCGGTTCGCCCAGCCCTCGGTAATGATATTGCTTGTTTCATTATTGATTCTTGCAATTTCAGCACTGCTTTGAGCAATGCCCTTTTCCTGATTGTAAAAAGCCTGAACGAAGGTGTCGCTGAAGGTGATGGTGCTGACGCAATGGTTAAGCACATCAACCCAGTTCACAAGCTCATCGGCGGGAGCCGTGAAGAATACTATGTTATACACACTCACGGCATTCACATAATACAGGCTGACCTTTTTCGGCGTTGCCGTGAAGATGCCTTCAATCGGATCGCCGTTATCGTTTTTATAGGAGCCACGGACAATGTCGCCGCCGACAGGTGCACTGCCAAGCGTTTCGAGAACGGTGAAATCATTGATTGTCGGAAAAATAAAGTCACCGACTACGGGTCCGTCTACGGCAGATGCCTGGCTGAAGACCCGGAAGAAACCCTCTGTGTTCTGCGGGTCAATCGCCGGATACTGCGCCAAGGGAGAGGTTGGGTACAAGGAAGCATACCACTGGCGCTCTTTTTCAGTGGATAAAAAGCCCTCGCTTTTCATGCCGAAGTAAATCTGATAGTCTTTGTTTTGGGGATTTACCACCTGAAAAGTATAATGAACCGTGTCGGTCTGCGGGTGAGCGACGAACTTCCAACCCTTGGGGATATCCATCTTAACATAGCCGTTATCAAACTCTTCATATTCTATGCTTTTTGCCTTGTCTTCGATGATTTTAAATGTGTCGGCAGACGGTTTGCTGTCGATATCACTACCGGAATTACAACCGGCAAGTAAGCATAAAGACAGTATGAGCAGCATGGCAACCAACACAATACTTTTCTTCTTAGTGGAATATTTCATTTTTATAAACTGCCTTTCCTCCATACTTTTCATAATTTTTCATAAAAATGATATTGACACTTGACCATACAACTTTGTATGCAGACTCTGCGTCGCTGTGTTTTTATAATTTTAAACTTTTCTCCTGATTTTTTCTATTGTCCTTAGGGATAGTAGTGTAAGCAACAGCAAAATCGGAGGGGTAGTTTTAGGGTAGGTAGTCCTACACCGTTTTAAAGCCGGTTGAAAATTTGAAGAAAATACTATAAAATATACATAAACAAAAACCATTAGGCAGGAGTAGGATATGTTGAAAAGCAAAGAAGCAATCGAAGAAATGAAGGGCTATCCAAAACCACATACTACCCTTAAGACTAACCTAAAGTGTAGTCTGATTATTGCATTATGTTTCCTTTGGACAGCAACCGGTTATCTAACCTGGATGTATCATTTATTGGATTTCGCCGAATCATCTTCTGTGGATTGGCTCACTGAGGTCATCGGATACCTGTTTCAAGCATTTGGAATCTTCATATTCAGCATTATCATGAAGCACAACAGAGCATTACTCCTCAAGAAGTCCACCTTTATTACTTGCATAGCAGCGGACTTTGGATTTATCATCCTATCTGCATTAACCAACCGGTTACTGTACATCTTAATTTTCGGATACCTGATGAATCTGTTTCACGGAATCATTGCGGGCTTTTATCTCACTTTGCTGGCAACGCAGGTAGAGCATAAATATCGTTCCATTGTCTTTGGCGATGCATATGCCGCGTCCAGCATAGCCTCTTGGTTGCTTTCTTTGCCCAATCATTCGACATTTTTTCACTCCGGATATGCCCTTATCATATATGGCATATTCGTCTGTATTACAATCGGAATGATCCTCGTCGAAAAAGAACGCATGCCCTTAGAAAAGATTACTTATGCAGGGGAAAAGGTTTCAACCGGTACAATTGCTTTGGCCGGACTAACCGTCGTATTGGTAAGTCTGACCCGCGGCATCGGATTTTATTTTCCCATGGCGGATATTTCAAAAGGAATCAGCCTTGAGTTTTCAAGAGCCTTCTATGCTATTGGTTTGATACTTGCCGGAATTGTGGGAGATCGGAGCAGAAAGTATGGAGCGATTAGCTGCCTTGCGGCTTTGGTTTTCCCATTTGCAATGATTGCATTATCGGGTGAGGTAGGCATCAGCATCGTTCTGTGGATTCTCGGATATTGCTTGTTTGGATTTCTTGCTGTATTTCGTGTGGTATTATTCTCGGATATTGCCCGAACGAAGGAAGATTTGTTGTATGTCGCAGGATTCGGATTGATGTTTGGGAGAATCGGCGATTCAGCAGGTAATCTGGCCGGCATTATACTAAACGACAAACTCATTCCCCTTGTAATCGTATCCAGCATCTGCTTTGTTGTAACTTTTATTGTTTTCTTCTCGCTTTACAACAAGCTTTATATGCCTGTGACCCAGCCATTACCAAGCCAGGAAGAACGTATGAATGCTTTTATTCAAAAGCATGAACTTTCTTTACGGGAAACTGAAGTTCTTAATCTAATAATAGACGGAGCTTCTAATGGTGAAATATCCGAAAAACTATTTATTTCGGAAAACACGGTAAAGTTTCATGTCCGCAATATTTTGAAAAAAACCGGTTGTTCCAATCGAACAGAGCTGCTCACTGCGTTGAATCGGATTGAACGATAAAATATTTCACAATATTTATCAAATTTTACTATCACAAACTAACCAATCACCTCATCTCGAACAATTTCTTTTGCTTGTGCTTTGATTTCACTAATAAGCTACTCTGCCGTAACCCAAAATTTCATAATAACCCACAGGGTAATGTCTCTGTAGGCAGCTATCACCGGAATTACCCTCGACGGTCTGGGCGATGGCCGTTTTCGCCTTATTTTAGAACAAACAGTGACAACAATCGAATGTGCGGATATACATACAACCCCGATGAGTTTCAGTTTGTCTGGTACTCATCGGGGCTGTTTCATTTTATCGGTTTTATAAAGCTATAACCAGATATTTCGGTATGTGCTTTCTACCGGTATTGTGCATAATCCATTCTCCTGCAGTGGCGAAATAGAAGCCGCCCTTCCTATCGGCATAGATACCATGCAAAGGCAGGCGGCGGTGCATATCGACCGCAAAATCGGCGGCACAGACGCCCGTATGCCTACAGAAGAGCGCGAGGAAAGGAAAGATACCGCCCCGGTCGAATTCACGCCGTACAAGCCCAAAATACGCAAGCCGGGGACGGGTTGTGTCACCATGATTAACAACCACCTGTATGAGGGACGGTACACGCCGACCAACGCCTACGGAAAGCGGGAAAGCCACAACATCTACACAAAAACACGAGAAAAATGTGAAGAAAAGCTCACGGAAATGATTGCAGAGGTCAAGGCGCAAATCAAGGCGGAAAAAGAACGGCTCAAGGCAGAGCGGTCGGCATAAAGCACGCACGGCGGCAAGGACAAAAAATCCTTGCCGCCGCTGTTTGTTAAAAAGTATCTTCTCTGCGTAATTGTGCTCGTATTCTGCGCATGTCCTCCGGTAGCTCATCATCACGCATATTGTCACAAAAAGCTGTTGAGCCAGCACGTTTGGCTGTTTCATAGTACCAGCATTTGAATTTTACCGTTTCCAACGCTTCCTGAAGTTCGCTGATTTGCTTCTCCACTTCTAATTTCTGTTTCTGAAAGATTTCAAGCCGAGCATTGATACTTTCATCTCCCTGCAGTACAAGTTCGATGAAATGTTTGATGTCCTTAATTTGCATTCCGGTAGCCTTCAGGCAATGAATAATTTTGAGAAATTCATAATCGCTTTCCTTAAAAACTCGAATACCGCCTTCGGATCGCTCCATAAACGGAAACAAGCCCTCTTTAATGAGTCGGTCGGCAACATCAAAACAGGTGATATTATGCTTTGGGGCGATAACTGTCTGGTGTTGTTTTATGAAAACTTTTCTACCTCATACAGTTATACGAAAATCGGATATATAGAAAACCCAACCGATTTTTCAGAAGCATTAGGCTTAGATGATGTGGCAGTGGAGTTTGAAACTGACAACGGTGACAAGTAAACTTCTTTCCAGCGATTCAAGAAATAAATATATTATTTTAGAATTAATATCGTTATTATGGGGTGTTACTTCGGTGGCATCCCTTTTTATAATATCAAAATTTGAGCCGCAGTAATCAAAGAAAAGTATTTTTCGCAGACCACATTTGATAAGTGGTCGTAAAAATATTGATTTTCCAAAAGTGGCGTCGTAATACTTGAAAACACATAAAAATTGACCGAAAGTGGAGGTAAAACCTCTGCTTTCGGCCAAAATGATGGTCGGAGTAGGGAGACTCGAACTCCCGGCCTCAACATCCCAAATGTCGCGCGCTACCAACTGCGCTATACCCCGATAACTATTTAATTGTGGTCATGTAGGTGGTCAAATCTGTGGTCAAACACATTTTTGACCGCTTTTTTTCATTTTCCGAACCGCCCGAAATCCGCACGGTTGACGGGTTTTCGGCGGTTTTTGTTGTCAGGTGGTGCGAACACCGTCTATGCTCCCAAATATATAATAGAAGATTTTTTACGGCATTTCAAGCACTTTGTAGCACTTTCGTCTGGAAATTACTTGTTCTTTGGCACTCTTATCTCCACTGTTTTCATGTATTCCGAAAATGACTGTGGGATGAAATGTGGTCGTAAAAATACTCCCCGAACAAGAAATTTGCTCGGGGAGTTTGCTGTTGGTGGTATGTTAACTCTGAAACAGCAAAAAGTCAAGTCTTTTCTACTGTCAAAATTTGAGCCGCAGTAGACAAAGAATAAAACTCCGGCGGAGAAAATAGAAATATAACATAAATTCAAATTCTTTATAACATCTGACCGAAAAACTATTGCTAAAAAGATTGGAGTGTGTTATAATAACATCGAATAAATGTTATATCCACGGGAGGTCGCTATGAAAAGCTCCGATATCATCAAAGATATACGTTCAAGATTAGGATTGAGCCAAACAGAACTCGCAGAAAAACTGGGGGTTAGTTTTGCTACGGTCAATCGTTGGGAGAAAGGACGCTGTGAACCTTCGCAGATTGCACTCAGCACCATTAAGCGTATGTGCGCCCATCATAATATAGATTATTCGCAATTCGAAGGAAACCATATTATTACCTCCAATGAGATAGTAACTTTATACCACGGTTCCAAGTCCGGCATCGTTGGAGATATTGTGCCTACAAGCCGAGAGCACTGCGACTTTGGTAAAGGTTTCTATATGGGAACGGAAATGGCGCAGCCGTTGACGTTGATCTGCAACTATCCCGATGCGAAACTCTATACCGTAAAGGTTGACCTGTCAGGATTGACAATTCTTGATATTGAGGTCGGTATTGATTGGGCGCTCCTTGTTGCATATAACAGGGGAAAGATGGATTCTGTTAAAGGCACGGCGATTTATAATCGCATTGCGGAAATGGCTGATGGCTGTGATATGCTGATTGGTTTTATCGCCAATGACAGAATGTTCGTTGTGCTCGATCGTTTCTTTAAGGGCGAGATTACAGATGAGGCACTTATCCATAGTCTCTCTGCACTAAAGCTCGGCAAACAATATGTTGCGCTTACGGAAAAGGCTTGCAAACAAATAGAAATAGTAGAAGAAAAAACATTATCCGTTGCAGATCGTGAAATATTAAGAATTGAGAGTGAGGATAACCGTTCCAAAGGCATTGCATTGGCAGATGAGATTTGCCGTCAGTATCGCCGTGAAGGGCGCTTCTTCGATGAAATATTGAAAGCCGGTGAGTAATATGCGTGAGCTGAACAGACAAGAATTCGGACTCTGCGATATCCAAGGCAGACTGTTTGAATTGGCACTAAAAAACGGATATGATTGCAAAGACTTTATTGAAAAGTTTATGAATAGTAAAACCGCCGCAGCCTTGGATCAAAGTTATGACCGTCTGCAGTGGGCTGGCGAGGAATATATCCTCGAAGAACTAAATGAGGAAGTCGGCGGTCTGAAAAAAGGCGGCACCGCCTACCATAACGAAATTATGTACTGGTCAGGCTATACCTACCGTTATTGGCGGTATTATACCGGCGAGAGCAGCAAAGAGATATACGCGATCGCCAATGCCGAAACTATGGCAACCGGATATCTCGGACTTCACACATTGGATGTAAAAATGGCGATTGATAGGTTGAAAAAGATTTAAAATATCGGAGATAGATTTATGATAAACATTCGGAAACTTGAAAAAGAATTATGGGAAGCGGCGGATTTATTGCGTGCCGATTCAAAGGTGACCTCGCAAGAATACTGTATGCCCGTGCTTGGTCTTATCTTCCTGCGCTATACTTATAGCCGCTTTAAGTTCGTTGAGTCGGAAATTCTTAAAGGCCGCCCTGTTCGTAACGGCAGAGTTCTGCCCGTTGAAGCAGACGATTTTAAAACAAAAAGTGCAATTTTTCTCCCTGAAGAAGCACGCTAGGACTATCTTTTAAATCTTCCCGATAATACCGATATGGTACAGGCAATTAACAAGGCAATGGAGTTGATTGAAAGCCAGTCCGAGCAGCTTAAAGGTATCTGAGTATTCCGCGAAAAACTGAACACCTTGACCGCTCAAGTTGAACAGTCGGGTGTTCAACTTTGGCGGAATATTCAGTATCTTTCCTAAAAACTATACGATTCTGCAAAATGACCTTTTGCGGGAGCTTCTCCGTATATTCAACAACAGTGATTTCAATGAAATGAAAGACGATATTATCGGTCGTATTTATGACGATATTTAATCGTTCCCTGATTTGCAAATCAGTCTTCTACTACGTACACAACATTTTTTATGCCTTTTAAGCTTGAAAAAGCCAAATCAATTCTTTTTTCAATGACAAGATTTAATCCGAGGTGTCCCGGCATTTCACTCTTTGGTGCCATAGATTGAAAAGAAAACGGCTCTTTTATAGCACACTTAAGTTCTTCTATTATTTCATTTGTTCTGTACATATCATCTATTTCAATGTATATTACTTCTGCAGATTTTTTTTCTTTTCTAATTTGGCAAATAAGATAATAGTACCCATAAATAGAGTTGTAACTATTATTGCGCCGGGATAAAAGCCAAAACCAACCGCAATTCCTATTGATGCAGTGGTCCAAACACCGGCAGCTGTTGTAAGTCCGGTAATTACATTATTACTTTTCAGTATTATCATACCTGCACCCAAAAAGCCTACACCGGATATTACTTGAGCCGCCATTCTCGTAATATCACCTGTATTTCCAAGCACATCGGAAACATAAAGTCCGGTCATTGACGTAAGTGTTGAACCTAAACATACAAGCACATGGGTTCTCATTCCTGCTGCCCTGCCGTGCTTTGCTCGTTCGGTTCCTATAAGCCCGCCGATTACTACTGCCAATAATGATTTTATTAAGACATTTATCCAAATCTCCACGAAATTTCACTCCTTATATATAAACTAATAGCCCTGAGCAAAACGCTGAAAGGCGCATAAACAAAGGAAAATCAGGGCTAAAAATTTTCCTTTATCACTACAAAGGTATAGAAACAGCCAACCGAATATCGTATAATTAAATTGCAAACAAAACCAACGAAATGGGGTCGGCTGTTATCTATCGTCAAGAAATCATACAGGACATTACACTTTTTACATCAGAGCCGAAAGCAAGGTTTTATTCCGAGCTGTTTTCACATTTGGATTTATCCGATTTCCCGGATAATGTTGCAAAAACAGGGCGTAAAGGATTTTCCAATCATGCCAAGCTTCGTGCCGCTGTTGTTATGAAATGCGAATGCTTTTCCTGTATTACAGACCTTTTGGATTATCTCCAAAATAATCTTTTAATCGCACATTACTGCGGTTTTAACATCGTTAAGCCTTTGCCGTCATACTGGACTCTTGACCGTTTCATAAACAGTCTTGATAATGACTTATTGCAAAGTCTTATGCATTCTCAGGTCAAAAAGCTGTATGAACTCGGCGTAATCGATACTTCATTCATCGCTCTTGATTCTACTCCTGTTATGGCTAATACTTCGCAAAACAATCCTAAATCCTTTAAAAAGGATAAATTCAAGCCTGAAAATCAGCCGAAGTCCGATAAGGATTGCGGTTTAGGCGTACATACCGCTTCTAATCAGCATAACGAGAAGAATTTTGAGTTCTATTGGGGCTACAAGAACCATGTGCTGGTTGACTGCATTACAGGCTTACCGATTTTTGAGCTTACCACTACCGCCGATGTTTCGGACAGCACCGTTGCCCTCAATATTCTAAGCCAAACCAATAGCTTTTTACCTATTAACGAATGTACCTTTAAGAATATACGCTTTCACGATCTGCGGCACACCTTCGCTACCACAGCCCTTGCTAACGGAATGGATGTAAAAACATTGTCGGCTATCATAGGTCACATTTCATCAGAAACAACCTTAAATATATACACCCATATTACCGACAATATGCAACGCAGTGCAGCTAACAAGATTGAGCATGGTTTCGGCAGAAATGAGGGCAGTTTGAGTGAGGTGGAGAAAACACCCGACCAAGCTGTAAAAACGCCACAGAAGGCAAAATTCGAGCCAAAACAGCCGAAAATACGACGTCCCGGCACAGGATGCATCAGCGAGATCAACGACCACCTGTTCGAAGGCAGATACTCGCCAACAGGTGCAGACGGTAAGCGTATGGCAAGAAATGTCTACGCAAGGGCGAGAGAGGAATGTGAAGAAAAACTTGCCGAGCTGATAACGCAGATGAATGCGGAAATTGCGGCCGAGAAAGAACGGTTAAAAGCAGGGCAATCTGCATAAGCATCTCATTATGCAAACCGCCACGGACTTAAAATCCATGGCAGTCTGCTTTTATATGCTGTCAAAATTTGAGCCGCAGTAATCAAAGAAAAGTGGTTTTCGTAGACCCCATTTGATAAGTGATCGTAAAAAATATTAATTTCCTAAAAGTGGCGTCTCAACACTTGAAAACACATAAAAATTGACCGAAAGTGGGGACAAAGCCTCTGCTTTCGGTCAAAATGGTGGTCGGAGTGGCGAGACTCAAACTCGCGGCCCCCGCATCCCAAATGCGGTGCGCTATCAACTGCGCCACACCCCGATTTATTAATTTTTTAGCTGATTTCAATATCTGTGGGATACTATGTGGTCGTTGCCTTTATTATAACACATTGCAAAGAAAAAATAAGGAGGAAAATCCGCAGTGTTTAAGGCTTCTTTGAGGGCTTAGGATTTTCCGGCGAATGTCATCAGTAACAGTCCCAAATGTCGCGCGCTACCAACTGCGCTATACCCCGAAACTTTCTTGACTTAATGATTTTACCCTATTAAAAAAATTTTGTCAATACTTTTCGTTGAAATATAAGAAATTTATGTTATAATATATTAATGTAAGTTTTTATGCGTTAGGGAGAAAAGTATGAGATTGCTTGCAGTCGGAGATGTGTGTGGCAGTATTGGCTGCGATGCGATAAAGCGCATATTGCCGAGATTGAAGAAAAGCAAAAACATCGATATGGTGGTAATAAACGGAGAAAATTCGGCGGATGGAAATGGTATTACCCCCGAAAGCGCCGACTTTCTTTTTGCCTGCGGTGCAGACGTAATAACAGGCGGTAATCATTCCTTCAGGCGCAAGCAGATTTATGATTATCTTGATCAAAACGAATTTTTGTTAAGACCTTACAATCTGCCCGAAGCCGAAAACGGCAAGGGCATATGCTTTGTCGATTTGGGGTACGTCACAGCGGCGGTCATTAATCTAAGCGGAAAAATTTATCTTGAAAAGCTGGGCGCTTCCTGTCCCTTTAAGGCGGCGGATGAATTAATTGAACAGGCAAGAGGAGCAGGTGCTAAAATTATCGCTGTTGATTTTCACGCCGAAGCTACCAGCGAAAAACGTGCGCTGGCGCTTTATCTCGACGGAAAAATTTCCGCTTTTTTTGGTACTCACACCCATGTTCAGACCGCGGATGAGCAAATTTTAGGCGGCGGAACAGGTTATATTACCGATCTTGGTATGACAGGTCCCATAAACTCGGTGCTGGGTGTAAAATCGGAAATTATCATTAACCGCCTTAAAGACGGCGATCCATCAAAATTCGAATTGGCGGACGGCGAATGTATGCTTTGCGGCTGTATTTTCGATATAGATACGAAGAACGGCCGCACGGTAGGAATAGAGAGAATAGCGATAAGGTGAACTAATCGGAAAGGAGCATAAAAATGAATATATATAAAAAGACAACTGCGATTATAATTGCGGCAATGCTCCTTTTGATTTCAGGCTGCCGCGGCAATACCGACAGTACATCCTCGTCATTTCCTACCGATACCGTAAATGCTTCTTCTAAGCGGGACTATATTACGTTGCTTTATTCTGCTTCTGATACCTTCGACCCATATGCCGCCACGACCGACGCTAACCGTCAGCTTTGTAAGCTTATTTATGAGCCGCTTGTTAAGCTCGATAATGAGTTTAATGTAAACTACAGCCTTGCAGAGAAGGTAGAGCTTAAAGACAAAGTGTGTACCGTGACGCTTAAAGACCTTTCTTTTTCAGACGGAAGTCCGCTTACTGCGGAGGACGTGGTTTATTCCTTTAATCTTGCAAAAAAGTCATCTACGGAATACGCATATAAGCTTTATTGCGCTGAATCGGCGGCGGTGAGCGGAGCGCGAACGGTGGATTTTAAGCTCACAAAGGCCGACCCTTATTTTACAAATCTGCTTGATTTTCCGATACTTAAAAGCGGAAGCGAAAAACAGACAACCTCGGACAGTGTGGTTTTGCCGCCGATAGGCTGCGGACGGTATAAAATTGACGATTCGCTCACAAAACTTGTGATTAATGAGAAAACCTTAAGCAATCCTTCTGCTTACTCGATTAAGGAAATACGTCTTATCAACGCCCCCGACAGCGAATCCCTTTCGCATTATGTGGAAATCGGCGCGGCGGATATGTATTACAGCGATATTTCGGACGGAAATATTCTTAGAATGAGCGGGAAAAAGGTAAATATTAATATTAACCATATAGTTTATATCGGTGTAAATCAGTCTTACGGCGATTTGGCTCAAAACGAGCTTAGACAGGCGATTTCGGCGGGAATTGACCGTACCGCCGTTTGCAGAGACGGATATTACAACAACGCGGTATCCGCTGCGGGATTTTTCAATCCACTTTGGAAGCCTGTTAAATCGGTGCAGAACATAGAAACTGCCGCAAATCAAGAAATAACTATTGAGAATTTAGAGGAAATAGGATATAATAGTGTAGACGGTAACGGAATACGCAAAAAAAACGGCGGTATGCGACTTCAGTTCGATATGCTTGTTAATAAGGAAAACAGAACGCGGGTTGCCGCGGCAAGGCTTGTTGCACAGCAGCTTGCGGCATGCGGATTTAAAATAAATGTTATTGAAAAATCCTATTCAGATTATACCGCGGCGCTTTCCTCGGGGAATTTTCAGCTGTATTTCGGTGAGGTAGCGCTTACTCCTAATATGGATTTATCAAGCCTTGTGACCGAGGGAGGTAGCGCCGCCTACGGCGTTAATAAACCGCAGGTCTCTAATTCACAGGCGTCTTCAGATTCCGAAAATGTATCCGAAGCAGAAAGTACCGTTCCGACTGAGTTTGCGAGCGCAACGGCGGCAGAGCTTATAGACGGTCTTTACAGCGGCAAAAATACCGTTGCGGATATTGCCTCCGTGCTTCAGACAGAGATGCCGATAATTCCTGTTTGTTATAGGACGGGAGTGTTATTTTATAATGAAAATATCGAAAATGTAAATAACTCCTCTGCGAGCGATATTTATTTTTCGATTGAATCATATAAATTCAATAATTAACAGGAGGATATATTATGATATCTTATGAAACAAGACTCGGAAAAATTGATATTTCAGAAACATATCTTTCAAAGCTTATAGGACGCGAGGTTACTTCCTGCTTCGGAGTTGTCGGTATGGTGCCAAGCGGCAGTAAGCAGAGGCTTTTCAGCAAGCTCTCAAAAGCAGAGCATCCGGATACCGGTATCTGCGTCACGGGCGACGCGGACGCGATTTCGGTTGAGCTTCATATCGTGGTTACCTATGGAATGAATATCAACGCGATTGCCGCCAGCATCACCGAAAAGGTGAAATATGCTGTAAAGGAAACGGCGGGAATCACCGTTAATAAGGTCACCATTAAGATAGACGGAATTAAGGAATAACCTAGTTAAGGAGTGTTTATATTTGTTTAACGGCGATACTTTACGCGACGCTATGATTTCCGCCGCGAATAATCTTACAAACAACCGCAAGCAAATCGATGATTTGAATGTTTTTCCCGTACCTGACGGTGATACCGGCACAAATATGTCAATGACCCTCGGCAATTCAGCCAGAGAGCTTGAAAAACTAAGCGGAGAAACCGCCGGAAAGGTCGCAAAGGTCAACGCCTCCGCGCTTCTGCGTGGCGCGAGGGGAAACTCGGGCGTTATAACCTCGTTGTTATTCAGAGGATTTTCTAAGGGAATTGGCGACGATGAGCTTGTTACGGCGAAAAATATTGCTTCTGCTTTTGAACTTGGGGTCGAAGCGGCATATAAGGCGGTTATGAAACCGACAGAGGGAACTATACTTACCGTAGCAAGAGTGGCTTCGGAGCACGCAAGGGCGGCTCTCGTAGAGGGAAAGGACGCGCTAGGCGTTTTTGACGCCGCTATTGAGGGCGCGAAAATCGCTTTGGAGCAGACCCCCGAATTACTGCCGACCCTTAAGAAAGCAGGCGTTGTTGACGCGGGCGGCAAGGGCTTTGTTACAATACTTGAGGGAATGATGTCGGTATTCAGAGACGGCGTTATGATTAAATCAAACGCTGTTTCAGAAGACTCTGCCGAGGAAGAAAACTCGGTAAGCGCGGCGGGCGAGTTCGAGACCGAAATCACCTTTACCTACTGCACCGAGTTTATTGTTAACCGCGATAAGGAAAATGCTAAGGAGCCGTCCGAATTAAGGGCTTTTCTTGAGACAATAGGCGACTGCGTAGTTGTTGTTGACGACGACGAAATAATAAAAGTACACGTCCACACCGACCACCCCGGCAATGCTATTGAAAACGCGCTTACCTTCGGTCAGCTTGTTCATATGAAGATAGAAAATATGCGCGACCAGCACGAGCGCGCAAAGCACGATTCCGAAAGCGCTAAGAAGAAGCCCGCTAAGTCTGCCGACCGCACCGAGACCTTTACTCCTGTAGCTCCCACAAAACCTGTGGGATTTGTATCGGTCTGCGCCGGTGAGGGACTTGCGAGCCTGTTTAAGGACTTAGGCGTTGATACTGTAGTTAGCGGCGGTCAGACTATGAACCCGAGCACCGACGATATTTTAAGGGCGGTTGAGTCTACACCGGCGGAAACTGTGTATGTATTGCCTAACAATAAAAACATTATTATGGCGGCAGAGCAGACGATTCCGCTTAGCACCAGAAAGGTTATTGTAATCCACACAAGGACCATTCCTCAGGGAATATCCGCAATGCTCGCTTTTGACCCCGATACGGACGTTGAGGCGAACGCTATCGAGATGCAAAAATCTACCGAGCGCATTGCTACGGGTCAGGTTACCTTTGCCGCTCGTGACTCCGATTTTGACGGACACCAGATTAAAAAGGGCGAGCTTTTGGCAATGCTCGGCGGCAAGATTGCATTTACAGAAACCGAGCTTGACAAGTCTGTTATGAAGCTTTTGAAGCAGATGGTTAAGCGTGACAGTCAGTTTGTTACCGTTATTTACGGTGAAGATGTGACCGATGAGCAGGCGGCGGAGCTTGAAGATCAGATTCAGGCAAAATACGGCTCAAAGACCGAAATTACCGTAATAAACGGCGGCCAGCCTGTATATTACTACATTCTTTCGGTTGAGTAAGTTTTAATCTTATTTTAAGGGAGAAATCTTATGCTGACAGCTTCCACCGACATTCAGTATTTAAAGGGCGTGGGTGAAAAGCGGGCGGAGCTTTTGCGTAAAAAGGGCATCGATACGGTCGGTGCCCTTCTGCGTTTTTATCCGCGCGCATACCTTGATTGGCGAAACATAACCTATATTTCAGAGTGTCCGTTCGGTGAGAATGTTTGCGTTAAGGCGAAGATAGTCTCGCCGGTTAATTCCGCTTACATACGCAAGGGTATGACCCTTTATAAGTTTACGGCGGCTGATGACAGCGGATATATGACCGTAACCCTTTTTAATCAAAAATATTTGGCGGAGAAGCTAAACGAGGGCTGTGAATACCTTTTTTACGGCAAATCAGGCGGAAATTTTGTTATGCGCGAAATGGCGTCGCCCGAAATTAGGGAGGGAGGCTTTTGCGGTATAGAGCCTATATATACCGCCTCGGCCGGACTTTCTTCAAAGGCGATAGAAAAACTGGTTAAAACTGCTATTAATGCTCTGCCCGAGCTAAACGATATACTTCCAGAAAGCATAAGGGAGCGGAACGGGCTTTGCGGAATTAACACCGCCGTGCGTAATATTCATTTTCCGCTTGAACCTAATAGCTTTGAAAGGGCAAAGGAGCGCCTTGTTTTTGAGGAGCTTTTTGTCTTGCAGACAGGTCTTTCTTTTCTTAAAAAACGAAAGCGGGGACTTTCGGGGTGTGTTATAACAAAAAATCTGCTTCCTGAATTTGAAAATACGCTTTCCTTTTCTTTAACAACCGCTCAAAAAAGGGTAATAGGTGAGTGTATTGCCGATATGTCCTCGGGCAGACCGATGAACAGGCTTGTTGAGGGTGATGTAGGAAGCGGAAAGACCGCGGTTGCGGCGGCGCTTTGCTACATTTCGGCTGGAAACGGCTTTCAGTCGGCACTTATGGCACCGACCGAGATTTTGGCAGAACAGCATTATAAAACCTTAAGTGAAATCACTAAGGACAGCGGTATTAAATGCGCTCTGCTCACAGGCTCGCAGACCAAAAAGCAGAAGAATATTATTAAAGTAGCCCTTAAAAACGGGGAAATAGATGTGGCGGTGGGAACCCACGCGCTTTTAACAGATGATGTTGAATTCAACCGCCTAGGGCTTGTTATCACAGACGAACAGCACCGTTTCGGCGTGGCTCAAAGAGGTAAGCTTTCAGCTAAAGGAGAAAATCCCCATACCCTTGTTATGTCCGCAACTCCTATTCCGCGTACTCTGGGGCTTATTATTTACGGCGACCTTGATATAAGCATTATCGACGAATACCCGAGGGGCAGACAGAAGATTGATACATTCCTTGTAAATTCTTCTTACCACGCCCGCGTATATAATTTTATAAAGAAATTTCTTGATGAGGGCAGACAGGGGTATATTGTCTGTCCGCTCGTAGAGGAAAACGAAACGCTGGATATCACCTCCGCCGCCGAATATTACAAGACCTTAAAGGACGGCGAGTTTAAGGACTATTCGTTAGGACTTCTGCACGGAAAAATGCCCGCCAAGGAAAAGGAAAGCGTAATGCGCCGTTTCGCATCGGGGGAAATTCAGCTGCTAATTTCAACCAGCGTTATCGAGGTGGGTATCGATGTGCCGAACTCGGTTATTATGGTGATTGAAAACGCCGATAGGTTCGGTCTGTCACAGCTCCACCAGCTGCGCGGCAGAATAGGCAGGGGAGCGCATAAGTCCTACTGCATACTAATTTCCGACATTCGCTCGGGCGACACAAAAAAGCGGCTGGAGGTTATAAAAGATTGTCAGGACGGCTTTAAAATTGCCGAGGAGGATTTGAAACTTCGAGGCCCCGGTGATTTTTTGGGCAGCCGTCAGCACGGACTGCCCGATATGAAGATAGCCGATATTTTCGCCGACCGAAAAACGCTTCATCTTGCGGGGGTAGAGGCGGAACGCCTGATAAAGGAAGACCCGACCCTGTCCGCGCCCGAAAACAAGGCGTTAAGAGCCGAAATTGCAGCCCTTTATAAAAAGCTTAATCAAAATTAAGGTGAATCGAATATATGTAGGGAACAACCTATGTGTTGTTCCGCAAACAAAAAGGGGCTGTAAAAAAACAAATCGGGGTTTGTAGAGGTAATTGAAATAGCTAAGCCTTGGCTCCCTCTGACGAGGGAGCTGTCGAGCAAAGCGAGACTGAGGGAGAGAAAAGGTTGCGGTTTTATGCGGTTTTATTTCTCTCCCTCCGTCTTTTTACTTGCGCAAAAAGCCACCTCCCTCGTCAGAGGGAGGCAAGGTCTTTTGGCATAAAGTTCACCCCTACAAACCCGGATTTGTCTCTTAAAAAGCAAACAAGCTCTGCAAAAGCCTTATTTTCGCGCTTTTGCCAAGCTTGTTTATTTTATTTTTGCTTAATTAATCCGCCTTTGAAGTTGCTGTGTTTTTTTACAGCCCCTTTAATCATTATTAAGGTTATTTAAAATCTATTTTTGTAACCGTAAACTTGTTTTCTGCTTCGGAAATTGTCATTTCTATGCTATCACCTGTCTTGGCAAGGGGGAGCTTATCCGAAATTGTGATGGGGGCGATATAGATTTTATCATCGCCTGCAAGCTTGATATAGTAGTTGGTGTTGCCCGAAACCACCGCGGAGGCGATATTTTCTATAATACCCGAAACGGTTGTTTCAGCCGCGTCCTCAATCTCAAGGTTTTCATTCTTAAGCTTGCTTATATAGTCCGCGCGCGCTTCTTCAACGGAGCTTCCCGTGCCGACTATCTGGTACTGGCTTACATCTACGAAGGCATACATCTTAACCAGTCCCGCCCCGTCCTTAAGGGACATAAAGTAGGTCGGTCTGTCGGAAATATTGAGCAGAAGCGGGAAGGTCGCGCTGTATTTTAAGTGCTGAACCTGACCCTCTGCAGAGTCCATTGCGGAGTATTCCTCGGCGCCGGGTATTGCGTAATACTTAGTCTCCTTTGTGCGCAGATTTGTAAGCACAAAGCCGACATTCGATTCATCGCTTGTAACCGAGGTAATACCTGTATACAAATAAACATCATCGTTTATCGCAAGGTAATTATATCCGTCGGTGGGCTGTAAAACGCCCTTTTGACCGAAGTTGAGTTAAAGAAGCCCGAGCGGTATTTTCCATTGTAGATCAACTGCTCCATAATCATATCCGAGCTGTAGACCTGATCGACCCAGGTGGGTATATCGGTAAGCTTGTAGTATTTGCTTTCGCCCGTAACGGCGTTTAAAAGCACTGCCCCCTCAATGTCAGAGCCGTTCCAAAAGCCTATTTTAAAGGTCTTTGTAGAGGCAACCCAATAGGGAGTGCCCTCCTCGTCAATCTCAAAGGAGATGTTATCAAATATCTTGGTGGGATAGTTGAATCGGAGATAACGGTAGAGATTCCTCATAAAATATTCGCTATAGGAATATTTAATTCCTTCGTCAAGGCGTACAAGGGAGGTTTCCTGGGTGGTCATATCCACCGTGATATACGCGGGAATACCCTCGCTGTTGTTATTAAACCACTTAATAATATCGCCGTAGGCAAGGGGAGTAACCCGCACGGGCTTGCCCTTATAATTGATTTGGGTGTAATCCTCTTCTATTACAAACTGGGAAACAAGGTCGGAGATTTCTCCTAATTTTCTCTGTCCCAGTCTTGAGGCGGTGTCGCGGTCAACCACAGGTATCTGTGTGCGGTTAATCTCGGCAACATCGGCGGTGAAATCGCCGTTCTCCATAGTGATAAGCTTTTCATAACGGGAGGCGTTAAATATCTGCGCTCCCACAAGGCTTGCGACTGCGCTTAAAACAACTATGCAGACAACCGCCAAAACCGCAAATTTAAAGGGCTTTCCTATTTTTTTAACGGTCTCACGGCGTTCTTCTTTTGTGGAAATACTGTAAATTCCGTGTTCCTTTTTAACAAGCGAGAAAAGGGATAAAATCTGCGAAAAGGCGTTTACAACCACGCAGACGACAATGCAGAAGACCAAAAAGCCCCACATTTCGCCGCTTCGAGGATTTATAGGCGGCAGTACAAACCAAAAGCCGAGAAAGATGATTACTGCGCAGATAAGCCATTTGAGAATTACCTTAAATACATTATTTTTCATTTTCTGCTCCTTTTTTATGTTTTTCGGCGCATAGGCCGCAGTTTTTGCAATCTCCTCCGCAAAAAGTTCTGCCGCTTTTTTGCCGTTTCATAATATATATCACGGCGGCAATAAACAAAACCGCCACAACGCTTAAAATAATATAATCGTATATATTCATATTTTAAAATCCTAAAAGCAGACCGATATTGTATACAATAAAGGCGCAAACCCACGCGACGGCGCATTGAAGCGCTATTACTCCCGCAGTGTGAAGCCTTGACCCTAACTCCGCCTTAAGGGTTGCTATCGCGGCGACGCAGGGGGTGTAAAGCAGGGTGAAGACAAGAAAGCTTGCGGCGGTAAGGGGGGTAAATACAGAGGAAAGGGCGTTGCTAAGCCCCTCAAGCCCTGTGCCCGTAAGCACGCCCATTGTGCTTACAACCGCCTCTTTTGCCGAAAGACCCGCCAAGAGAGAGGTGCTTATCCGCCAGTCGCTAAGACCGAGCGGCACAAAAATAGGGGAAATAAGCCGTCCTATAGAGGCAAGCAGGCTATTAGACGAGTCGGTTACGAAATTAAGCCTTGAATCGAACGCGCCCAAAAACCAGATTATCACGGTTGCTACAAATATAACCGTAAACGCCTTTTGCAGAAAATCCTTCGCCTTATCCCACATCAAGAGCAATACGCTTTTAGCCGAGGGCAGACGGTAATTAGGCAGCTCCATTACAAAGGGCACGGGATTGCCCTTAAAGGCGGTCTTGTTAAGTATCAGCGCGGTTATTATCCCCATAATAATTCCGAATATGTAGAGGGCGAACATCACAAACGCCGAGTACCTTGGGAAAAACGCGGCGGAAAAGACCGCGTAAATCGGTATTTTTGCCGAGCAGGAAACAAAGGGGATAAGCATAATCGTCATCTTGCGGTCGCGCTCGGACGAAAGGGTGCGGGACGACATTATCGCGGGAACCGAACAGCCGAAGCCGATTATCATAGGTACAAAGCTTCTGCCCGAAAGCCCGATTTTGCGCAACAGCTTATCCATTACAAAGGCGACCCGCGCCATATAGCCCGTGTCCTCAAGGATTGAGAGGAAGAAAAATAACACTACTATTATCGGCAGGAAGGAAAGCACGCTTCCGATACCCGCGAAAATACCGTCAATTATAAGGCTGTGCACCACGGTATTTATCCCGTATGCGGTAAGGGCTGAGTCGGTAAGGGCGGTGAGCTTATCAATTCCGAGGGATAAAAGGTCGGATAAAAAGCTTCCGATAACCCCGAAGGTCAGCCAGAAAATAAGGAGCATTATAACAAGGAATAGGGGCAGGGCTAAATACTTGTTAGTAAGCACGCTGTCGATTTTCACACTTCGGTGATGCTCGCGGCTTTCCTTGCATTTTACAACCGCCTTTTCGCAGACGCTTTCAATAAAAGCGTAGCGCATATCCGCAAGGGCGGCGTTGGCGTCAAGCCCTCTTTCCGACTCCATTTCCTTTATATTGTGTTCTATCGTTTCAAGCTCGTTTTGGTCAAGCTCTAACTTTTCCGCAAAGGACATATCGCCCTCGATAAGCTTTGTCGCCGCAAAGCGGGGAGAGATGCCGATGCTCTGCGCGTGATCCTCAATCATATGGGAAACCGCGTGGATACAGCGGTGAACGGGACCCGGTGCACAGAAATCCTGCACCTTTGGTTTGACCCTTCCCTTAGCGGTCGCAACCGCGATTTTTATAAGCTCGCTTATACCCTCGTTTTTGGCGGCGCTTATCGGTATAGCCGGAACGCCCAAAAGCTCGGAAAAAAGCTTAATATTAACCGTGCCGCCGTTGCCCCGCACCTCGTCCATCATATTAAGCGCTATAACCATCGGAATACCAAGCTCCAAAAGCTGTAGTGTAAGGTAGAGGTTGCGCTCAATGTTGGTAGCGTCTATTATATTAATAATCCCGTCAGGCTTTTCGTTAAGCACAAAATCGCGGGTTACAATTTCCTCTGTAGAATAGGGACGGATTGAATAAATGCCCGGTAAATCGACTACCGAACAGCCCTTTGCCGAGGTTATGTCGCCCATTTTTTGGTCAACCGTAACGCCGGGGAAGTTTCCGACATGCTGATTAGCCCCCGTAAGCGCGTTGAAAAGGGTGGTTTTGCCGCAGTTCTGATTACCTACAAGCGCAAAAATCATTAAGCCTTAACCTCGCTTTCGACATCTATTTCCTTTGCGTGTTCCCGCCTGATAGTCAGCTCATAGCCTCTGAGGGTTATTTCAATCGGGTCGCCCAAGGGTGCTATTTTAATAACCTTTACCTTAGTGCCGGGTATTATTCCCATATCAAGCAGGCGAAGTCTTAATGCGCCCTCGCCGTTTACCGCGGTAATAACCGCTTCTTTTCCAATTTCCAAATCGTTTAGAGTCATTTGTTTTTTTACCGTCCTGTAAAGTCGTTATCAAAGGTTATAACACAGCAATAGGTGGGATTGATTTTCTTAGCCTTTTCGGAAATAATCTCATTTAGTTCTTCATGGGATATTTTAACCGAGGAAGGCACAACAACATCAAAAATAAGGTTTGTTCGTGTTTCGCCTGCGGGGGTCATACGAAAATCGTGAACAGACATATTTTCGTCGATTTCCTTTACCGCGTCTATAATGCCTTTCTTAGCCTTTGTTACCGCCTCGTTATTTACATCAATCGGGTCCATATGTATTACAAGGGAAATATTAAGCTTTTCGTCAACTAACTTTTCGCAAAGGTCGATTTGCTCGTGGCATTTTACAATGTCGCTGTCCTGCGGGACCTCGACATGCACCGAGGCAAACTGCCTTCCCGGACCGTAATTATGCACAATGAGGTCGTGTATACCCTTAAACTCCTTAAAGGAAAGAACAGTGTCTTCAATTTCCTTTATGAGCTTTTTATCGGGCGGAGTGCCCAAAATTTCATTAAGTGTATCCTTAGCCGAGGCAAGTCCCGAATAAAGTATAAACAGGGCAACCAAAATACCCATTACCGCGTCAAGATTAAAGGTGAGGGTAACGAGCATCGATATTCCTACCGAAAGCAGGATAACCGAGGTGGCAACCATATCGTTAAGGGAGTCCTGCGCGGTGGCGATAAGAGCCTCGGAATCTATTTTTTTGCCGAGTCTGCGGTTAAAAAGGCACATCCAAAGCTTAACCAAAACCGAAACGGCGAGAATTATTATCGCCCATACCGAATATGCAGGCGCGCTTTCCCCAGTGGCAAGGGCAGTAACAGAGGATTTTAACAGCTCTGCGCCCACAAGAAGTATCAGCATTGAGACGATAAAGGCGGACATATACTCCATTCTGCCGTGACCGAAGGGGTGGTCGCTGTCCGCGGGCTTGCCCGCCATTTTAAAGCCTATCATTGTAATGATAGAAGACCCCATATCCGAAAGGTTATTAAGCCCGTCCGCTACGATAGAGATACTGGCGGTTATAATCCCGACCGTTATTTTAAGCGCGCACAAAAACAGATTGCATACTATTCCGACAGCGCCGCCGAGTGTGCCGTATTTAAGCCGTACCGCGCTGTCATTTACATCCTCGCTGTTTTTTATAAACAGCCTTACTAAAAGCTTAGTCATTAAAGCTTCGCCCCTTTGGCTCCCTTAGCCCCGAAGGATACCCCCGAAAGAATATTGGTATCAATAGTGTAGGTCAGGTTCTCACGGTTACGCTGCCTTGCAAAGGCGAGGTCAACCAATTTATCTATCATATCGGTGTATTTAAGTCCTGTCGGCTCCCAGAGATAAAAGGCAAGTGAGCCGGGGATAGTGTTAATCTCGTTTGCGTAGACCCTGTCGGTCTCGGTGTCAATAAGAAAATCTATTCTTACAACGCCCGAAGCGCCGATAGCCTTAAATATATCGCAGGCAAGCCTTTTAATTTCGTTTGCCTTTTCTTCGCTTATATCGGCGGGAATTTTTCTGCCTAAGGACGCCATACCCTTTGACGAGCCGCCCTTAGAGTTTGACATATACTTATCCTTGTAGGAGAGAATTTCATCCTGCATAAAGGGCTCTTCACAGACGCTCGGCTCGCAGGAATCCGCGTCCCCTATAACCGAGCAGTTGATTTCACGAAGGCTTGTTACGGCGTGCTCGGCTAAAATCCTGTCGGTAAAGGAGGCGGCGAGGGTAATCGCCCCGTCAAGACTCTCCTTATCATTTACCTTGGTAATGCCCACGCTTGAGCCTAAGTTTATCGGTTTAATAATAAGGGGAAACCCTACTTTGTTTTCGATTTCTGCGGTGATTTTTTGCTTTTCAAGCATATATTCGCGGCTGCGGAATGTAATGCAGTCAAGCACAGGAAGTCCCGCCGATTTTAAAACATCCTTAAAGACCGCCTTGTCCATGCCGACGGCGGCGGAGAGTATGTCGCACCCGATATAGGGAAGACCTAAGTATTCAAGATACCCCGCAACCGTGCCGTCCTCGCAGTTTGTGCCGTGGACAATAGGAAAGGCAAGGTCTATTTTAACATCCTTTTTCTTACCCCAAAAGCCGCTGTTTTCATAAACCATATAAACTCCGCCGTTTTTGCGGGCTAATAAAACAGGCTCGCTCTTCTTTAAAAGCTCGGGCAGATTTCTGTAATTCTCGATTTCAAAAAGGGGGCTTCCCGTATACATTTCACCGCTTTTTGTAACATATATAGGGGTTACATCATATTTTTCGCGCTTAATAGCCCGCATTGCCTGAACGGCGGAAATGATTGAAACCTCATGTTCGACCGAGCGGCAGCCGAAAATCACCGCGATATTTGTTTTCATAAAATCACCTTATTTTTTGATTTTTTAATTCAGATAATTGTCCGGCAGGTCGTTTTCAAGCAGAACCACCGTGTTTTTATCGGCAATTTCGCCGTAAACGCCCATAGCCTCTTTAAAGCTCTTAACCACAAAAAGCTTTTCGGGACTAAAGCCCACCGACTCTGCGCCGTCTCTCAGGGGCTTTGAGCGGTTAAGACCCACAAGTATAATTATATCACACTTTTTAGCGGCTTCAAGACCAAGCGCAAAATTACAGTCATATTCCTTTGCGCCGAGCTCTATAAGCCCGGGGGTTACTATAACCTTTTTCATATTATCAAAGGAGCTTAGTACCCGTACCGCCTCAATACAGCCCTCTGGGTTTGCGTTATAGGCGTCATCGATAAGGGTTGAGCCGTTGATATAGGGTTTTAATTCCAATCTGTGCTCGGTCGGCTTAAGGGAGGAAACCGCAAAGCGAATGTTTTCGGGGGTTACGCCGAGATTCAGGGCAAGCGCCGCCGCACCCGTGATATTAATAACGCTGTGAAGCCCTAAAAGCCTTGAAGAAAGCGGAATTTCCGCTTCGCCCGAAACCACGGTGAACTCCGAGCCGTTTCTGCCGTAAGAAATATCCTTAGCCTTTACATCAAAATCGCCCGTGCCGTAAAGGGTGTAGAGGGAGGGGTCTATTCGTTTAATAAGCTCCGCGCTGTCCCCGTTTACAAATACCTCGCCGCCGTTTTTTAATACCTCGTCCGCTAACTCAAACTTGGTTTTAAAAACATTTTCTACCGTTTTAAAGGTTTCAAGGTGCTGTTCACCCACCGAGGTGATTATTCCGTATTTCGGGTGGACAATATCGCAGATTTCCTTAATATCTCCGATATTTTTAGCACCCATCTCGCAGATGAAAATTTGGGTTCGGGGTTCGATTTTCTCGCGGATTGTGCGCACCACACCCATAGGTGTATTAAAGCTTTGGGGTGTTGCGACAACATTGTATTTCTCGCTTAAAATGCGGCTTAAGATAAACTTTGTGGTGGTTTTGCCGTAGCTTCCCGTAACGCCTATTACGGTAAGACCGTTATGCTCTTTTAAAATGCGCTTTGCGTCATTAATATACCACCGAGAAATAAGCTTTTCCACAGGTGCGGTAATTAAACGGCAGACAAGCGCCGTAAGGGGAGAAATAAAGGAGAAAATAAGGCAAAGCGTAGCAAAAATTCCGTCTGCGGAACTTTGCGGGAAAATTACGTATAAACATATAAATAATACAAACAGTATTGCCGCCACCGCGAAAAGCCGCTTTATTCTGCCTGTAAATACGAGCTTTTTTATTGATTTTTTCTGTGTTCTGACACATATTAAAACGCGTATGGCAAGAACGGCGATTAAAAGGATAAGCTGTGCGGTAAAAAGCCGTCTGCTCATCAAAAGCGAAGCAATGCAGAAGGCAATACACTCTATACAAAGGGGGACGGAATAGCTGTCCTTTACCCAGGTTAGATAGCGTGAGGGGAAATAGGAGTTTTGCTGGAGCATCTGGTACTGCCTTACAAGGGCGAAAAGCCCCGAAACTGCGGCGAGAATAAGAGAAATAAGTAAAATCACATTCAATTCATACACTTCCTAATTTATAAAGCTTTTTAAAATCGCCGCCGCCTGATACGGCTGTTCGCAAAATGAATAATGCCCCGCACCCTTTATTACGCACAGCCCCGAATCGGGGATAAGGCTTTTTATAATCTCGGCGTCGGAAAGGGGGGTCGCCGTGTCCTTTTCGCCCCAGATAAGTAAGGTCGGGCAGGAAATATTGCTTATAATATCCCTCAAATCGGTATTTACAAGTGATACCATCGTTTTGCGCAAAACCTCGGGAGCGGCGTTATAATCCGCCGAGCCGTAATGCTTACGGGCTTTATCGAGCAAGCCCTCGGAATAATTCTTTATAACCGGCAGGGTAAGCACCCGCTTTATCGCCTTAAAGCTTTTCGCCCTTATTTTCTGCTTTGCGCTTTTTTTAGGTATCAGCCCCGCAGAATCGAGCAAAACTATTTTAGGGGGATTTACCATGCCGGTAGCCGCCATTTTAAGTATAACTCTACCGCCGTGGGAATGACCTATCATAATCGGGTTATCAATATTCACGGCTTTCATAAATTTAAGCACAAAATCGCAGTAATCGTCTAAAGTCCAGGGCTTTTTCATTGTATCCGAGCCGCCGCACCCCGGGAAGTTTACCGCCACAAGACGGCAACGGTCGCAAAGCGCCGAAATTATACCGCCGTAAACCTCAAAGGAGGAGCCCCAGCCGTGCAGAAGCAAAACCGGAATACCCGCCCCTTTTTCGGTATATTCTATGTTTAGACCGTCAACAGTAATATTCATAACTCTCTCCGTCCGTTAAATATCAGCCTTGAAAATATATTATACCAAATATGTCCTCAAAAAAAAAGCCCTTTTTAAAAAATATGCCAATTAGGGCTGTTATGGTACAATAGATAGGTAACAAAATAAAAAGAAAATTCATCTCAAATATG